>Ga0157374_10000803_pt1 | contig 27552 bp, 19 predicted proteins | sample M25metaG_FD_115308 | JGI IMG/M metagenome (GOLD analysis project Ga0157374, IMG submission 115308) | Miscanthus rhizosphere microbial communities from Kellogg Biological Station, Michigan, USA - M2-5 metaG | ecosystem: Host-associated > Plants > Roots > Rhizosphere > Soil | place: USA: Michigan... | reverse complement strand
TCAACGGTGGCATTCTCAAACGCAATTTCTAATTCAGGGCGCGGCAAGATCCCCTTCAACCACAACCCCTAGTGGTCGTACCAGCCTTTTCTTTCGGAAATTTATTTCGAGAGATGCTCTAACAGTTGGGACAGTCCTTCAGAAACAGCTTCGCAATCTTCACCACCTTGAAATGGAGATGAAGCACGAAGGTAAGCCGCCATAAAGCAATCGTGGGTTGCTTCATGATTACCTTTCAACGCTTGGGGAAGTGCTGTTTCGAGCATTCTCCAACCATCCTGAGCCTCATATCTGGATGATTCCGCAAACGATCCGACTCCCATGAGAAGCGAGAGCGCCGCGGTCAATAGGGATATTGCTTTCATGCAGTCTGCACCTCCCTTTCCAAAGTGATTATTTCCCCAGTTCCACTTTCCCAAAGTCCTTCTCCAGCATCGGCTGGATGGTCTTGCCCTGGCCGGCGACGACGTAGTGAAAATCGGTGAAATGGGCCTTGGCAAAATGCTGCACGTCATCCGCGGTAATGCTGGTGACCTTCGGGATGAACTGGTTGAGCATGTCCAGCGGTACATCCAGCATGGCGAGGCGGCTGATGGCGGCGACAAAGCCGCTGTTGGTTTCCAGGTTGCGGGAGAAGGCTCCGGTAAGCAGGGCCTCACGCGTTTCCAGTTCGTGTTTTGAAACCGGCTTGTTGGCCATGCCCGCGAAGACCTGCTTCATGAGCTGCACCACCTCGCTCGCGGATTCGTTCTTGGTCTGGCACGCGGAGACAATGGCTCCGGTGCTGCGGCGGGTATCCAGCTGCGCGGTCGCGCCGTAGCTCAAGCCGCGCTTGATGCGGATTTCCTGGTTCAGCCGCGACGAATAGCCGCCGCCGGTGATCGTGCTGGTGACGATGCCCGCAAAGTATTCATCCGACTTGCGCGGGATGCCGGGACCGATGGCTTCCACCGCCGACTGCCCGGCCTGCGGCATGTCGATGAGGGTGACCGGGGCAATTTCGTCGGCTGGTTTCGAGGCCGCGATCTCCGGCAGCGCGCCGGCAGGCTTTTTCCAATCCCCAAAAAACTTCTGCGCGAAGGCAAAGGCGTCATCGGCTTTCAGATCACCGACCAGAATCAACACCGTGTTGTCGGGCCGGTAATAAGCATCGTGCAATTTCACAATGTCCGCGCGTTGGATGGCTTTGAGCGATTCGGGCGTGCCGTTCGAGGCATGGCCGTAGGGCTGGCCGGCAAAGAGCGCGGCATTCGCGGCGCGACCAGCCACGGTGCCGGGTTGCTGCAACGAAACCATCAGCGCATCCAGCGCCTGGGCGCGCAGGCGCTCCACTTCCTCCTCGGCAAACGCGGGCTGGCAGACCACATCCGCGAGGATGGGCATTGCTTTCTCCGCGTTCTTCGAGAGCACGGAAAGAGTCACGCTCGTGCCATCCCAGCCCGCTTCGGACTCGATCGAACCGCCCAGTGCCTCGACCGTTTCGGCGATCTGCGGCGCGGTCAACTTCGCCGCGCCTTTGGTGAGCAGGTTGGCCGTGAAATCGGCGAGTCCGGGCAGCGCTTGTGGATCGGCCTCAGCCCCGCTGCGGATCAGCACTCGCGCGGTGAGCAGGGGCAGCCCGTTGCGTTGCACGAAGACGATGCGCAAGCCGTTATCCAGCGTCTTCTCCACCGGTTGTGGGAAGGTGAAAGGCTTTGGCCTGGCCGGCTCGGGCAGCCCGGGGATGTTGAGCGGCGTATCGCTCGGGAGCACCTGGGGACGTGTCTCCTGCAACGCGCCCTGGCCGAAGCTGGTGGAAATCGCCGCCAGCGAGGCCGCGGCTGTGAGGGCAAAAAGGGAAATGGGTCGCATGATCGTGAGTTCCAGTTATTTGGCGGGCTTCATTGCCGCGGGCAGAAATTCCAGGGTCAGCCGGTTTTCCGGCGTCGCATATTTGGCAAAGACATCGTGCACCTGCCGGGCGGTCACTTTTTCCAGGGCATCGAGATCGGTATTGGCCCGCTGCGGGTCGCCTTCGTAGATCACCGCGTCCCCGATCGCCTCGGCCTTGCCCTCGTTGGTCTGGCGCTCCTGCAAGACGCCGGAGAGCAACTGGTTCTTCGCCTTCCGCAATTCCTCCTCGGAAATCGGGTTGTTCAAAAAGTCTTTCTCCACTGCCAGGGTTGCGCTTTCCAGCATGGCGGGCGATTTTCCGCTCGCGCCGACGATGATGTGGCAGAGCAGCCCCGAGTCCGTGCGCTGTTCCGCATCGCACTCCGCGCTTTGCGCAATCTGCTGCTGGTAAACGAGGGATTGATAGAGTCGCGACGATTCGCCCCCGCCGAGAATTTGTGCTGCCACCTGAAGCGGGATCGCGTCGTCATCCTTCATGCCGGGCGTGAGATAGTTGAGACATACCACCGGCAGCGGCACGCGCTGGTTGTATTCGGTCACCGTCGCCCGGTCATGCCGCGCGGGCTCCGTCACGGCCAGCTTCGGCAGCGGATCTTTTGGCTGCGGAATCGGGCCGAAATACTGGTCCACCCAGGCGTTGAGTTGCTTGGGGTCGAAATCACCGACCACGATCAGCGTTGCATCGTCGGGCCGGTAGTAGGTCGCGTGAAACTCGCGCACATCCTCCAGGCTTGAGGCCTCGAGGTCGTGGATGCTGCCAATCGGCGGGCGCTTGTAAGGATGCACCTGCCAGGAGTTTTTCACGATGAAAGGCCAAAACTCGCCAAAGGGCTGGGCCAGCACGCGCTGGCGGTATTCCTCTTCCACCACGTTGCGTTCCGAGTGAAAATTTGCATCGCTCACATCGAGTGACGACATGCGATCCGCCTCCGCCCAGAGCAGCCGTTGCAGGTGGTTCGAGGGGATTACCTCGTAAAACATCGTGCGATCATCCGCAGTATTGGCGTTGTTATAGCCGCCCACGTCCTCGGTGAGCCGGTCGATCGTTTCCGATGGCATGTCCTTCGTGCTCTTGAACATGAGATGCTCGAAGAGATGGGCAAAGCCGCTCCGGCCCTGCGGATCGTTCTTGGAGCCCACGCGGTACCACACATTGATCGCGACGGTCGGCGTCGAGTGGTCTTCGAGCGTGATCACTTGCAATCCATTCTTGAGCGTCCGTTCCTGGAAGGGGAGGTGCGGGGCAGTCGGAGCATCAGCGGCCTGCAGCGAGACCATTCCCAGCGACAACGTGAGGGCAACCGCGGCGCACCAGCCACCGCGCAAAGGGCGAAGATTCAGCATAACGTTCAAACAAGTAAAGCAGGCCCGCGCGCCCCGGCAAGCACTGAGGCAGCGACCATGTCGTATCAAAGACAACCGACAGCCGGATTGGTTCATCCATTTTTACAAATTGCCGACCAGGCAGAATCCGGTTCTCAAACCGCCGCTGCCCCGGTAGGATGGCAAAAACTTGTCATGAATTCCGTATCCTCTGTCGTCGAGCTGTTGCAGGCGCTGGTGAGCACGCCGAGCGTGAATCCCCACGGCGATCCCGGCGTCGAGTCGCCCGGCGAGCAGGCGATGGCGGAGCGGGTGGGGGACTTCCTGCGCGAATGCGGCGCGGAGACGCTGCTCCAGCCCGTCCACCCGGGCCGGCCCAATGTCATCGGCAAATTTCCGACCGATCGCCCCGGCAAGCCGCGGATCATGTTTGCCCCGCATCTCGATACGGTGAGCGTGGCCGGCATGACCATCGACCCCTTTGCGGCGGAAGTCCGCGATGGAAAGCTCTGGGGCCGCGGGGCCAGCGATACCAAAGGCCCGATGGCGGCGATGCTGTGGGCCTTGCAGGAAAAACGCCCGCTGCTTCCCAGCCTGCCCTATGAGGTCTGGTTCGTCGGGCTGATGGGTGAAGAGGCTGGACAGGATGGTGCCTTTGCCTTCGTCCGCGAATATGGCCCGGCTTCTCCCCATACGGGCAGTGAGATTTTCGCCATCGTCGGCGAGCCCACCGGACTGGATGTCGTGCACACGCACAAGGGCTCCCTGTGGCTCACGCTCACCACCACCGGCAAGGCCGTGCATGCCTCGCGCCCGGACGACGGGGAAAACGCTATCTACAAGATGATGGAAATCCTGCGCGTCTTGCGGGATGAGATCCGCCCGGCGTTCAAGCAAATCACGCATCCAGTGCTGGGCCACACCACCCTTAGCGTGGGAACGATTCGCGGCGGCACCAAGATCAATATCGTCCCCGATCAATGCACCATGGAGGTGGATATCCGCCTCGTGCCGGGCCACGATAATGCGCTGGAAACCGTGTCCGCGCGGCTGCGCGAAGTTTGCCCCGATCTTCAAATCAAGCATCGTCTTTCCACCCCGCTTTTCACCGAAGCAAGCCATCCAGTGATCGAAACGCTCGGCGCGCAGGGAGCAAAACTGGTCGGCGCCCCCTGGTTCTGCGATGCGGCGGTGCTTTCGCAGGGCGGTATCCCGGCGATTGCCATCGGCCCCGGCTCCATCGCCCAGGCCCATACCGAGGACGAATGGATCGCCCTCGCGGAACTGGAGCGCGGCGCAGCGTTTTTCGGAAAGTTTCTGGAAGCGCTGGGGAAGTAGGATGATTTCCTCATCAAGAGATGATCAACGGCTGGGATGGTGATGTAGCAGCGGCTTGGCCGACCGCTCATCCCGCAAAAAAAACAGCAGACTGAGGACAAACATCGCGATCCCCAGCGGACAGAGAAACACGCCGGTCACGGTGGAAAGGAGGGTCAACCCTACGTCATGGGCCACCACCTGCGGGGAGTTCACCCCGTTGGACTGTAAATGGTCGAAGGCGGAGGTCATACCAAGCACCGTGCCCAGAATTCCCCACAACGGGCCCAATGTCAGCAATCCACCCACCGCCATGCCTGCAATCAACATGCCTTTTTTCATAACCTCTGAGATTAAAATATTTTTTAAGCTCATTCGGTGACGGAATCAAGGGATGTTTTCAGGGTGGATTTCATGCGAACACTGGAAGTAAGACGCCCAAAAAATGCACTCCTCTGGTCGAAAGGCGAACAATTTTTATTTAACACGGTTCCACTCTGCAAAAACAGGCCTGACGCTGTTCCGGCTCACCTTTGAGGAGCCCCATGTAACCACGGCTATTGGGGCTGTCGGTGAAAAGACCTGCGTCGAAAATTGCACTCGGGATGGATCGTAAAATCTCCGGTTTCGGGCATTGAATCGGGCCTCGCGCACTCTGGAAGGGAAAAAGAATTTCCCGCCTGCGCTTGTGAATTGCCGGAAGCGTCTCATAGTGAAGTAGGCCGTTTGCCTGAATCCCCTCCGCAGCCCATGGCGCGGTGGGGTTTCGAGCGAAAATCGGCGGTGCCCCGCATCGCTGGCCCAATTACTCCGACCCTCCGATGAAAATGAAGCGCTTTCTTCACATCATCACGATCATCTTTTCGTCATTCATGTCCCTGCTCGCCCACGGCCAGGGCAAGCCCGGGAAAAAAATTGGTCGGAGCGAACTTTCCAAATCGCAGCGGGACGCCAGTCATTCCGCCGATGACGACAGCTCGGATCCGCCGCCGCTGCGGATTGACGCCAGCCTGATGGCCAGCGCGCAAATGAGCACGCCGCTCCCGATGACCTCCTTCACGCCCCCGACTCCGCATCCGGGCGATGTCCAGTCCCGTTACCCGTGGAAGTATCAGATCGTCACCACCACCTTCTGGATCGGCGAATTGCCGGGGGAAAACAACCCCGTGCCCAATCTCGCCAGCTCGTGGGACCCCGACTGGACCAAGAAATACGGCGGCCCCGACGATCCCAACCCGCAGCACCGCACCGCGGAGTTTATTCCCGCGACCTTCAAGCCAGGGCAGAATCCCTTCTACATCGCGCTCCCCTACAACGACAAACTGCGTGAAGGCCACAAGCCCGAGGCGTCCAAGGTCATCCCGTGGTTTCAAAAGGACTACAAAGGCCCGGGTGAATCCGTCTGCAAAGGCCGCTGGATCGCCATCCGCTTCGGCAACAAAGTCTGCTACGCGCAATGGGAGGATGCCGGCCCCTTTCGCACCGATCACTGGCAATACGTCTTCGGCGACGAACGCCCCAAGCCGAACCTGAACCAGGGCGCCGGCCTCGACGTTTCCCCCGCCGTCCGCGATTATCTCGGCATGAACGGCACCGATGTCACCGATTGGAGATTCGTTGATTTCGACGAAGTCCCCGTCGGCCCCTGGTCCAAATTCGGCGACAACAACACCTTCGTCCAAAACGCCCGCAAAGCGCAGGAGCGAGTCGTTTCCAACGCCTCCCCTACGCCAGTTCCGCAAGCGCCAGTCGCACCGGATCAGTTTTGAAGCGGCTTTTCAGCAGAGCGAATTCCCTATGGACCAAAGAGTCATTGCCATTCATGAAAGCTCCTTTCCGTGCATTTTGCGCTCCGCAGGCCAGTTTCTTCTTTTTAGCAGACTATCACTCAGTAGGAAATTGTAACTCCGGTGATTTTTCCGTTGGTTCGACCTGTGGTTTAGGTTCCCAAAATGTTACGGTAGGCAGTAAAATCGGGCGAAATGGTCCGCGCGATGTTGCTGCTTTCGCAATTTCTCGAGCAGCACTGTAAAGCATAGACGCACCATTTATTCTGACAATGCGCTCAATGCGTTCAGCTTGAAGGCCATTGTCCACTTGGAAAAATCCGACCATTTCTAATGACAAAGAATATGGAACATTTTTCTCTGCCGTCGTATTTAAAATGATCTTCAAACTAACCTGCCAATCATGCGGATTGTCGGGCCTTGACGTAGCTACTTCTGTCGCTTGAATGTCCTCTGTCTGCAAACTGAAGGGTTTGGCGGCGTCAAATCCCCGATTCGCCGCAAAATGGAGCTCTGAAACGAAATAATTTGTTAATTCAATTTGCGCCTTTTTCATCAAGCCACATGCAGATCACAAGTTTCATCTGCATTCTGGAATGCACTGACCGCCTCAACTACTACATCGCTCACAGGCACAACAGTCCTCCAGTCAAAAACAGGCTTGCGAATGCTTTCTAGGTAAGATCGATTTATTCTTCCATCCCGCAAAGCGCAAAGAAGAACATTCATGCTTCTGGATGGCCGATCCTTACCGTTTTCCCAACGTGTGTAGGTTCTGTCGCCGATTTGCAATAGACTAGCAATCTGCTGTTGGGTCCAACCTAGTTGCCTGCGAAGGGATTTAATTTCTTCAGGCAGAAGTAACCCTGTATATTTTGCTTGAGTCTCCTCAATTTTTCGGTGTGCTTCCGGCGTAAGGATTTCCTCCCCGGTTTCTGGGTCTTCAAAAACCGGAATTTGAACCTTAACCACGTTTACTACGGCATTTCCTTCGATATTCGGAATTAAAACATCGAAATCAATTATTTTGGAGGTGGGGGTCATAATGACTATGATAATTTGTTACCTTTTCGGGGTGTATGTGCAGAAATGATCTTGATTTCCACCTTTGACGGACGCAGGCAAATCTTGCCGTAAAGTATTTTGGAATCATGACTGAAGAAGAAAGCATAAGTCTCGCCATTTTCTGGTAATTCGACTTTCTGGCCTAAAATGGATGGGTTCGCCAATGTGTTGGCCATAGAAAGCTGTGCTTCAAACGCAAAAGCGGAAAGCGTTGCAGCTTGCCATTCTTGCATGGCCCTCAGTGTCCATTCGATCTTAGCATTGTCCCCTTCTCGCAAGATAGAAACAACGGCTTCACGCCAATCTTGTGGGATAGGTGTGCCTTCCATTCACCGGCTGTTGTTGTGTGGAACATGGTGAAAAGGTATCAATTGATACGTTTTCGTCAATGGAATATGCGCCGAAACCAAGGAGAACATAGATCAAACCTGCTCATACGGTGCAGGAGGCGCAACCTCGAGTCAAGACACTTGTTTGCGTTTGAAAGTCGAGGATTGGTCAACAAATTTTTCTTGGCGAAGGTTATTGCGACTCATGCTTAGTCAGCATGAGCGGAGCGCACGGTGAGATTCACTTCACCGCCAGATAATTCACCGCATTCGCCAGCCAGCGCTGTTGCATGATCGGCGTCATTCCATTCACGAGTTGGAACACGATGCGGCCTTTGCCCAAGGTGGCGGTGAAGGTGGCGGCACCGATGTTTCGATCATGATCGCGGCTGTAGGCGGCGCAGATTTCCACGCCGGGGCCATCGACTAAGACGCCGTCCACGTTTTCGTAGGGTTGCTGGTAATCGGAGTGCATCACCTCGTTGACGGGCAGGCCGGCGTAGAGCGGGTGCTGGCGTACGAACACCCAGTTGCCCATCCAGGAGGCGCGGCTGGGGCCGACCATCCCGTGGAATTGAAACGCGCCGGCGGCGGCGAGGGTTTTGGCGAAGCTCTCGGCGCTGGTGGAATCCTGTGGGAGCACGAGCAGGGAAGCGCCTTTGCGCACTTGATCGAGCACGTCGGGTTCAATCTCCAGCGGGGCTTTTTTGCTGCCGGTCACGACGAGGATAAGGCCATTCGCGCCGGGGTTTTTGGCCGGGATGGTGAACGGGAGTTGGGCCAGCGCTTTGGTTGCGGCGTTCGACTCGCCATGCACTTCGACCACGATTTGCTTCGGCAGCTCGGGGGTCGGATTCACTACGTAAATCTCGCGCTGGTTGGTGATCTTCGGGTCGCCCTGGAGCTCCAGCCGCAGCGTGCAGGTGCCTTCGCTGGCGGGTAGCGTGACCGACACCTGGGTCGCAATCGGATAAACGAACTGATCGCGCTGCCACGCGGGAATCGGATAGGTGCCCACCTGCGTTTCCTTCCCGGCCGCATCGTGCAGGATGAGCGCCAGGGTTCCCTTCACGGCAGCGGATGTTTCGTTCAAAAAATACAGATCCGCCTTTACCGTGCCGCCCGGTTCAACGGTGCTGTGATCGAGCTGCACCACTGGTAGCACGGGCGCGAGTTGTGCATGAATCAGCGCCGGATCACCCTTCGGATTGCGCAGGTTGTCCACCAGTCCGGAGTGGTTTTCGATCGCGGTGGATTCCCAGCCGCTCAGCACGAAGAAATCGGTCGCCTCGGCCAGGCGCGCTGCATCCATCGTGCGCGCCCAGGTTTCATAGCCCTTGTCGCCGATGGCCTTGAAGAGCTGGTCCGCCGTCGGGAAAGCATCGCGGAAGCCCCAACGGGTGAGGAATTGATCGTAGGCCGCGAGGATCGCCTGGTGATCTTCCAGATCATAGCTGTGTCCACCGCCTTGCGCGATCTGCGCCACCATCTCCGCGTGATTATCCGTCGTCGCACTGCCGCCCATCTCGCCCCAGGCGACGATCTCGCGCTGGTCGCTGGTCGCATAGAGGAAATTGTCCGGGCCGCGATACATCGCGTCCTTCCACACGCCCTTGCCCCAACCCACCGTGTGCTCGTCGCGCCAGCCCGAGTAGCCCGTGCCATCGTCATGATAAATCGTGTCGTCGTAGGGCTGCATCCAGCACTGGTTGTTCGGATCGATGCCCGATTTCATGATCACGATCCGGCTCGGATCTTCGGTGTGAATGAGCCGCAGTACGTGCGCAATCCGCTGATTGTGCAGATCGGGGGTCATTTCATTTTGCAGGCAATACATTACCAGCGAGGGGTGCGACCGCAGTGCGCGGACCATGTGCACGATTTTCTCCTCCAGATAGCGTTGCGCAAAATCCTGCGGCCCGGCGCCGTTGCCGCTTAAATCCACCGGCCCCTGCGTGGACTCACCGTGCTTGAAGTAATCCTTGCCCAGCGCGGTCATGCCGCCGCCCGGCTCGCAGTAGCGCAACAGCCCGAGCCGGTCCTGCGCATCGAGCACCTCGGGCTTGCCGGGGTTGCGATGGAATTGCAGGCAGTTCAGTCCCAGTGCCTTCGCGGTGCGCACTTCCTTCTCCGCTAGCTCCGGGGTGGGGAATAAGCCGTTGAAACCCCAGAAGCCCCAGGAAATCGAGCTGTAGAGCCGCAGCCGGTCGCCGTTCAGGCGCAGCACCGCGTTCGTCCCGATGCCATCGGCCGCAAACCAGCGGAAGCCAAACGAAACGTCGCGGCGATCTTCCGCGCTGCCGCCTTTCACCAGCGCGGTATGAAGCTGGTAGAGCCGTGGATGTTCCGGCGACCAGAGCGTCGCCGTGGGATCGGTGATCTCGGCGTCGAGCTGCTGTTCCTCGCCTGCCGCCAGCTTCACCGGCTTTTCCACGCTTGCCACTTCATGCCCGTTCGCCCGGTCCACGATCGTAAACCGCACTTTGCCCTCGAAGGGCATTTCCGAATCATTCTTCACCACCGCCTGCGGTCGCACCGTTTGCAGCCTGGGCGTATTAAGCACCCACACGTCCGCCAGCCGCGCCTCGTCATAGGCGGTGAGTGTGAGGTTGCGATCCAGTCCGCCAAAGCCGTGGCTCTTTTGAAACGACGTGTCACCCCATTTCATTTGCTGGTAGTCGATCCAGTCCATCTCGCCGCCCGGATTGGTGATCCGAATCGCGAGCTGATTGAGCTTGCCCGGCAGAATGGCCTTCGACACATCGCACTCGAAGGGCACCTCGTTCACGATGAAGTAGCCGACGAGCTTCTGGTTGAGAAAAACTTCCGCCCGCAACCGCTCGCCGCGAATTTTCAAGAGCACCTTGCGCCCGGCGAAACTCTTCGGCACCTGGACCGCCTGCCACCACCAGGAGACGCCCTCGTAGTTGCCATTCTGCACTGCCGGGTCGCTATCGCCGTATTTGTAATTCGTGCCGTACGGATGCCACCCCAGCTTGCCCCAGAAATATTCCTCCACCGTCGCGGGCAGATTCACCGTGACGCCATTCTGCCCATTCAACTGCTCCCAGCCGCCGGTCGGAGGATGGACGGGGAGCTTGTTGAGCTGCACGTCGCCGGGCAGGAAAATGGCATCGGTTTTCCATTCCGCTTTCGTGTCAGGCCACAGATGCCAGCCGACATCCGGCACGGACAGGCTCTGGGAAGTCGCCAAAGCGAGCATGGGAAAGAGGGTGAGGCTGGCGGAGAGCAGCGCCAGCAGCGGGTGGCGGGGGTTTTGGGGCAGGTTCATGGTGGGAGTGGGGATGGGGTTCGTTGAGTGGATCAATGGGGAAGCATCAATGAAAAATCAGAGGGTCCCGCAGGGACGCCTGGATTGAGCTTTGCGAATCGAAATTGATAAACACGCGCTAGTTCGCCGGGCTTGGGATGACACTGGAGTCCGCCGCCTGCACCGCCTTGCTAACCGCTTCCGCCATCAGCTTTGCTCCTTCCGGATTTGGATGCACGCCATCGCGGAACAGCTCGCCGTGCCCGGCGAGGGCGGAGTGGAGGTCGATCACCGGCAGGCTCTTCTCCAGCGCCACCTGCCGCAGCTTCGCGATCAGGCTTTCCAGGTTCTGCTCGTTGATCATCATTTTGTTGCCGTAAATCGGCACCGGCAGGCAGAGCCAGATTTTTGGATGGGACGGCAGTTTTGCAAACTGATCCACCAGCGCCGCGGTGTCTGCGGCGTAGTTGGCTTCATGCGTAAAATTCTGCGGCTTCGTGTCGTTGGTCCCGAGCTGGATCACCACCACCTGCGATGCAAATTTTAGCGCCTGCTGGAGGGCCTTCTGTTTCCAGTAGGGGCGGTCACCCGCCTTCAGCATCGTGCAGCCCGAGACCCCGAAATTCTCCACCTGCCAGCCCGGGCCGAGGATTCCCTGCAACACCACGGGGTAGGCATCGTGCGCCCGGTCCTTGAGCAGGTAGCCGTAGGTAATGCTGTCACCCACGCAGGCGACGCGGGTCGGCGTGGAGACTGGGATCGTCTGGGCCGGATCGGGCGCTGCGTGTGCCAGGGGCAGCGAACTCCACCACGCGACGAGAATCGCAGCCACCGGGAGGATGATACGCTTCAACATGCCTTCAGTTAGCCCAGCCCGGGAAAAAATGCCAAGCGCCGTTTCCCGGCTGCTTTTTCTGCTTGATCCCGTCTCTGTGGCGGGCAGGCTGGCCACTGCGGCTGATTTTGCGGCTGCACCGACCCCATTTTAACCCGAAGACCCCAGTTATGTCCCAAGCATACGATTACGCGAAAGAAGCCTACGCCGCGCTCGGCGTGGATACCGAAGCCGCGCTGCACCAGCTCGCGCAAATCCCGATTTCCCTCCACTGCTGGCAGGGCGACGATGTCGCCGGCACGGAAAAGGAGGGCGCGACCCTCGGCGGTGGCGGCATCCAGGCCACCGGCAACTATCCCGGCAAGGCCCGCAATCTTGTCGAGCTCCGCGGCGACATCGAGAAGGCCCTCTCACTCATCCCCGGTACCCATCGCCTGAATCTCCACGCCTGCTACGCCGATCTCGGCGGCAAGAAGGTCGAGCGCAACGAATACAACGTCTCGCATTTCCAGAGCTGGATCGACTGGGCCAAGCCCCTCGGTCTCGGCCTCGATTTCAACCCCACGTTTTTCTCCCATCCGCTTGCCGATGACGGCTTCACTCTTACGCATCCCGATGCGAAGGTCCGCCAGTACTGGATCGACCACGGCATTGCCTGCCGCAAGATCGGCGCGGAAATGGGCAGACAGCTCGGCAAAACCTGCGTCACCAACGTGTGGATTCCCGATGGCTACAAGGATCTCCCCTACGACCGCGTGGCCCCGCGCCAGCGCCTCGAAGCCTCGCTCGACGCCCTCTTCGCCGAGGCGATTGATCCGAAACTCAACCTCGACGCGGTCGAGAGCAAGCTCTTCGGCATCGGCTCCGAGAGCTATGTCGCCGGTTCCCACGAGTTCTACCTCGGCTATGCCGTGAAGAACCAGAAGCTCTATTGCCTCGACGCCGGTCACTTCCACCCCACCGAAAACCTCGGCGACAAAATTTCCAGCGTCCTGCAATTCGTGCCCGAACTGCTCCTGCACGTCAGTCGCGGTGTCCGCTGGGACAGCGATCACGTGGTGCTCTTCGACGATCCGACCCGTGGTATCATGGAAGAGATCATCCGGGGTGGCTTTGCCAGCCGCACCCATATTGGCCTCGATTTCTTTGATGCCAGCATCAACCGCATCGCCTGCTGGGTCATTGGCACCCGCAACGCGATCAAGTCCCTCCTCAGCGCCCTGTTGGAGCCCGCCAGTCTCCTGCGCCAGGCCGAGGAATTGGGCGACTTTACCTCCCGCCTCGCCCTCTTTGAGGAAGCGAAGACGCTGCCGCTCGGCCTCGTGTGGGACGAATACTGCCGCCGCACCGGTGTCCCGGTCGGCAAAGCCTGGCTCGACGAGGTAAAGGCCTACGAGAGTGCCGTGCTGTCGAAGCGCTAGGGCGGTCATTAAATCAATTGCCAACAACCCCTCGGCGAACGCCCTCGCCGCAGGGGTTGTTTCAATTGGAAAGCTTCCAGCGGCGGCATCATCCCGACCCAATGAAGTGGAGGGCTCCGAGTACAAGGCAATCTCAAATAAATTTAGTGACCGGTTCGGTTAAGCGGCATGGACAACTCGTCCATCCTCGCAATGTTTAAGGCGCAATGACCAGCGGCCCGATCCTTATCTCCAGCCCGGCGTCTTCTTCCGAGGTGGCCCGTCTGGCCGAGGTCCGGTTCTGGATTCCCTGGATTATGGCGGTCAGCCTGTTCATGACGCAGCTCGACGCCACCATCGTGAACACCGCGGTCCCCACCATCGCCGCCGCCTTTTGCGTGCCCTCGCTCAGCCTCAAGGCCGTGCTCACCAGCTACACCATTGCGCTTGCCGTCTGCATCCCGCTCAGTGGCTGGCTCGCGGATCGCTGGGGCACCCGCCGGGTGATGCTTGGCGCGTTGAGTGTCTTTACGCTCGGCTCCCTTTTTTGCGGCCTTTCCAGCAGCCTGCCCGCGCTGATTGCGAGCCGCGTGTTCCAAGGCATGGGGGCGGCCTTGATGATGCCCGTGGGGCGCATCGCCGTGCTGCGCGTTTTTGAAAAAGGCGAAATCATCCGCGTGATGAATTTCATCGTCATCCCGGCATTGATCGGCCCCCTGCTCGGGCCGTTTCTCGGCGGTCTTATCGTGCACTGGCTCTCGTGGCGTATGATCTTTCTGGTGAACCTTCCCTTCGGTTGCATCGGCCTCGCGCTGGTGCAGCGCTACATGCCCGAGACGCGAGTTGATCCGGGCCGGCTGGATTGGGGCGGCTTTCTGCTCTTCGGCATCGGCGTCGCGCTGCTTTCCTATGTATTGGAAATCTTCGGGGTGCATGGTCTGGGAAGCATGGAGGTCATCACGCTGGGCCTGGTCTCGTTCGTCTTTTTGGCCGCCTATGTTCGCCATGCCCGTCGCGTCGCCAATGCCCTCATGCCGCTCGAACTCTTCCGCGTTCGCACTTTTCGGATCTCGGTCGTGGGAGGCTGCGTCACCCGCCTCGGCATCGCCGGCATGCCGTTTCTCCTTCCGCTCCTTTACCAGCTCGGGCTCGGCTATGCACCCTGGCAGGCGGGCTTGCTCACCATGCCGCAGGCTGCGGCGGCCATCGGGATGAAAACGCTCACCCAGCCGATTCTCGCCCGCCTTGGTTATCGCCGCATCCTCCTGCTAAATACACTCTGCATCGGCCTCACCATCGCCTCCTTCTCGCTCGTGGGCGTCCACACCCCGCTGCCCTGCATTGTCCTGCTCAGCCTCGTCCAGGGCGCTTTTTCCGCGTTGCAATTCACCTCCATGAACACACTCGCTTATGCCGATACCACTCCGTCGCAGGCCAGTGATGCCAGCACCATGGCCAGCACCGGCCAGCAGCTCTCGATCAGCTTCGGCATCGCCTGCGCTTCACTCATTACCGGCTGGTTCTTGGGCGGCATTGCGCAGTCGGATACCGGCCTGCTTGTCCCCGCCCTGCACCACGCGTTCATCACGCTTGGTATTCTAACCATTCTCAGCGGCACGACCTTCCTCGGCCTGCGCGTCCACGACGGCGCGGCCGTCAGCAATCACCGTTCGACCGAGCCCGAGGAGGCCTGATTAAAAACCATCCTCTTGTTTCAACTGTTCGTAAACATCGGGAAAATTTTCCTCGATGCACGAGGGACAGAAACCGTGGCTGAAATGCGCTTCACTGTGGCTGCTGACAAAGCTTTCCACACTCTGCCAGTAGCCGTTGTCATTGCGGATCTCCTTGCAATACGAGCAGATGGGCAGCAGCCCGTGCAGCGTCTTGATCTGGCCCAGGGCCGAGGCCAGTTCCGCCGAGACTTTCCGGGTTTCCATATGCGACATGATCTGCCGGGCCAGCGCCTGCAGGGCGCGGTTGTGTTCTATGGAAAGCTTCCGGGGCTCGCGATCAATCACGCACAACGAGCCCAGCGCCATGCCTTCGCTGTCGATGAGCGGAGCGCCCGCATAGAAGCGGATGTTGGGGCTGGAGGTCACCAAGGGATTGGCCGCGAACCGTTCATCCTTCGTCGCGTCCTCCACCACCATGACCTCCCGCTGCAAAATCGTATGCGTGCAGAAGGCGTGACCGCGCGGGGTTTCCGAGACGGCCAGCCCGATGTTGGCCTTGAACCATTGCCGCCTTTCGTCGAGCAGCGTCATCAACGCCACCGGCGTGTGGCACAGCGTCGAGGCGAGGAGAATAAAGTCGTCATACGCCTGCTCCGGCAGCGTATCCATGATCTGGTAATGCCGCAGGGCTTCCAGGCGCTTCGATTCATTGGCAGGAATGGGATAAGACATAGGGCTGATCAAAAAATGACCCGTGCTAGATAGCAGCGGGCGTGCCACCCAGAGACTTAGCGCCCGCCCAGATTCACCATCTTCGGCTCCCGCTTCTGGAGCGCCTCATGCACCGCGTTGAGCAGCAGCTCCGGCTTGTAGGGTTTCTCCAGGAAATTGCGGAATCCCGCCTCGATGAAAATCTTCCGATCTTCCTCCGTCAGTTGTCCGCTCGAAATGATGATCGGCACTTCCGGTCGCAGCTTGCGAATCGCGCACGCCAGTTGGTAGCCATCCATTTGCTCCATCTTCCAATCGGTGAGGATGAGATCCACATCGCCCTGTCTTTGGAAATAAAGCGCCAGCGCGTCCGTCCCGTCCTCGGCGGTATAAATCTGGTAGCCGTGCGACTGCAGCAGGCTCACCGAGGCAATGCGCACGCTCGCCTCGTCGTCCACCACGAGGATGGTCTCGTTGCTTCCCCGCGGGGGCAGCATTAGCGCGGGCTTCTCCTGCGCTTCCTCCTCCTCCACGGCGGGCAGATAGACTTTAAAGGTCGTGCCCCGTCCCACTTCGGTATCCACCACCATCGTTCCCCCGTGGCTCTTCACGATGCCGCGCACCGTGGCCAGGCCCAGCCCCGTGCCCTTGCCCGGTTCCTTCGTGGTGAAAAAAGGATCAAAAATCCGGTCCAGCACTTCCGGCGGAATCCCCGAGCCGGTATCCGCGACTTCGATCACTACATGCGGGCCCGGCTTCAATTCCGGCTGCCGCGCCTGATCGGTTACCGCCAGCATCACGTTGGAAGCGCGCAGAGTGATCTGCCCGCCTTCCGGCATCGCATCGCGCGCATTCACACACAGGTTCAGCAGCACCTGGTGAATCTGCGTCGCATCGCCCGAGATCGCGGAAAGCTCCTTCGACAGCTCCGACCGCACATGGATATTCTTTGGAAACGTCTGCGCCAGAATCTTCATCAGTTCGCTGATCAAGTGCTTCGGCTGCAAGGTCATGTGATCGCCCACCACGCCGCGGGCAAAGGTCAGCACCTGCTTCACGATCTCCGCCCCGCGCTCCGCGCTGCCTTCGATCGCGTCGATCAGCTTCTGGTTCTCCGGTGCCTGGTTTCGTGTGCGCAAGATGCCCACCGACATCAGGATCGGCGTCAAGATGTTGTTCAAATCGTGCGCAATCCCGCTCGCCAGCGTGCCGATACTCTCCAGCCGCTGCGAACGCAGATACTGCGCCTCGATCTGCTTCTGCTCCGTGATGTCCACGTTCACCATCACGATGAATTGGATCGCGCCGCCTTCCTCGACGACCGAGCGCCAGCGGCTGTGAATGTTCAGCTTGCTGCCGTCGCGATGATGCTGCGCCATTTCGCCGCTCCACTTGCCGCTCTCGCGCACGATTCGACGGGCCGAATCCGCCGCGCCCTGCTCAAAAATCACTTCTCCCACCGGCCGGCCAATTACCTCCTCGGCATGCCATCCGTAGCGACGCTCCGAGTTTTCGTTCCAGAGAATGATGTTCTCGCTCACGTCCGTCACGATCACCGAGACGGGCGTGACTCGCAGCATTTCCTCGAAGCCTGCCGTTTTCGACGAGACTTCCATCAGACAGGGATCGGCCAGATCGGCCATCTTCCTCCCGATCACCAAAATCGAGCTGCTGCCCGAGAAAAAGGTCGAGCAGGCGGTCAGTTCCAACTCATGCCGACGACCGGCTTTCGTTACCAAGGTCGTCTTCAAAGGATTGCTCAGCCGCAGGCGGCGCAACTCCGCTTCGGGGAATAAACTGGCAAACGGCACGTGGAAAACCGCCGCCCCCAGTCCACATAGTTGCTGGGCCACCTCGTTGACGGCCAGAATGGAAAAATCTTCCGAGGCGAGCAACCACATCGGTTGCGGATGCTTGCCACAGAGGGCGCGAAACGGAATTTCCACCGAGGCGCGTTCCACCTTCCGGGGGGCCTCTTCCGCCGCGGCTTTTTCTGGGGCTGGTGCTTCGACAATGGAATCCGACATACGCGCTTTTCGCAATTAGGCTAAAGCAATTGCCGTGCTGTGGAGTCCGTTTCAGCAAAATTAATTTTAGCCAGGCTCCCTAGTTTACCGGGTGATCGCCCGGTAAACCGCCTCGCATCCCGCCGGGGAGGCCAGCTCCACCTCTTCTGTAGCTCCTCTGTAGCTGGCCACGGCATCCCGGATCGCTTCGCGCACCGAAATTGCCAGCATCAGCGGTGGTTCCCCGACCGCCTTGCTGCCGTGGATCACCGTGGGTTGAGTCGCATTTTTGAAAAAGGAAACGCGGAAATCGGCCGGGGCGTCACTTATTGCCGGGATCGCGTAGGTGCTGGCGCTATGGGTCAGCAATCGCCCCTGGCCGTCCCACTTCAGTTCCTCGCTGGTGAGCCAGCCCATTCCCTGCACGAATCCGCCCTCGATCTGTCCGCGGTCCACCCCGGGATTGAGCGAATCACCCACGTCGTGTAAGATGTCCACCCGCAGCACTTTACACATGCCGGTGAAGCGGTCCACCTCCACTTCGCTCACCGAGGCGCCGCAGGCGTAGTAGTGGAAGGGGCGTCCTTTGCCGGTGGCGCGGTTCCAGTGGATGCCCGGCGTCGCGTAAAAGCCGTTCGCGGAGAGGCTGATCCGCTGCATGTATGCCCGCTCCACCACGTCCATGAAATCCACCGCTTCCGTTGGCGTCGTCGCGGCAAACCACACATCTTTTTCCACGCGCACCTGTTCCACCGGCACCTCCTTGCCGAAGCGTTCCCGCAGCAACTCAGCCGCAACTGGCAGCAACTTTTCGCGCAATTGCCTGCACGCGTGCTGCACCGCCGCCCCGTTGAGGTCCGAGCCGCTCGAGGCCGCCGTCGCCGAGGTGTTCGGCACCTTGTCCGTCGCGGTCGGCATCATGCGGATTTGCTCCGCTTTCAGCCCCAGTTCGCGCATCACCACGCCCTGGATTTTCGTATAAAGTCCCTGCCCCATTTCGGTGCCGCCGTGGTTTACCTGGACCGAGCCGTCGCGATAAATCATCACCAGCGCACCGGCCTGGTTATAGGGGGTAAAGGTGAAGCTGATCCCGAATTTCACCGGCGTGATCGCCAGCCCACGTTTCCGATTCGGATGCGCCGCATTCCACTCCGCAATCGCCGCCCGCCGCGCGTCGAATTGCGCCTCGCGCTTGAGCTCCGCCCAGATCGCCGGAATGCGGTTGTCCCCGATCTCCTCTCCATAGTGCGTTGTATTAGTCTCGCCGCTTCCATGATAGAGATTGCGCTCCCGCACCACCTCCGGCGGCAGGCCCGTCTGGCGGGCAATCCGGTCCATGATCTCCTCGATCACCAGCATGCCCTGCGGTCCGCCGAAGCCGCGAAACGCCGTCTGCGAGGTGAGATGCGTTTTCGCGACCTGCCCGCTCACTTCGAGGTTCGGGATGTAATACGCGTTATCCACGTGAAACATCGCGCGATCCGTCACCGGCATCGAGAGGTCGAGCGACCACCCGCCGTTGGAAACCAGCGCGCACTTCAGCGCGAGAATCTTCCCCTCATCGTCGTGGCCGACCGAGAACTTGCTGTAAAACGGATGCCGCTTGCCGGTGAGGATCATGTCCAGATCGCGGTCGAGTTGAATCCGGGCCGGACGCCCGGTTTTCAAGGCGGCCAGGGCCACCAGCGCCGCCCAGGTATTGCCCTGCGTCTCCTTGCCGCCAAAGCCGCCGCCCATCCGCGGCGCCTGCACCACGATCCGGTGACGCGGCACGTGCAGCACCTCGCTCACAATCGTCTGGATCTCGCTCGGATGCTGGGTCGAGGACGCGACGAAGACGTTGCCCTCCGGGTCCACCTCGGCCCAGGCCGCATGCGTCTCCAGGTAAAAATGCTCCTGCCCGCCCAGCTCAAATTCGCCGTCGAACCGGCGTGGGCTCGCCGCCAGCGCGCCGTCCCAGTCGCCGCGCCGCATATAATTGGGCTCGGTATGAAAACTCCCCGCCGCGATGGCCTCCGGCACCGTGAGGATGGCCGGAAGCGGCTCGTAATCCACCTCCACCAGCTTCGCCGCCGCGCGGGCCGCCTCGATGCTCTCCGCCACCACCACCGCGACCAGGTGGCCGTGATACCGCACCTCGGTATCCGCGAGCAAAATCTCGTCCTTCCGCGCGCAGCCCACGTCGTTGTGCCCCGGCACGTCCTCCGCCAGCAGCACCACCCGCACGCCCGGCGCGCGCCGCGCCGCGCTCGCATCCCGGCGTAAAATCTTCGCGTGCGCATGCGGCGAGCACACCGGCCACAGCTCCAGCATCGGCCGCCGCAGCGCCGTGTCCTCGATATATTGCGCCCGCCCCGTCACATGCCCCACCGCGCTCTCGTGCTTCAATCCATGCGAGGCCGTCTTCACTTCCCACACGTCATCGGGCACGAACTCCGGCCCCGTCTCCGCTTCGCCGCTGAGAAACTTTTCCCACAGGCTCACGATCAAGCCGCGCCGGTATTCCGCGCTCCCGCGTGCATCGTCGATCGGCGTGTAAATCCCGCGCAACGCCCCGGCCACCGCTTCCCGCGCGGCTTCCAGGGTTTTGCCTTCCAGCGCCGCTTCCGCCGCCTGCGCCCGCAGCGGCAGCGCCGAGACACCGCCAAAGGCCAGCCGCGCCTTCGTCACCACCCCGCTCGCGTCCGTCTCGATGGCGAAGGCCGCCGAGACAATGCTGATGTCCATTTCCCGCCGCTTTGACACCTTGTAAAACTCCACCCGCGACCACGCCCCGCGCGGCACGATCACCTCGCGCATCACCTCGTCCGCCGTGAGCACCGTCTTCCGGTAGCCCGTGAAAAATTCCGCCAGCGGCACCGTCCGCTCGCCGCGCTCGCTGGTCAGCACCACCGAAGCGTCCAGCGAGAGCAACACCGGCGCACTGTCGCCGATCGGCGAGGCCGTCACCAAGTTTCCCGCCAGGGTCGCCCGGTTGCGAATCTGCCGCGAGGCAAAAAGGGTCAGCATCTTTTGGAACGACGGCAACGCCCCTGCCAGCGCATCCTCCAGATTGGTCAGCGTCGCCCCCGCGCCCAGATGCCAGGCCGTTTCCGTCGCCTGGATCGTCTTCAATTCCGCCACCGCCTCCGTCGAGATCAACTGCGGGAAATCGCTCCCCTTCTTGTTGATCTCCACCCCGATCTCCGTCGCCCCGGCCACCAGCCGCGCCCCGGGATGCCGCTGCTTCAGCCGCAGCAATTCCTCCAGCGACGCCGGCCGCAAAAAGAACCGCCCGCCCGTTTCGTAAGCCGCTCCGCCCGTTTCCGGCGCCTGCTCCAGCCGCTTCGTAAATTCATCGCCCACCGGCTGCGCGCACGCCTCCAGCGCCGCATCGCGAATCGCCCGGTACCCCGTGCACCGGCACAGGTTCCCGCAAAGCTGATCCGCCAGCCGCTCCCGGTCCTGCAACCCGCGTGCGCATCCTTCGAACATCGACATCACAAACCCCGGCGTGCAATACCCACACTGCGAGCCATAATGCTTCACCATCGCCTCCTGCACCGGATGCAGTTTTCCATTCTGCTCCAGGCCCTCCGCTGTCACCACCTCGCGCCCCGCCACCATCGGCAGCAGCGTGATACAGCTATTGATTGCCCGATAAGTCGCCCGGCCCGCCGCATCCCGCTCCACCAGCGCCACCGTGCAAGCCCCGCAATCGCCCTCCGCACAGCCAATTTTCGTCCCCGTCCACCCATTCCGCCGCAAATACTCCGCCAGCGACAAATTCGGAGACACCCCACCCACCGCCACCGGCTGGCCATTGAGAGTGAAAACGAAGTGATCTATAGGTGAACGGGGCATGGAGGTATTTAAGCCATGCCGGAAGGGAATGTCCAAAAATTAGGCGGGAATGCAAGGAAGGGGGCAGAAAGCGCTCTTAGAGAAATATCGATGTCAGGAGATGAGGAAGCACGGAAAGGAGTTTTTGCCACGGGTTCCATGCTTAGTCTCCAGCTTTTCTGCGGTAAAAATCTGGAAAAATCGGCGTGCTATCACTGACTTAATATAGCATGATCTGCTTCGAAGGTTATGAAAATGACGGTTTGCTTTTCCGCCCTTTGTAGAATCCTCATGTTTTTCTACGAACAACATGAGCTGCAGACGATCCGTTCAATGTTTAAATATTCCCTAAAAAGAGCGTGCCATAATTTCTGGATTGTGATCAAAGATGCTCGGCACGTGTCAGCCTCTCCAGACCTGTAATGAGCAGTTTAATCCTTCCTCGTATCTCTCGCGTTCGGTTGAGTGGGTTTGATCCGATCTTCAAAAGACCGGTCGAACTCTCTCCTCCCTCGACCCCGGGATCTTATCTTATTTTGGGAGGGAATGGTCTTGGGAAAACAACTATTCTGGAGGCCACTGCATTCGGACTCGCGGGAGCTGCAGACGAGATGATCCTGCCTGATCGCGAGGACAAGAGGTACATGTGGAATGCGTCCCTGTTCAAGGAGCGACTAAGTGATGCTAGACAAGCTGAAACTCAGGTCGAATTCTGGTTGGGATCGAAACAGATTACGGTTCGTCGCGGAATGGATTCCGAAAGTATTCGTGGTGTAAAAATCGGCGAAAATGAATGGGTAAACTCGAATGCCGCTCCCCAAGTTTTCATACAAACGGTGGTTGAAGAGGGAGGTTACAAAGGTATAGATGATTTTCGATATTTGGTTCATCGATTATGCTACTTGCCAGAATCTCGTCAAAATATAGTCTGGCATGCTGAAGCGCAATTAAGGATATTTCTACTCCTCTGTGCTGATAGAGACACGGAAAAGACAATCCAACAGAGTGCATTGCGTCTTAAGGATTTCTATAATGAGATGCGGCATGTAGCAGTTTCGCTCGGCAATTTGAGAAAGAGCTTAAAGCGAATTGAGTCAACTGAACTAATGGTGCCAGTATTATCGGACAAGGTAACTGAGGTAAGGTTTGAAGAAAGGCAAAATATCGAAGTGATTAGCAGCGAGTTGGTGGATATAAATAGTCAAATATCAGAATATCTGTCTATTCTTGAGGAGAAGCGGAATGAACTTCAAAGGTTGAGTGTTGATATCGAAACTAATGAAATTCAGCTTGCAGAAAGTGAAGAACAGTTTGTTCTTCAAAGGTTGAGGAATTTTGAAGAATCACGGACAGCATTGGCTCTTCATAAATTACTAGTTATGAAGGGGTGTCCTTACTGCGCTCAGGATAATGATGAATTGGCAAATGAGGCTCTTTTGCGAATTCGAGCGGGGCTTTGTCCGATTTGTGGATTGGAGCATATTGGGATTCAGCCTTTGCCGGATTTGTCATCAGCGAAACAATATTTATTGAATGCAGAACTTCGCCGAACTGAACTGCTTTTCGAAACAGAAAGTCTCCAGAAATCAATTAGTGACCTCCGACATAGGGATGCAACGCTCCGTAGCAAAGCTGCGAGTTTGGAGTTCAGGCTTCCTAGAGTCACAGGGCGAGAAAAAACCATTATTTTAGATGATGCGGAAAACCTAAGGTCGCAAATTCAAGTTTACCAAAATGAACTCGACCGGTGGACAAGGCTGCACGATGATTTGAAGGCGGATATAGAACAGGCTTACTCTGAAATCGTTATCAACCATGCTCGCAGTTTTAGCTTAATTGAGGAGCGTGCATTAAAATATGCGAGCGCATTTCTTGGCACAAATTGCGTGTTTACTAGAACGCGATCGGGATTAGTGGATCGGAATATACGATTTGATTTCCCCGTTTTAGTTCCTCATTTTAACGATAAAGATCGTACACACTCGCGTCAGTGTTCCGAATCACAAGCCTTTTTCTTGGATATTGCTTTTCGAATTGCACTAATTGAAGTCGCTCAGCAATTATCCGGATATTCAGCGACATTTATTTGTGAAACACCTGAAAACACGCTGGATCTTGCATACGCCGAAAATGTTGCTGAGATGTTCGCTGACTTTGGTAAAGCCAAAGGGTTTAGTATGATGACTGCGAATCTACAATTGGGTGGAATTGCAGAACCTCTATTGAGTTCAGTGGGCTCGAGTGCTGAACGACGACGGAGAATTTTAAACTTGCTCGAATACGCCGAACTTACACAGGTACAAGTTAAGAAACGATCAAAACTTGATTCCCAGATCGTCACTCTGCTCGAGGATTAAAAAATGTCGGCTATTAGTAATTTAAGATTTAAGGATGTGATATTTGCACTTGCGGCGGCTTCAAAAAGCAATACAGGGCTTGGGCGACTCCAACTGCAGAAGTTCATTTACTTAACAGAAGTGTTTTCAACGGTGTGGCGAGAAGTTTCCAAGCCCGCTGGTTTTCGCCCATACCCACACGGTCCGTATGACCGACAAATCCAAAAAGCGGTAGATGCACTGGTTTTTAGAGGAATTTTGCAAGTAAGAGGATTGAGCTTCCGCACAATAAATGTCCGTGCGACCTACTACCTCGCAGAGGAAGGAAGTGCTCTCGTCAATCAACTGAGCGAAGATCCGGTTTTACGCGAGGAGATTGAACTCTGCGAAGAAATAGCGGCGGAAGTTGCGCGGAGGGGTTGGGAAAAAATTCGCGACATTGTTTATTCGGAGCCCACATATTGTGCTGCACGATCGTCTAATGATGGGTCACGCCTTCGGACGAATCGGCCAATTAAAAATCAGACTTCTCGGCTGGTCCGACTCTTTCAGGCAAGTTGGCTACATAGTGCAAAATATCCTCTTACACCTTCAATGTTTGTCCAAGTAATGTTCCTTGTTTTCGATGAGTATCACAGAAACCAATCGGAAAAAAATGAGGCCTCAGAGTGAACGAAGCGACTCAGATTTTACCTGCGGCATTAGCTGCCGCATACACTGTGTTTAAGAGCTTAAATGGGCGGCTTGCTTCTCGCCTTGGACAAAATTGGCCTCCGGGCCCAGGAGAAGAAATTATTGCTAATATTCATAAATTCTTCGCTGATAATCTTGTAGGATTGGGCGATCAGTCTTTTGGATTTAAAATTGATTTATCTGCGTCTGGAAGAAATGAAAAACTAACTGCAAGAGTAGTTAGGAGAGAATTGATGAAGGTGAACGGAACAGTGCTAATAACGATTGATTCGGCGCTTAATGTTATTGAAATTGTTGAGGTGCCTAGTGAAACAGAGGTTCGAACTTGGCAGGATTTTTTTCAAGATGCATCTACTTCAAATGTAGTTATTTATTTTGAGCAAAGAAACTGTGCGAAGGTTTTTGCTTCTGGTGGTATTGTTGACGAGTTTGTGCCGGCCACTGGAGAAAAGGCTGGAAAATTTGGGCGATTTAGCCACAATTCATTAAATTATAGGCAAGCAATTCAGGATCATTATGAGCAGTGTGTAAAGCATGCTACAGAGAGTGACCACTGGGAAGATTCTAACAAAAGAATATTGAGAAAGAAAAAAGGATCAGCTAAAAAGACTGAAGAGATTTTCCAAAACTCTCTCCTTAATTGGCTTCGGATTAACCTTATTGATGGAACACCATGGCCTGAACCACGCAAGCCGAATAAAGACCGTGCAGATATCAAGATCGAAGTCCTTGGGGGGAGATTCTATTTAATAGAAATCAAATGGATGGGAACATCGGGAGGAAGTACGATCCGTAAACTTGATCGATTGAGTGGGGGACTAAAGCAACTTACGCAATATCTTGAGGAACAGCCCTGCCCATCCCATGCTACGTTAGTTGCCTATGACGGTCGTGATGAACATGAATTTGATGCGCTTATTTCAACTCATTCACCAATTGGTGGAATGAAAAGTTTGAGTGAATGCGAGCAGGTGAAGGTGCCAATTGGGGGCAGTTGTTGTGTGTTTTTTCTTTATAACAAGAGGGCTAGTGAGCTTTGATTAAACCAATTTTTGATACTCGGTTTCACGAACGGGGGCTGCATAACTTTCAAGATAATCTGACTCAACCACGACATCGCTGGTATCCCTTCAAAGAGGGGTTTTCGAGCGAACTGGTTGATCAAGCCATGAGCGCGGTGCTGGAGCGCGATGACAGAAAGCTCAAAATATTGGACCCCTTTTGTGGCTCTGGCACGACTCCGGTTACTGCGGCACTGAAGGGTCATGAAACACATGCGATAGAAGTGAACCCGTTCTGTGCATTTACTGCACGAGTTAAGTGTCTTCCTGGTAAATGGCGGGAACGGCCATTTTTAAACCATTTAGACACTCTTCTTGTAAAAGCAAAAGGTGATTTGAGGGAGACAGTTTTAGAGTCTCAAAGCACTTTCTCTGAAGGTCGTGTTCAGGAAAAATGGCTTTTCAATCGATCCGTTCTTAGAGCATTCGATGCTGTTTGGCGTAATGCGCCAGTTACTGGTAACGGCTACGCGCCCGCATATAAATTAGCTGCTATGCGGGCGGCAATGGAGTGCTGCAATGCTAGGAAAGATGGAAAGGCTTTGCGATATTTAAAAGATTGGAAAAAGCAAGCATTCACTGCGGATTTGTTTTTTGAGAAATTCAGGGCGGCAGCAATTCAATTTAAAGAAGACACAACTTTGGCTCGTATAGCCCCTGAAACTCGACTAGCGATCTGTAAGGGGGATGCACGTAAAGTGCTGGCAGATCTTCCCATAGCATCTTTTGATTTGATGGTAACTTCTCCACCCTACCTTAACTCATTTGATTACTCTGACGTCTACCGGCCCGAATTATTTCTAGGAGGGTTCGTCAGGGATAATTTAGAACTGCGACGTATTCGACTGAGGACCCTCCGTTCCCACATCCAGGTTAAGTGGGGAGGTGAAACGACCGTAAAGAGTGTTTTACTACAGGAGCCGTTAGAAAAACTGCGTGCCTCAGATTCGCTTTGGAATTCACGGCTGCCCGAAATGGTAGAAGCATATTTTCACGACATGCGTCGGGTTCTCCACGAATCCGCACGGCTTCTTAAGCCGAAGGCAGAGGCTTGGATTGTTGTAAGCACTTCTGCCTATGCCGGTGTTCACATCCCCGTCGATCTCATCCTCGCAGACTTGGCAGGGCAAGTTGGATTTCAACTGAAGGGTGTTTATGCACTACGAGCGCTCCGTGCGGCCGGGCAACAGCAAAAGCATTTCGCGACGGATGGACTTGCATTACGTGAATCGCTCATCGTTTTAACGCGTAACTCTCTTTCCATCATATGAGTAGCGGTAATTTTCCTCTGTATGCTCTGCGGCTTTTTAACCCGCCCGAGCCTGCAAGATTTTCAAAAACGAGCGGGAGCGGATTTCTTCGAGGGTGAGGCCGGTGGCGAGGGCTTCTGCTTCGGTGATCGCGCCGCAGGCGATGCCGCGGAGGAAGTAGTTGAGCAGGCCCTGGCCGGTGGCGGCGTCGTCGAAGACGTCGCCGTAGAGGGAGGCCTTGGCGGCTTTTTCGACGAAGGTGCGCAGGCGGTTGGAGGCGGCTTCGAGGCCGGCGAGGAAGAAGGAATAGACGGCGGCGTAGCGGACGACGAGCTGGGCGGGATGCAGGTCCCAGCCCTGGTAGATGCCGTTTTTCAAGGAATGCAGGTTGTCGTTGAAGCCGAGGCGCCAGGCACCGTGCACGGCGGCGAAGTTTTCTTTTACCTGGGCTTCGGTGAGGTTTTCGCCGCGGTTCGGGCCGACGGGCAGGATGTTGGTCGCACCGTCGGAAAGGTGGACGCCGGTGCCGGCGAGGGAGACGACCATGACGGTGCGGGCGAAGTCGCAGGCGGAATGGCCCATCGCCTGATAGGCGGCGGTGATGCCGAAGGAGGCGGTTTCCAGCGCAATGGTCTTGGTAAAGCCGACGACGCCGTGCTTGGCAGTCACATAGGCGCTCTTGAACGGCGAGGCGACCAATCCGTGTGCTGATGCGATGTTGATAATGCGGCCCCACTTGCGCGCCTTCATGCCGGGAACGACAGCACGGGTGGCGTG
>Ga0157374_10000801_pt1 | contig 27561 bp, 28 predicted proteins | sample M25metaG_FD_115308 | JGI IMG/M metagenome (GOLD analysis project Ga0157374, IMG submission 115308) | Miscanthus rhizosphere microbial communities from Kellogg Biological Station, Michigan, USA - M2-5 metaG | ecosystem: Host-associated > Plants > Roots > Rhizosphere > Soil | place: USA: Michigan... | reverse complement strand
CGCTTGAAGTCCGCGCCGATGCGGTCCATCTTGTTGACGAAGCAGATGCGCGGGACACGGTACTTGTCCGCCTGGCGCCAGACCGTTTCCGACTGCGGCTGCACGCCGGCAACGGCGTCAAAAATCGCCACCGCGCCGTCCAGCACGCGCAGCGAGCGCTCGACTTCGACGGTGAAATCCACGTGGCCGGGCGTGTCAATAATGTTGATCAGATACTCTTTTGCGTTGCGCTTCCAGGATGCGGTGGTTGCGGCCGACGTGATGGTGATCCCGCGCTCGCGCTCCTGCTCCATCCAGTCCATCGTGGCGGTGCCTTCGTCGACCGACCCGATCTTGTAGGTCACACCCGTATAAAACAGGATGCGCTCCGTCGAAGTGGTTTTTCCCGCGTCGATATGGGCCATGATGCCGATATTGCGCGTATCTGCGAGTTGTGCTTTTCGTGACATTTCTGAATGACCGCGACTTTCTCCCCTGAGCTAGAACCCACCCAAATCTTTCGTACCGCCCCTAAAAAAACTCCGCTGCTCAAAATAATTGAGCCGCGTTACAGCCGGCCGCTTACCAGCGATAGTGCGCGAAAGCCTTGTTGGCTTCGGCCATGCGGTGCACGTCTTCCTTCTTCTTCATCGCGCCGCCGCGCGCATTGGCCGCGTCGATCAACTCTTCGGCCAGTTTGTCGGTCATGGTCTTGCCCGAACGCGTACGCGCATACAGCAGCAGCCAGCGAATCGCCAGCGATTGCCGGCGGAACGGATTCACTTCGACCGGAACCTGGTAGTTCGCGCCGCCCACGCGCCGCGTCTTCACTTCCAGCACCGGCTTCACGTTCTCAATCGCTTTCTTGAACGTCGGCAGCGGATCGCCGTTGGTTTTCTGCTCAATCTGTTCCATGGCGCCATAGAAAATGCGCTGCGCCGTCGAGCGCTTGCCGTCCCACATCATCGAATTGATGAACTTCTGAACGAGGTCGCTGCCGTATACGGAATCCGTCGTTACCTCGCGCCGCGGAACAAAACCTTTACGTGGCATTCGCTTCCTCTCCTCGTATCCGCTCTTCTACTTCGCAGCGGCCTTGGGCCGTTTGGCGCCATACTTCGAGCGCCCCTGCTTGCGGTTCTCAACGCCGGCGGCATCGAGCGTCCCGCGAATCACGTGATAGCGCACACCGGGAAGATCCTTCACGCGGCCGCCGCGCACGAGCACGATCGAGTGCTCCTGCAGGTTGTGTCCGATCCCGGGAATGTAGGTGGTGACTTCAATGCTGTTGGTCAGGCGGGCGCGCGCGACTTTGCGCAGCGCGGAGTTGGGTTTCTTCGGCGTCTGCGTGTAAACGCGAATGCATACGCCGCGCTTTTCCGGACATCCCTGCAGCGCAGGAGACTTCGTCTTGGTCCGGATCTGATCGCGCCCGGATCGTACCAGTTGTGCAAACGTCGGCACGGCTCTCCCTCAAACGAGCTAGATTCACTTCACTTTCCACCGCGCGGAATTCCGCGCAGCGGAGTGTCGTGGAGTTCACTTAAAGAAAGGGTACAGGTGCGATTCCGGAGCACCCGACAACAATCCCCGCACTACTACCAGTGAGCAGGTTCTACTTTCTGGTCGAAGCGGAGAGGGTTACTCGGCTTTGCGGGACTGGCGTCCCATTCCGGCCGCTCTTCTGACCCCGATCCGTCGTTCTTTGTTCCGGGGCTGGAAGACTATCCCTTTCACTACAGGGCAAAACAATCCCTGACGAAGCGGTAAGTATAGGAAAAAGACCGAAGTATGTCAAATGCAAATCCTGAGGATAACAAAAACCGCTGGTTTCCTCCCTCGTCAAACGGCACGACATCTTCTTTCCAGGGCAGCGCTTGAGCAGCTCCGACGAGTGTCGAGTCTCGATTTGCAAGGCACAGAAGAATTCCTTGTCGTTTGTCCTTGCTGGTTTTGACTTGGACGGCAATATCGGTGAAGCCGTCTCCGTCGAAGTCGCCACTTATATAGTAAGGGTTGATGCTCGTATTGATTTCAAGCCCAGGCCTTGCTTTTAAGCAGGCGCTGAGCCCAGCGGGCACGTTGTACGGAGTTGTTTTTTCTTGATTTAGAAAATTAGAAAGCAATGACACTACCGAAATCAGCCCAACGAAAAGGACCCGGCCCATAGATTCATTTCACCTCCTAGGAAAATATCGTCGGTGTCGATAAGGCGGTAATGGATGGAGGCAGCGAACGCCTAGTTGCAAGTACTCTCGGTCGCGCGAATCGACCGGAGTATATCATCCAAGTTTCCATCGCTGAAGGAAGGTGCGTGGGGTGCGATTGTAAAAGTAGATACAAAGTGTATATACTTATTATCGGAGGCGCAGAGGATGAGCAGAGCCAAGATCTTCAAATCTGGCAATAGCCAAGCCGTGCGGTTGCCGAAGGAGTTTCGTTTCCGGGTCAAGGAAGTCGAAATTTCGCGACGGGGAGACGAGATCGTTCTGAGAGAACCGAAACGCAGCTTGGCGGACGCCTTCGAAGCGCTCGCCTCCATGCCGGAAGATTTCATGGCGGAAGGCCGAAAGGATGATCCGCCTCAGAAACGTAAGAATCTATGAACACCCGGTACATGCTGGATACGGACATTTGTATTTATATCGCCAAACGCAGGCCTCCGGAAATAAGGACTCGCTTCGAGCGGCTGAAGCCGGGACAAATGGTTATGTCGGTGATCACATACGGCGAATTGTATTACGGTGCGAGCAAGAGCAATCAGAGAGCAAAAGCGCTGGCGCAACTCGACACGGCAATTCGGGACATTCCGGTCGAAGACCTTACACGAACGGTATCAGAAGCGTACGGGATCATTCGTGCGGCACTCGAAAAGCAGGGACGAGTGATCGGAAACAATGATCTATGGATCGCCGCCCATGCGATGTCCCAGGGGTTCGTACTGGCGACGAATAACGACCGGGAGTTTCTGCGTGTCCCCGGTCTTTTGGTGGAAAATTGGACGAAATAAAACACTTCGACGGGGAATCCTAGCTAATGGACCACCGCTACTTAATTTCCAGCAGTTCCTTTTCTTTCACCGCGCTCAGATCTTCGATTTTTTTGGTTTCGGAATGGGTGAGCTTTTCCAGCTCGTCGAGGGTGCGCTTTTGTTCGTCCTGGCTGATTTTTTTGTCTTTTTCCAGCTTATCGACTGATTCCTTGATATCGCGGCGAATGTTGCGAATCGCGGTGCGGTGATTCTCGAGCACCTTGTGCAGGTGCTTGACGATGTCCTTGCGGCGGTCTTCGGTCAGCGGGGGAATCGGCACGCGCACGATTTTGCCGTCGTTGGTGGGATTCAATCCCAGGTCGGACGTGCGAATGGCCTTGTCGATCAGCGGCACGGCGCTCGGGTCCCATGGTGAGATGACGATCGACATCGGCTCGGGCACGGACAGCGAACCCAATTGGTTTACCGGCATCGACGTGCCGTGGTAGTCGACGCGAATATGATCCAGCAGGGTGACGTTCGCGCGGCCGGTGCGCACGCTGGCCAGTTCCTTGCGGAAATCCTCAACGGCCTTTTCCATGCGCGTGCGCGCCTGCACCATTGCTTCCTTGCTGGTCGAAATCGTGGTCATCGCTCCAAGCTCCCGTTTATTCCGCCGTCACGGTGGAGCCGACTTTTTCGCCCATCACCACGCGGCGAATGTTCCCCGCGGAGTTCATATTGAAGATGATGATGGGCATGCGGTTGTCCATACACAGTGAAATGGCGGTGGAATCCATCACAGTCAAGCCCTTCTGGATCACGTCCAGATAGGTGATGCGATCGAACATTTTTGCGCCGGGAACTTTTTCCGGATCGGCGTCATAGATCCCGTCGACGCGCGTGGCTTTCAAAATGACATGCGCCTTGATCTCCATGGCGCGAAGCGCGGCGGCCGTGTCGGTCGAAAAATAAGGATTGCCCGTTCCCGCGGCGAAGATAACCACGCGGCCTTTTTCGAGATGGCGCATTGCGCGGCGACGGATAAAAGGTTCGGCCACCTGGGCCATATCGATGGCGCTCAGCAGGCGAGTCACGACGCCCTGCTTTTCGAGAGCGTCCTGCAGCGCGAGGCCATTGATGACCGTGGCCAGCATGCCCATGTAATCGCCGGTAGCGCGGTCGATGGATAGAGATTTCTGGCGCGTGCCGCGGAAGATGTTTCCTCCGCCGACAATGATCGCCATCTGAATGCCCAGATCGCTGACTTCCTTCACTTCACGGGCGATGTCGTGCACAGTCTGGGCGTCAATACCAAAGCCTTGCGAACCCTGGAAAGATTCTCCGGAAAGCTTGAGGACGATGCGTCTGTAAAGCGGCGCGGTGGCATTGCCGGACTGGTTGGATGTGCGGTCGTCGTTGCTCATGCTGTCGGCGGGCATTCTAACAAAAATTCAGCAAAGCCGCACGGGCCGGAGCACGGATACCTGCTAAAACAGGAAATCCGCGACCAGGGCTGCGCCGATTTTCAGTCCCGCGGCAGATTAGCTGGCGGCGACCGCGGCGGGCGGCTCTTCGGTTGAAGTGCTGGCGCTCTCGCCCACCTTGAAGCGCACGTAGCGGCGGATGGAAATATTTTCGCCCAGCTTGTGAATCATCTGGCTGACCATTTCGCCAACGGTCATCGATTCGTCTTTGATAAAATGCTGTTCGTAGAGGCAGTTTTCCTCGTAGAACTTTTCCATTTTTCCGGTGACGATTTTTTCCACCACGGCGTCGGGTTTCCCCGTGGCGCGGGCCTGCGCTTTGTAGATTTCGCGCTCGCGATCCAGAATTTCCTGGGTCACGTCCTCGCGGCGCACAAAGCGCGTGTCCAGCGCGGCGATGTGCATGGCCACGTCATGGCACAGTCGCTGAAAATCCTCGGTGCGCGCGACGAAATCGGATTCGCAATTGATTTCGACCAGGACGCCGATCTTTCCGCCCGCGTGGATGTAATGCCCCACCAGCCCCTCGCTGGCCTGGCGCGCCGCTTTCTTCTGCGCAGCCGCCTGTCCCTTCTTGCGCAGGACGTCAATGGCGCCTTCGATGCTGCCTTTGGCTTCCACGAGGGCCGAGCGGCAGTCGGCGAATCCCGCGCCGGTTCGCTCGCGGAGATCCTTCACCAGCTGTGCGGGAATCGTGACCGGTTCGGTAGGATTTGTCATGGCTCTATGGCGTTCCTTTATCGGCAAATTCTATGAATTGAGTACACAGCCGTACGCACGGCTCCAAAAATCAAGACCGCAGTGCTTCCCTATTCGGCGGCTTTTACGGAACTGTTTGGCTCGGGTTCAGGTTCAGGCTCGGGCAAAGTTTCGATCAGGCCTTCCGCGCCCGGCTCGACGAAATCGCCTTCCTGCTTTTCGTACGATTCGTACTTGCTGGTATCCACGTACTCCACAGTATCCGCTCCCGCGGCGGCATCCGTAGCGGCCTTTTCCTGCGCAATCTGCGATCGCTCATATGCCTGGCGGCCTTCGATTACCGCGTCGGAAATCTTGGACGTAAACAATTTGATGGCGCGCAGAGCGTCATCGTTGCCGGGAATCACCCAGTCCACCTGATCGGGATCGCAATTCGTGTCCACGATGGAGACCACCGGAACGCCCATGCGGCGCGCTTCGCGGACCGCGATTGCTTCCGCGTTGGAATCGATCACAAACATGGCATCCGGCAGGGCCGACATATTTTCCACGCCGGAAAGGTTCTGCTTCAGATGCTTCAATTCGCGGTCCAGGCGCGCCGCTTCTTTCTTGGAGAGCTGCGCCATGCGGCCATCTTCGGTCATGGCCTTCAAAGTTTTCAGTCGCTTGATGGACTTCTGCAGCGTGGACCAGTTGGTCAGTGTGCCGCCCAACCAGCGATGATTGACGTAAAACATACCGCAGCGATTGGCTTCTTCGGCCACCGCTTCCTGCGCCTGGCGCTTGGTTCCCAGGAAAAGAATGGTCTTGCCGTTGCCGCTCTGCTCGCTCACAAAACGCGCGGCTTCGCGAAAAAGCTTCAATGTTTTTTGCAGATCGATAATGTGGATTCCGTTGCGTTCGCCGAAGATGTATTCCTTCATCTTCGGATTCCAGCGGCGGGTCTGGTGGCCGAAATGAACTCCAGCCTCCAGCAACTCTTTCATCGTTATTTCAACTGCCAAAGTTCCTCCTCAGGAGATAGATGTTTGCGCGTCCCGGACCGTTTTTTAAGACCGGAGGTCCGAAACCGAACATCCTATTGCCGGCTCCTTGCCGGCCGTGAATTTGTCCCAGCCCGCAATGCGGGTTAGAACAGAACTCTTCAAGTCGATCGGCGGGCTCTCGACGAGCCCACGACGACTAGCGCTTGCTGAACTGGAAGCGCTTGCGGGCGCCCTTCTGCCCGTACTTCTTGCGTTCCTTCATGCGCGAATCACGCGTCAGAAAACCATTCTTGCGCAGGCCCGCGCGCAATTCCGGATTGAAGATGGCCAGCGCGCGGGAAAGCCCCATGCGTACAGCGCCGGACTGCCCGCCAACACCGCCGCCGTTCACCGTGGCGATCACGTCTACCGAACCGGACGTCTCCGTAAACTTCATGGGTTCGACCGCGCGGTTGCGCCAGGTCACGTTGCGAAAATATTCATCCGGAGTGCGACCATTAATGGTGATTTTACCGGACCCAAACGTCAGAAACACGCGCGCAACGGATTCCTTGCGCCGCCCGGTCCCGTAGAATTTCTGTTTCGCACCTTCCAATGGTTGCGCGCTGGAACTCAAATTTCCTCCTAGCCTTCCGTTCAATAAATTCCGATCAACGCCTGATCCCGGCCAACGTCCGAACAGCGGGGTCCAAACCGCAGTTGTCAATCTGGGCGAAGCGAAGAATCTCTCTTCGATCTACCATCAGGCAGAAAGCAGATTCCTCGGCGAAAAAAACGCGCCTCGGAATAACTATTTACGAGCGTTGTCGCGCCGTTTAGATAAGGATTAAAGAGCAGCCGCTTGTGGTTTTTGCCCCGCGTGGCGTGCCAAACCTTTATCATCCAGGTAAATCCGCAACTTCTTCGCTCGCAGCGCCCGCAATTTATTCTTCGGGAGCATGCCCAGCACAGCTTCGCGCAGCATCCAGTCCGCGCGATTCGGCCGCAGGCGCTTGGCCGGAACTTCCTTCAGCCCGCCCGGATAGCCGCTGTGATGCCGGTAAATCTTTTGCTCCAGCTTGTTGCCCGTCAGACGAATCTTGTCAGCGTTGATCACCACGACGTGATCACCGCAATCCAAATTTGGAGTGTAGTTGGCCTTATCCTTGCCGATCAGGATGCGCGCAATGCGCGTCGCCACACGGCCCATCACTTGTCCCGCGGCATCCACCACCAACCACCCGCCGCCCTGCTCAATCGTTTCAGTGTCCCGTCCCCGGGGTACGTACGTCCGCATGTGCTCAGTCACACCTTTCCATGAATAGTCAAACGTAGACAATATCGGGTATACCTGCTTTTGTCAATGAAGGCCTGTGGATGAAGTTGAGAAGACCTGCGACGAAGCGTGATGACGCGTGAGGCAATATGCGAACCGGGACGCCATTCGCCACGCGGTGCAACGCGACTGGGCGCGGCACCGCGGGCGGGCGCTGAAAGCCTCGCTTAGCTGGAAGACTTCGTCGAGGATGCGTGCGTCGTGGCCGCCGTATTGGTACCGGAGGTGGACCGGCCGTACGCAGGCTTCTCGAGGTCGCTGTCGCTGCTGGAAGATCCGGTGCGATCGATCTCGATGGAGCCCTTGAAGTACGCGCCGTCCTCAATCATGATGCGCGCCGTGGTCAGATCCCCGACCACCGAGCCATCCTTCTTGATTTCGATGCGGTCGCGGGCCCGCAAATTGCCCTTCACGCTGCCATAAACGACGACTTCGCGCGCCACTACGTCTGCGGCCAGCTTGGCGCTGGCGCCCACGGTTAGCTTGCGGTCTTCGAGCTGAATCAGCCCTTCGACGCTGCCGTCAATGTGCAGATCTTCATTTCCGGATATTTCACCCTTCACATGCAAGCTGGCACCTAACCGGGCGGTTGAACCGGACGGCGTGGAGCTCAGCGGGCGCATGGCATCAGTGCTCATGGCTATTCCCTCCGTTTGGGCCGAAGCCGGCTTCGCTACCGGTGCTGGTGGTGCCGGAGCTTTGGCGGTCGTCGGTTGCGGCGTATCTGGTTTTTTGTCTCCCCACATTTTCTTCCTTTACCTTCCTCGGCTAGAGACACCAGCGAAGCAATTGGTGTGAAACCGGGGTGCGAAACAATTTAGCGCGCTGATCGAAAACGGAACAAGAGTTTTACGGGCGTAGTGTTCCTTAAAGTAACACGGGCTGGTTGCCCTGCTGGGAGGTCAAACACTACAAGAATGTAAATAGGAGCGCAAGGAAAAATAAAGTTTCAAGCTGGAACGAACGGTGTCGGGGATTTTCGTAATGCCGGCGCGCTGACTTACCAGGAAAGAGTGCAAATTTGCCCGACTTCTCGCGCTTTCAGTCGAGCGGGAGCCGGCTCTACTTCCAATCAATACTTGCGCAACACGCCCACGACACGGCCCTGAATCTTCACGTCGCTTGCGGCAACGATGATGGGCGCCATCTCCGAATTCGCCGGCTGCAGACGAACTTTCCCGCCCGCCTCACGATAAAAGCGCTTCAGCGTAGCTTCATCGTTTCCGACCAGCGCCACGACCGTTTCTCCAGGATTGGCGACCTGGGTCGGCTCGATTACAACATAGTCTCCGTTCATGATGTGATCTTCAATCATGGAGTCGCCCTTTACCTGCAGGACAAATGATTTGTCCGAGCGCGCGAATTCGCCAAGCGAAAGCGTTTCGCGGTCTTCGACGGCTTCGAGAGGGCGGCCAGCGGCGATGCGGCCCATGAGAGGGAGTTCCACTGTGTGGCGGTCGAGCACCTGCTCGCGTATCGGCTTTGGGAGATTCGTAACTTCGATCGAGCGGCTCTGATTATACCCGCGCCGAATGAATCCTTTGCGCTCAAGCGTGGTGATGTGTTTGTGCACGGTGGCGAGCGAAGTCAGTTTCAGGGAACGAGCCATTTCCTCAAAGCTTGGGGAGTAGCCGTGCTTGTTGTGAAAGCTGACCAGGAAATCGAGCACTTCTTTTTGCCGCTTCGTTAATGTCATGGCGAGGCCTCCGCTGCGCCCCTATAGTAGGCGAAGTAAAAGCGAAAAAGCAAGCCGAAAAATATTCGAGGTTGTGCGCCGCCAGCGAGGCAAAAACTTGCCCGCCCAAAATTGGGCGGCCGCTACAAATCTATGCCAAACCGTTCAAGGTGTTCGCAGGTAGCCCATAGCTATTTCTGCGCTGGACTGGAATTCAACACTTACTGCGCACGAACGATATACAAATTAATAGATAGTACGATCCGTGATTCGCGTTGGCTCATGGCGCATAAGCTACACGGATTTTGCGTCGCGGCATTACACTGCCTTCGGCATTGTGCTATGCTTATTTATTGGAAGCCCTCTATGGAACTTCGGCACCGCAATTGATGATCCGTGGGGCATACCGGGTGATTAAAACTCATAATTCAGAATTGGAGCTTTTCTAAGCCATGGCTACGATTACGGACCCAGTCGTCCGCGCACACAAGCGCGAAGTCATTGATAAGGCCGTGCTCCGCTTTTGCGGGGACTCCGGCGACGGCATGCAGATCACCGGCAGCCAGTTCACCAATACAGTCGCGCTTTACGGAAACGACCTGGCCACCTTCCCGGACTACCCTGCCGAAATCCGCGCCCCTGCGGGCACTTTGCCAGGGGTAAGCGGCTTCCAGATCCAATTCTCTTCCTCCGACGTTTTCACTCCTGGCGATTCGGTCGACGTGCTGGTGGCCATGAACCCGGCCGCCCTCAGGACCAACGTGAAGGACCTGAAGACGAACGGCATCCTCATCGTAAACAGCGACGCTTTTACAGACGGCGATTTGCGCAAAGCCGACCTGACTACAAATCCTTTGGAAGACAACTCGCTGGACGGGTACCGGCTCTTTCCAGTCGGCCTCGAACGGCTGACCCGGGCCGCGTTGCAGGACCTGGGCCTGGACGCGAAGTCCATGGACCGGTGCAAAAACTTCTTCGCGCTGGGCATGTGCTACTGGCTGTACAACCGCTCGATGGAACTCACCTACAAGTGGATCGAGGACAAGTTCAAGACCAAAGCGCTGCTGGTGGAAGCGAACAAGCTGGCCATGCGCGCGGGTTACAACTACTGCGAAGCGACCGAAGCATTTCAGGTGAGCTACGAAATTCCTCCGGCCAAGCTGACTCCCGGCACTTATCGCAACCTCAGCGGCAACCAGGCCCTGGCAATCGGCTTCGTAGCAGCGTCACAAAAGGCGGGCCTGCCGCTCTTTCTTGGCTCCTATCCGATCACACCAGCCTCGGACATTCTGCATGAACTTTCCATGTACAAAAATTTCGGCGTCATGACCTTTCAGGCCGAAGACGAAATCGCCGCGATCACTTCTGCAATCGGCGCGGCTTATTCTGGAGCCCTGGCGCTGACCACGACTTCCGGCCCGGGCATGGCGCTCAAAACCGAAGCCATGGGTCTTGCCGTCGCTACCGAGTTGCCCCTCGTGATTTGCGACATCCAACGCGGCGGTCCATCCACGGGCTTGCCGACCAAGACCGAGCAGGCCGATTTGCTGCAAGCGATGTTTGGTCGCAACTCGGAAGCCCCGATTCCCGTGCTCGCACCCTCCACGCCCGGAGATTGCTTCTGGGTGGCGGTAGAAGCTTGCCGCATTGCGCTGAAATATATGGTCCCGGTGATCATTTTGTCTGACGGTTACCTCGCCAACGGCGCCGAGCCGTGGCGCATTCCCAAGGTCGACGAAGTCCCCGGTATCAAGGTCAGTTTTGCGACCGATCCCAACGGATTCCATCCCTATTCACGCAACCCGGACACACTCGCCCGTCCATGGGCGATTCCGGGCACGCCGGGACTGGAACACCGCATCGGCGGCATCGAGAAGCAGGACGGTACCGGCAACATCAATTATGAACCGCTGAACCACGAAAAGATGGTTCGGCTGCGCGCGGCCAAAGTCGAAGCCGTGGCCCAGGACATTCCAGACCTGGTTCCCGCCGGCGATCCTGACGGGGACCTGTTGATCGTGGCCTGGGGCTCGACGTACGGCGCCATCACTGCGGGTATGAAGACCATGCGCGCCAAGGGACACCGCATCGGCCACGTCCATCTGCGTCATCTCAACCCGCTGGCCCGCAACCTGGGCGAACTCCTGGGACGCTACCGCCATGTGCTGGTTCCGGAGATGAATCTCGGGCAACTCCTGATGCTCTTGCGCGCCAAGTACCTGGTGGACGCGCAGGGCTACAACAAGATTCAGGGACAGCCCTTCAAGCAATCCGAAATCGAAGCGAAGATCGAAGAAATTCTGGGCTAAGCTCCCCGGATGGGAGCGAGCCCGAAAGGATTCTGGGAGAAAAAGACCAATGACTACGGCATCGATTCCAGTATTGACCAAGAAGGATTTCCAGACGGACCAGGAAGTCCGCTGGTGCCCGGGCTGCGGAGACTACGCCATCCTCTCGGCCGTGCAATCCGTCTTTCCGGAACTCGGAATTCCACGCGAAAAATTCGTGGTAATTTCCGGCATCGGCTGCTCCAGCCGATTTCCGTACTACATGAATACGTTCGGCTTTCACACTATTCACGGCCGCGCGCCCGCCGTGGCGACCGGCGTGAAGATCACGCATCCCGAGCTCGAAGTCTGGGTGGCGACCGGCGACGGCGACTCGCTGGCCATCGGCGGCAATCACACCATTCACATGCTGCGGCGCAACGTTGGCATCAAGGTGCTGATGTTCAACAACAAGATTTACGGGCTCACCAAGGGCCAGTACTCGCCGACTTCTGAATTCGGCAAGAAGACAAAATCCACTCCGTTCGGCAATGCCGATCGCCCTTTCAATCAGCTGGGCCTCGTGATCGGTGCGGACACTTCTTTCGTCGCGCGCTCCGTGGACGTGTTCCAGGGACACCTGAAGGACACGCTGAAGAAGGCGGCGGCGCACAAGGGTTCGGCTTACGTTGAAATTTTGCAGAACTGCAACATTTTTAATGACGGCGCATGGTTCGACTTGACGGAGAAAGAAGCGCGCAGCGAGCACGTCGTGCAGCTCGAACACGGCAAGCCGTTGATCTACGGCAAGAACCGCGACAAGGGCATTCGCCTGAATGGCATGGAGACGGAAGTCGTCCACCTTGGTAACGGCAACGGCCTGACCGAAAAGGACATTCTGGTTCATGACGAGCACCATCCGAACCCCGCCTACGCATACCTCCTGGCTCAGATGGAAGACAAGGAAGGATTCCCCACCCCGATCGGCGTCCTGCGCTCCTGGGATCGCGACCGCTACGAGGACGTAATGGCTAAGCAGATTCAGGACATCATCGCCAAGCGCGGCCCAGGCGACTTGGCCAAGCTTCTGGGTGCCGGCGATACTTGGGAAGTGCGGTAGCGTTCGACCTCTGCATCCAAAACGAACTAAAAAAGGCGGCCCGAAAGTTCGGGCCGCCTTTCTATTTTTCGGCTCAATCCGAACATAAGAACTATCTGCCGGTGGAAAGCGTCCAGAACCGAAATCTTAATTTCAAATCTGAAATTTAAGTTTTCAGATACGCGCAATTAAGACTGAGGTTAAGGCTGAGGCCCGGGAAAACTGCTGTGGCAAAATTCCAAAATCCTGGTTGGCGATCACACTATCAGATTGCAATTTAAAATTTTAGATTTCAAATCTAAAATCAGACTGGTGGCGTTCGATTGACGGACCAAGTGTATAAAATTTGAGGGGTGGATACTCGCGGATTCGGTTACTGGCGCGTTCCCACGGTCATGACTGCGGCGCGCGAATCGGCGCTGCGTGTCGCAAAATAATTCTCGTCGTTCAGGCGGCGATACATCCGGCCTGCGACTCCCGCAGCCATCGCGCCTTTGATGGCGCTGCTGTGCCCGCGCACCAGGACTACCAGCACAATCTTGGGATGCGCCTGATCGGCGTAGGATACGAACCAGCCTAGGCGCGATGCGTCGTCCGAGCAGGTTCCGGTCTTGCCCAGCGCCTGAGCATCATCCGAAATGTAGCTGGAGCGCGCCGTGCCGTACAGAACTGCGGCGAGCATGCCGTCCCGCACTTCCGGCAAGAGCGCTTCGATGTTCAGCTGCCGCTTCACGCGCGGAGCGAAATTCGTTTGCTCTTCCGCGGTCCGGGGATACTGCAGGTAATAGAGCGTGCCGCCATTGGCAATGCTTGAGACCAACGCGCCAAGCTGCAGCGGCGTCATCTGAATTCCCTGGCCAAAACTGGACATGCGGGCGACCCCGCCAAACGACGGCGGCTCGGAAGGAAATCCTCCGGGATGCTCTTCCGGAATCTGATAGCCGGCGAGTTCACCGAGACCCAGGAGGCGGCCGTAATGCGAAACTGTGTCAAAACCCATGCGGCGGCCAAGCTCTTCGAAGAAGGCGTTATTCGAATGCGCCAGCGCTTCGGTCAAGTTCAAATATTTCCGGGGAGCAACGCGAATCATGGTGTCGCGCGTCACGACGCCTTCCTGCAGGGCGGCAACCGCGATTACCGGCTTGATGGTCGAGCACGGGATGAAGCCGGCAGAAAAGGCCAGGTTCTGATTGACGATGGTAAGGATACGCCCGGTGGAAGGTTCGATCGCAACGACCGAGCCATTGTAGCGGCCGAGCGCGCTCACTGCGGCAGCTCGCACAGCCGGATCGTCATAGGCCGTGACGTCGCCCTTCTCGGAATCCGTGAATGTCGGTACGCCATAGCGCGAACTGTAGCGTGACGGGGCTTTCTTCATGCGAATCGTCGCACGCGCCGCACGGGGCTTCGGCGCCGCAAGCGCAGGCGAACCGCCAGCAATCGATACACAGAGTAAAGCTGCTGCAAGGCGAAGATAGCTAGGCCGATACGTCATTTATTGTTCCAATCTGGATCGATTTTGCGCCCCGAAAGCGCGTATCGAGCTGAGCGCTGATTCTAAGTAATTTGTCTGCTCCAACGCAATAGCAAATCCGTTCTATTAGGTACTATCACGCAAGGGGCCACTCCGGTACCATCGTACTAGGATGAAAACACGGCGGGTTAGGCTAAGCATGTTGCGGTGCGATGTGCGCTTGGGAAACAGTTGATCCAAAAAGAGACAAGATGTTCCACCTCTAAGTGGCGCGGGCTTCAGCCTGTGGAATTTCAGCCTTGCCAGGCCTAACACGCAGGCTGAAGTCCGCACCACATTAAATCCAAAGCTCTCTTTACTTTACTGGCCTAGGCCGGTTGGCGGCGCCCGTCGCAGCAGCCGCGGCAGCCTGGGTGCCTGGCTTTTCCGTCGGCTTGTCGGGCAGGACAGCTACTTCAGGCTTGCCGTTGGCGGCGCCGGGGATTGGGATGTTCATCTTCTTGCGCAGCATGTTTTCGACTTTGCCGCGGACATCTTCGTGTTCCTTCAGGAACACCCGGGCGTTGTCACGACCCTGACCCAGGCGTTCACCACCGAAGGAAATCCACGTTCCGGATTTTTCGAGAACTCCCTTTTCCACGCCCAGGTCGATCAAGTCGCCTTCACGCGAAATGCCTTCGCCATAAAGAATGTCAAATTCAGCTTCGCGGAAGGGCGCGGCCACTTTGTTCTTCACCACTTTGGCCCGCGTGCGAGAGCCGATGACGCGATCGCCCTCCTTGATGGACTGGATGCGGCGAATGTCGAGGCGGATCGAGGAATAGAATTTCAGTGCGCGGCCGCCCGTCGTGGTTTCCGGATTGCCGAACATCACGCCAATCTTTTCGCGAATCTGGTTGATGAAAATGAGACAGGTGCGAGACTTCGAGACAATGGCCGTGAGTTTTCGCAGCGCCTGAGACATAAGGCGCGCCTGCAAACCCATCTGCGGATCGCCCATATCGCCTTCGAGCTCGGCGCGCGGCACGAGCGCAGCAACCGAGTCCACCACGATCACGTCGACCGCCCCGGACTGAATCAACTTTTGCGCGATTTCCAGGGCCTGCTCGCCGTTGTCCGGCTGCGACACCAGCAGATTGTCCACATCCACGCCCAGCTTTCGCGCGTAGATCGGATCGAGCGCATGCTCGGCATCGATGAATGCAGCCTGGCCGCCCATCTTCTGCGCTTCGGCGATGATGTGCAGCGTCAGCGTCGTTTTCCCGCCCGATTCCGGTCCGTAAATTTCAATGACGCGCCCGCGCGGCACGCCGCCCACGCCCAGCGCTGCATCGATCGAAAGCGCTCCCGTGGGGATCACGCTGACCGGCACGAGCACATCGCGGCTGCCCAGACGCATGATGGCGCCCTTGCCGTAATCCTTTTCAATCTGCGAAATCGCAGTTTCCAGCATTTTTGTTTTATCGTCCGTCATGGTCCACCTCGAAGGCGTAAGTTGTCACGTATCGTGACTCGCGGGATCTCCCGCAGTCTACTACAAAGCGTTCCGATTGCCGAAATCTCATTGCGAAGGGCAAGATACCACATGGCGAAGAAAAAGCAAATACTATTTCACTGCCCCGGTTCCTGCCATCTGGAAGTTCGCGCCGCGCGGTTTCCCTAGACGCGGGCTTGCCAGACTGCGGAAACACTCAAAATGCCGTCATTCTGGGCGGAGCGAGGAATTTCTCTTTGGTTGTTCGCTTTATACTTAAATCGAAGAGAGATTCTTCGCTCCGCTCAGAATGACAAAACAAGTTATTTTTTTCCGCAGCCTGTTAAAGAGAACTTTATAACCTGCTGGAAATTTTCTCCAATTTGGATATTATGGCACAACTTGCTCGGGGAGGCTGACATGGCAACTACGGAGATAGCAACACGCTGGGCGCTTAAGGGCGTTGGCTATGAATTTTGCAACTGCGACTTTGGATGCGGCTGCAATTTCGGCGGGTTTCCAAACTCGAAAGATGGAAGCTGCCGCGCGTTTGTGGGCATGAAGATTAACAGCGGCTCGTGTGGCGGCGAGGACCTCTCGGGAATCAAGTGTGCGGCGATCCTCGCCTGGCCCAAGGCCATCCATGAGGGCAACGGCAAATGCGTATTCGTCGTGGAGCCCTCCGTTACCGATCAGCAGATTGCAGCGATGGCCCAAATCTTTACCGGCAAGCTGGGCGGCATGCCGTGGGAACTCCTGGGTCCGACCTTCGAGGTTGTGGGACTCGAAAAGACCAGGATCACCATTGAAGGAAGCGGAACCAAGAGTGTCTTTAAAGCCGAGGGCATTGCCGACGCGCACGGCGATACGTTGAAAAACCCGGTCACGGGCGAAGACCACACGGTCAACGTAGACCTTCCCGACGGTTTCATCTGGAAGAAGGGTCAATGCGGTCAGGGAACATTCAAAGCCGCAGCGGCAGGCGTATCCGTGGGATCACAAAAATCCAATTGGATTCTGTATGACTTTGACTGGTCGAATGGATAGATCCCTTGGAGACATTTCTTCGGCGGGAACGGCTAATCGTCGGTAGCAGTCTTGCTGCTATGGTGGTTCTTGCCTGGCTGTATCTCTTTCATACAAAGACGTCTATGCCTGGAATGGATATGACGGGCATGAGCATGGACATGCCGGGAATGGATATGTCCAGCGTGGCCATGCCGCATCTCCAGGAATGGACTCACATAACCGTCCTGCTGCTTTTTGTGATGTGGGCCGTAATGATGATTGCCATGATGGTGCCATCAGCGACGCCCACGGTTTTTGCGTTTTTGCAGGTAAACCAGAGGCGGAAAGCCGCCAATCGTCCGTACGTGCCCGTTACGATATTCCTGCTCGGATACCTGGCAGTGTGGACTGCGTTTTCCGGTGTCGCCACATTGGCCCAATGGGGGCTGCACAAAGCTGCTCTCCTCTCCCCTGCGATGGCGGCTACGAGTCCGGTCTTGAACGGCGTTCTGCTGATCGCTGCAGGAATTTTCCAGTGGACGCCACTGAAGCTGGCCTGCCTGAAAGGTTGCCGCTCGCCACTATCCTTTCTAATGAGCGAATGGCGCGAGGGTGCCGCCGGAGCGTTCGTGATGGGATTGAAGCACGGCGCTTATTGCGTCGGTTGCTGCTGGGTTTTGATGGCGCTGCTTTTTGTTGCAGGCGTGATGAACTTGCTGTGGGTGGCCGTCATCGCTCTCTTCGTAATGGCTGAGAAGATGCTGCCCAAGGGTGAACTCATCGCTCGTATCAGCGGCGTTGCGCTAATCCTTGCGGGTGTCGCGATGGCGGTTCATCTTTTTTAGAAGAAGCCGAGAGCTACTACGATTAAGATTTCCTGAATCTGAAATAAAGTTCCAGCAGTCGTCGATTTGAAACTACCATCTTATTTCCGGCCATTTTCCGGCTGAGCTAGCCTCGCTGTTGCGGGTAGTTGTAAAAACCCTGTCCGCTTTTTCTCCCCAGCCTGCCCGCAGCCACCATTTTTCTCAACAGCGGGCAGGCGCGATATTTCGAGTCACCGAAGCCATCATGCAAAACATCCATAATATGGACGCACGTGTCCAGACCGATGAAATCGGCTAGTTCCAGTGGGCCCATCGGATGATTCATGCCCAATTTCATGATGGAGTCGACGCCTTCCGCCGTGGCCACGCCTTCCATGACAGTGAAAGCGGCTTCGTTGATCATGGGGAGCAGAACGCGGTTGGAGACAAAGCCCGGCGCATCATTGACGGCGACGGCTTTCTTTTCCAGTCGTTCGCACAGCGCCATCGTCGTTTGAAAAGTTTCGTCGCTCGTTTGCAGCGCGCGGATCACCTCGACGAGGACCATCACCGGGACCGGGTTCATGAAATGCATACCGATAAAGCGATCCGGCCGAGACGTGGCCGCGGCAAGCGTGGTCACGGAGATCGAGGACGTGTTGGACGCGAGGATCACACCCGGGCGCAGGAGCTTGTCCGCATCGCGCAGGACGGAAAGTTTCAGGTCCAAACGCTCGGGCACCGCTTCCACGGCAAAATCGGCGCGCGCAATTTCCGATAAATCGGTGGTGGTGTGAATGCGTTCGAGAACTTTCGATTTCTCTCGGTCCGCGATCTTTCCTTTTTTGATTTCGCGATCGAGATTATTTGCGATGGTGCCCCGTGCATGGACCAGAAAATCATCCTGCACGTCGCGCAAAATCACGTCGTAACCGCAGCGGGCAAAGACGTGCGCGATTCCGTTGCCCATGGTTCCTGCACCGAGCACAGCTACCGTGCGGATTGCGTCGACGTTCATTTCTTCTCCTGGGTAGCACAGACTTCAGTCTGCGGGTGTCGGGTCGTTAAGCAGGAATGGCCTCATACCAATCACGGTCACGTGGAAATCCACAGACTGAAGTCTGTGCTACGGATCATTCCGGCGGGCTTGCTTCTACTACTTCGCGCACGATTTCCCTGGCGCGAGGTTCCTGTTCCTGCCGAACAAGCAGGTGCCAGCGTTCGGCTTCGGAGAATTTCCGCGACTCAATTCCAACTTCCTGCAGACAGGCTGTCAGGGTGTCGGCGAAGTCTTCCCTCAGTCCATCCCAAACTTCGGCCACGGGGCTGTCTTCCTCCCATCGTTCCGACGGGTCGGCAGGCTCGGTCGATTCTTCGTCGCCTATTGGTCCGTCCGACGCGGGAAGCTCCAAGGCCTTCAGTTCCTCCTCCGTCATCCCGTTCGGATCAGCCAGGTGCCCGAGATCGACAAGCACTCTCTTTGCTCGCATCTCATCCGCAGAAGAAACGTAAATTCCCGCCCTGGGCTCTAACGATGGAAAGAACAAATGTCCCGGAAGCTCCTGGTCAACAACCGGGATGCCGGCTTTCTTGAGCGCGTCTTTCACAATTTCACGCTCACCGGGATCGCTTCCTTCCCAGATCGTGACGATTCCAGCCCCTTCCGGACCAGCGGTCGCCGAAGGATCGAGTGAGTCCACCAGCGGAACGCCGCAGTCCGCGCATTGCGTCACGCCTTTGATGTATTCGCATTTGCAATTCGGACAGATCATAGGATCGGCATTCTACCGCTGCCGCGCGATGGAATCTATCTTTCCGTAATTTCACGCGCGATATTTTTTGCGCGCGTCAAATCCTCCGGCCGCACGCACAGCCTCGCGCGATGCCCGGGTTCATCCGGAATTCGGCTGGGTATGCCGTTTTCGCGAAGGGCGCTGGCCAGGTATTCGGCCATGGACTCGTCTTCGCCGGACCAGACCTCGGAGGTCGCTTCTCTGGAATCCCACTCGTATGGCAGCGAGACTCTGCGATCGAGACGGTCAGGCTCGCCAATCGGCGCAGGGCTGAAATTGTTTTCTTGGCTCCCGAGCCACTGCAAGGCGCCGTTTGCCCGCTCCAGATCGGCGGAATAAACTCGTATTTCGAAGCCGGGAATCGCCTCGAGATAATAGGGGCGCGAGGAAAGAAAGCCGCCGGCGGGGTCGTAGACCTGCGTCTGCCAGAACGGAATCCCTTCATCTCGCAAAGCGGCCTGCAGCGCGGTGAATTTGGCAGGATCGGAGCCGCGCCACAGAATTTCCAGCGAATCGTCAGGCATCGATTGGGTTGATCCCTTTCGATCAGCTTAGCATTTACGCACGTTCGATAAAACTCAAACGCAAAGGCCACAGACTGAAGTCTGTACTACCCTTCTTTCTCCCCTTCACAACGAGGAACACGGACGATGACACCCGAAGAGCAGCGCCTGGAGGAATCGCACCAGCGCACCAAACATTGGAAGCGCTGGGGGCCGTATCTCGCCGAGAGGCAGTGGGGTACGGTTCGGGAGGACTACAGTCCGGGTGGGACTGCGTGGGAATATTTCCCGCATGACATGGCGCGTTCTCGGGCCTATCGCTGGGGCGAAGACGGCATCGGCGGGATTTGCGACCGGCACCAGCGCACGTGTTTCGCCCTCGCACTCTGGAACGGCCGCGATCACATCCTCAAAGAACGCCTGTTCGGGTTGAACGGCCATGAAGGCAACCATGGCGAGGACGTGAAAGAGTATTATTTTTATCTCGACTCAACGCCGACCCATTCCTACATGAAATTTCTATACAAGTACCCGCACGCGGCGTTCCCCTATGACCAGTTGGTAGCGGAAAATCACAAAAGAGGAAAGCACGAACCGGAATTTGAGTTGATGGATACAGGCGTTTTCAACGAAAACCGCTATTTCGACGTGTTCATAGAGTACGCCAAGGCCGCGCCGGAGGATATTCTGATCAAGATCACGGCCTGGAACCGCGGGCCGGAAGAAGCGCAACTCGATCTGCTGCCGACGCTGTGGTTTCGGAATATCTGGTCGTTTGGAGAAAAGCACGGGCATCCCAGGCTGGCGCGCGATCCGGATTTGGCAGGCGCTGTGGTGGTGGAAGCCGAGGAGAGCAGATACGGCAAGCGCTGGCTGCTGGCCGAAGGCTCACCGGAGATGATGTTCACGGAGAACGAAACGAACTTCGAGCGCGTGTTCGCTTTTCCGGCCGGCTCTCCGTACGTGAAAGACAGTTTTCACGACTATGTAATCGGGGGCCTGAAGCAGGCGGTGAATCCAGAGCAGAAAGGGACGAAGTGCGCGGCGCGCTACACCTTCAAGATCCCGCCACGTGCGTCGGCGGACGTGCGTTTGCGATTGACGAACGCTGATCCGAAAGCCGGCAACGTAAATCCGTTTGACGCCGGGTTCGAAAAGATGTTCGAACAGCGCCGTAGCGAAGCCGACCAGTTTTATGCGCGCCGCTTTCCGCAGGAGCGGTCCGAAGACGCGCACAGCGTGATGCGGCAAGCGCTCGCGGGCATGCTTTGGTCCAAGCAGTGCTATCACTACGATGTGCGCACCTGGCTCAATGGCGATCCTGCCCAACCGCCCCCGCCGCCCGAACGGAAGAAAGGGCGCAATCATGACTGGGCGCACCTTTACAATGCGGACGTCCTTTCGATGCCGGACAAGTGGGAGTACCCGTGGTTTGCCGCTTGGGACTTGGCCTTTCACACGGTCGCGCTGTCGCTGGTCGACCCGGATTTTGCCAAGGAACAGCTCGTCCTCTTGCTTCGTGAATGGTACATGCACCCCAATGGGCAGTTGCCCGCCTATGAATGGGCATTTGGCGATGTAAATCCGCCGGTGCACGCGTGGGCGGCCTGGCGTGTGTACAAAATTGAAAAACGAATTCGTGGACGGGCGGACCGAGGTTTCCTGGAGCGAGTGTTCCACAAACTGCTGTTGAATTTCACGTGGTGGGTGAACCGCAAGGACCCCGAAGGGATGAACGTGTTTCAAGGCGGCTTCCTGGGCCTGGACAACATCGGTGTGTTTGATCGCTCACAGCCGTTGCCCACCGGGGGGCACCTCGAGCAGTCCGATGGCACGAGTTGGATGGGAATGTATTGCCTGAATATGCTGGCCATTTCACTGGAACTGGCGCGCGAGGATCCGGCGTACGAAGACGTGGCCAGCAAATTTTTCGAACATTTCGTGTACATCGCTGACGCCATTAATTCGCACGGGTCCGAGGGCCTGTCGCTGTGGGATGAACAAGATGGATTTTTTTATGATGCCGTCCATCTGCCGAACGGCGAACAGCACTATCTGAAAGTACGTTCCATGGTTGGATTGATTCCGCTGTTTGCGGTGGAGACGCTGGAACCGGAATTAATCGCGCGATTGCCGGGATTTCAGCGGCGCATGCAATGGTTTCTGGACAACATGCCAAGTTTTGCGCCCCGCGTTGATTGCAGCCAGAGCTCGCCGAACGGAGTGCGGCGGCTCCTGTCCCTTGTCGATTGCAAGCAACTCGTCCGGATACTCGGTTACATGGTGAACACCGATGAGTTTCTCTCCCCGCACGGGATACGGGCGATGTCCAAATATCACTCGGCCCACCCTTATATACTTTCGGTCAATGGCAATGAGTATCGCGTGGACTATGAACCCGGAGAATCGCAGAGCGGCCTGTTCGGCGGAAATTCAAATTGGCGCGGGCCCATCTGGTTTCCTACCAATTTTCTGATGATTGAGTCGCTGCAGAAATTTCATCATTATTACGGGGATGATTTTCACGTGGAGTGTCCCACCGGCTCCGGGCAGCAAAGGTCGCTGTGGGAAGTCAGCGCGGAACTTTCCCGTTCGCTGACGCATATTTTTCTGCGCGATGAGAATGGGCGCCGCCCGGTATACGGTGAAAATGAGAAATTTCAGAGCGATCCGTTGTGGCGGGATTTGATTTTGTTTTACGAATATTTTCACGGAGACACGGGAGTGGGATTGGGCGCGAGCCACCAGACCGGATGGACCGGCTTGGTATCGAAGCTCCTCGAGCAGACCGGCGAGTAAAATTTCACCACCGGACCGCGTTCGGATCATGTCCCCCGACAGGCCTATGATTTCCGCATTGCAGACACCTCGGTTATGGCTTCGCCCGCTGGAAATCGGGGATGCCGCTACGGTCCAGATTATTTTTCCGCATTGGGAGATCGTTCGCTACCTGGCAAACCGGGTTCCATGGCCCTATCCGGCGGACGGAGCCTATCGCTACTATCACGATGACGCTTTGCCGGCGATGGAGCGAGGCGAGCAATGGCATTGGACGTTGCGCTTCAAGAGCAATCCCGGCGCGATCATCGGATGCATCAGCCTGATGACTGGGCAACCGGACAACCGCGGTTTCTGGCTGGGGCTGCCGTGGCAAGGCCAGGGCTTGATGAGCGAAGCGTGCGCCGCCGTCACCGATTTTTGGTTTGATGAGTTGAAATTTCCAGTGTTGCGAACGTCCAAAGCCATTGGCAATACCGCCTCGCACCGTATATCGGAAAAGCAAGGAATGCGCCTCATTGGCACGGGAGAGCGCGAATACGTCTCGGGAGTTCTTCCGTCGGAAGTTTGGGAGATCACAGCCGACGAATGGCACGCGTACAGACAGCGGAGCTGACAATTTTTGTTTTATGAAGAAGAGCCGGCTTCAGCCTGTCTGGTGTAAATTCGTAGCACACTAAAATCTAAAGCTGACAGGCTGAACAGGCTGCGAAAAAACTCAACCCGCTGTCATTCTGAGCGAAGCGCAGAATCTCTCTTTGTTTGTTCTCCTGTACTTAAATCGAAGAGAGATTCTTCGCTTCGCTCAGAATGACAGAACAAGTCATTTTATCCGCAGCCTGTGAAGCCTGCCTTACGGGGGACCTGATGAACTTCCACGACAAAATTGTGCTTGTCACCGGTGGCACCGGAGGACTAGGCCGCGAAGTGACCATGGCGTTTCTCGAATCGGGGGCCACGGTGGTTGTGACCTATCGGGCCGCGGAAGAATTCGCCGCGGTCAAGGCTGCCGCACAAAAAATTGGGGCCGCGCCCCCGGTGGGTCTCGGCGTGGATATCACTGACTCGCAAGCCGTCGAAAAATTGGTCGCGGACATCGTCGCGAAGAACGGGCGGCTCGATATCCTTGTCAATGCGGTGGGAGGATACGCTGGCGGGACGAGTCTGTGGGAAGTCGATCCGCGCACGTACGACAACATGCTGCAGCTGAATCTGAAGGCGGGATTTGTCCTGGCGCGGGCCGTCGTACCGCAGATGATCAAGCAAAATCGGGGATGGATCGTGAACATTGCGTCGAAGGCCGCGTTCGATCACGCCGCCGGCGGCGCGCTCTATGCGGCGTCGAAAGCGGCGGCGCTGGCGATGATGGATTCGCTCGCGGCGGATGTGAAACCGTATCGCATCAATGTGAATTCCGTGCTGCCCAGCATTATCGATACGGCCGTAAATCGGAAGGCCATGCCTGACGCGGATTTTTCCAGATGGCCGAAGCCGGAGGAGATTGCGCGCGTCATTTTGTTTTTGTGCTCGGAAGAGGCTCGTGTGATTCATGGCGCGGCAATTCCGGTGTATGGCAGGAGCTAGTGGGACAGTCTTCCAGGCTGCGGAAAAACTCAACGCGCTGTCATTCTGAGCGAAGCGAAGAATCTCTCTTTGTTTGTTCTCTTATACTTAAATCGAAGAGGATTCTTCGCTTCGCTCAGAATAACGGAAGAAATTATTTTTTGCAGCCTGCTCAGCCTGCCTGACTTTAAATTTGATGCGGACTTACATCTAAACCAAACAGGCTGAAGCCTGTTCTACTGGAGGCTGGGCTGTTCGACGAGTTCGACGAGGACTTTTTGGTTGTCTTGCGTCGGAGCCAGGAAAAAATTCACTCGGGTGCCGTTTGCACCGGGGCGCGTCGCGGGATAAATCGGCTCAAGCTGGAAGCGCGTGCGCAGAATTTCCGTGGCGCGGTCCACGTTCGTAACATCCAGCTCCACCTGCTGAATACCCTCGCCAAATTTTTTTAGGAACCGTGCGATCGCGCCGTCGCCGCCGGGAGCTTTCGTCGTCAGGATATCCAGGCGGATGTAACGCAAATCGTTCTCAGAATATTCCATCTCGAATTCCAGTACGTCCTGATCGGAGGGCGCATCGGCAAGCGGTGGAGCGCCGTTGGCGGTGCGGATTTTTTCGAATGTTTCCGGAAGAACGGCGATACCGACTGTCAATTTGATGCTATTGGGAATCGCGGACTGCGAATTCTCCGTCCCTGTCCCTTGCCGAATCATGAACTGCCGGAATTCATCGTCCTGCGCCCACGCCTGCAAGGAATTGAGCACGCGCGCCTGGCCCGCTCTGAAAAGCCGGGAGGCTGTCCGGGTTCGTTCCGCGGGGTCGCTGACCGCGAGACGCCCAATCAATTCCGCAGTTATGGAGTCCGAACCAGTATGGCCGGCATGGGTTATCGTCGGTTGCTCAGTCTTCGTTTCCGGTTTCGCTTGCGGCTTGACGCGGATCACTGAAATGAGAAGAGACAGTCCGATGATGCCACCTACAATCGCGAGCGAAAGACCCGTGGAAATATGCACCCACGGATTCGCCAGCATTTTTGCTCCAATAAACATGACGGTTATGGCCAGGCCGTCATCCAGATACTGAAAATATTGCAGGATTCCAGCCAATAGAAAAAAGAGGGCGCGCAGGCCGAGAATGGCGCACACGTTGGAGCTGTAGACGATGAACGGATCGCGTGTCACGCCGAACACGGCGGGAATCGAATCCACGGCCAAAACCAGATCCGTAGTTTCCAGAACGATCACGACTAAAAACAGCGGCGTAAACAGCCATCGCCCGCCTTGCCGCAGCAATAATTTGCCGCCGGCCGGCGCCTCCGTCATGGGCAGGAATTTCTGCGCCCAGCGCACCAGCGGATTTTTCTCTGGGTGCACCGCGTGGTCCGCGCCGAACAACTTGAACCCCGAGTACAATAAAAAGACTCCGAAGACATAGAGAATCCAATCGAACCTTTCGATCAGCACGGCACCCGCGCCGATCATCACTCCACGCAGGACGAGCGCGCCCAGGACTCCCCAGAACAACAGGCGATGCTGGTAACGGGGATCGACGCGAAAATACTGGAAGATCAGCAGGAATACAAAAACGTTGTCAATGCTCAGGGATTTTTCGATGACGTAGCCGGTGAAGAACTCAAGCCCGGGACCACTGCCGTGCGAAATTAAAATCCATGTGCCAAACCCGAGAGAGAGCGCGACCCATGCCATGCTCTCCAGAACTGCTTCGCGCAACGCAATCACGTGTGCGCGCCGGTGAAACAACGCCAGATCGAGCAGGAGCAGCACCGCTACTCCTGCGTTAAAGGCAATCCATAGCGGCAAGGTGCCCATCTAACCTATGCTCTCACAGGGGCACGTCACCGCGGGAAGGAAACCTCAATTGTTGGAATTTTGTGCGGTCGTGCCGGAACTTGCGGCGTTGAAGTTAGAGAGTTCGAGGCTTGCGGTTTGGCCCTGGCGCACGGTTACCGGAACATCCCAGTGCACGTGCACGTCGCCCGATACAGCCTCCTCTCCCAGCATGCCAATCCAATATTTCCCGGGAGCGACGCCCGCGAAGGAACCTCGCCCGTCGAGATCCGTTTGCGTGCGCGCGACAACGTAGCGTTCCTGCGCGAGGCGAAATGCGCGGGAATCCGTGGCCTGGCGCTGCTTGGCCTCAAGCGCGCCCCACTTCGCGTAGGGGTTCAAGCTCACCAGTTCCAAATCCATGCCCTTAACGGAGTCAGGCGCGTTGGCGATAAAATTGCGAACCGCCAATCTGTATTCATCTTTCTGCGCCTGATATTTTTCGGGATCGGCGTTGCGGTCCTTGATCTTGAATTTCGGTTCGGGAAATCCGAGACCTCGAAATGCCTCGTTGTGCGTCATGTAGGCTTTGAAATATTCGGGGACGTCCACGATATCGTCGGGAGAAAGGCCCTTGGTGAAATCCTCGCCGGAAAGCCGCACGGTGTGGTGTTTGACCATCCAGGCCTTCAACTCCGCGGAAACATCCAACGCATCAATAAATTTATTCATGCCGGGGTCGTTCGCGGTTTCCGAAGCCTCCGACCGAATGTCTTCCATGCTTTTGCGCAGCAGGTAAAACGTCAACTGTCTGACCGGTTCGGCCTGGCCTGCACTGGGCGCCACTCGTGCAGTGAATTCGATGCGTCCGGCGGACTGCGCCCGTACATAGGCAGTCGGCAGGATAATCGACAGCGCGATCAATGAGAGAGCGGTCCGGATGGATGAATTCGTCTGCATTGTTCCCATGGCGAAGTGTACCCCGCCACTGTAGCGTTGGAAATGCTTCCGAAGAGAAGTGTTTCCGTATCGCAGCCATGCCGGTCCAGGCATCCTGTGGCGGACGCGCGGAACCTGGTTGCCGCCTTAAAAACTGCCCGGGCTATGGCCGGTTCGTTTCGGTATCACGCGCTTTTCCTTGGGCAGGCGCGTGAATCGCAAATCGCGAGAGCGCTTGAGCTTGGTGATGTAAACGATCTGGCCGGTGTGATAACTGAAATGTTCGGAAACGTGGAATACGGCCTCAAGCCCGGTAACATGGAGCCCCTGAATTGTGTGTTTCCGCGCGAGCGACCCATCGGAAAGCTCCGCCAGCACGCCGCATGCTTGACGAACCGTTTGGCGCATCTGACGGATGAGCGCAGTCCGGGAAATGGGACCGCGTTCGGCGAACTCAAGGTCCCGCTCCCGCGTGAACGGTTGTCCGCCGAGATTGGAGATAATCCACTGGCGAACATTCCCGCACAGGTGCAGCACCAGATTTCCCGCGCTGTTGGAGGCCCGATTCGGCCGCCACCAGATTTGTTCTTCAGAAAGCTGCTGCAGGCATTTCACGATGGTCGGTAGATCTTGTTTGGACAGTGTGTGCTGCGCGCTCGCGAGAAACAATTTTGCGCTGTGGGTTATTTTTGGCTTCACGGGAGGCACCTCGCACGCAAATGCTAATCAACGCGCACGAAAACGGCAACGAGCAGCACGCGATTTGAGAATCGTGCGAAAAAAACTTACAACAGACGGAACGTGATTTCGAGAGGAACAACCACCGGCACAGGCTTGCCTCCGGGACCGTTGGCGGGCTTGAAACGCCACTGCTTCACGGCTTCCACCGCTTTTTCTTCCAGCCCGAGTCCCGGGCCCTTCACAACTTGGATGTCCGTGGCGCGGCCGTCCGGCGTCG
>Ga0157374_10000799_pt1 | contig 27634 bp, 25 predicted proteins | sample M25metaG_FD_115308 | JGI IMG/M metagenome (GOLD analysis project Ga0157374, IMG submission 115308) | Miscanthus rhizosphere microbial communities from Kellogg Biological Station, Michigan, USA - M2-5 metaG | ecosystem: Host-associated > Plants > Roots > Rhizosphere > Soil | place: USA: Michigan... | reverse complement strand
TAACTAATATTCAATTGACTCAGACGTCAATGATAAACTCCGCAGTTCAGACTCCTGACGGCACCAATGCTACTCTGTTCAAGAACCCCACACAGAACCCGAGCATGGGAACTGCCGCGTACTGGAAAAGTCAGGTGTCGAACAGAATTTCTATCCGCATCGGTAACTATCTGTTTTTTGATAACGTGATTATCACGCATGTATCCCAGGAGTTTATGTCAAACTTCGACGCGGTTACAGGATTACCGCACCATGTTAGGGTACAGCTAACGTTTGAGCCCATGTTTATGGTTACTCAACAGGACTTGGATAACATTTATCTGAACCCCGGCCAAAATTCGACCCCAGGTGATAACAACTTTGGTTTCACTCTTCCAGATGCCAGTGGCCTGTTTAGCACTTCGTCACTAAGCGAAGGTGAGTCCTTCGACTAATTGGAGATCACAATGAGCGTTGCAGGATACGTAGGAGATTTTTCATATTCGAAGTACACGCCCTTGGATAACACGGGTGCTGGGTACAATAGTTTCAAATCTGGGTACAAGAACATCCGATTCAACATACAGCAACAACAGCAAGTTCAACTGGACGATAGTACTGCATACAATCTACCCGGCCTAGCCTATCAGCTGTATGGGGATACCTCGCTCTGGTATGCACTTATGCTCTACAACGGACTATCTGATCCTTTGACCGATATTCAACCGGGTATAGTTCTTCTTGTGCCAGCCAAATCCGACATCTTGGCTTATGTGTCCAAGCAAACTACTACAGGGCAGAAAGTACTAACCATCTGAGGACTTATGGCTTATATCCTTCAGAATAACCTAGAAGTTTCAATTCTCTTTAGCGGTGCAGAGTACCCCCTAGAGAATATGAATCAGTTGCAGTTCTTGCACGTTGGAATGCTGACCCGGACCAACGTCCCTACTTGTCATTTTGGCCTTCAAGATGTTACTCACTTCTTTGATGTTGTGAATTTGGAGGACGGAATTCCAATTACGATATCGATCCGGGCCTTGAATGGTGACACTCAGACTTATCAGTTCCGAAAGTTCAATCACAAGAAAACATTCAATGGACAATGTTTTGAGTACGAGATTGACGGCTATTTGAATGTGCCCCTGTACTGGGCACAGACATCAATGGCAGGCATTCAGGGAACTTCTAACGATGCACTGTCTCAAATAGCTAGCAACTGTGGACTGCAATACGATGGAACCACTACAGCAGATTCGCAACTATGGTTACCCCGAAATCGCACCTACTGTGAGTTCGTCAAGGACATCGTGACTCATGGGTACGCGAACTCTAGTTCGTATATGGTTAGTGGAGTAGATTTGTCTGGCACTTTATTGTACAAAGACGTGATGAATCTGCCAACATCTAGGGGAACTATAGTACTAGGGCAAGTCCAGGCCGGCTCTTATGTAGCAATGGACTATAAGCCCTTAGCTGTGTCGGGGCTTACGAACAAGATGCAAGGGTACCAGAATACTCGATATGATCAATCGATGGTTTCAACTACCCTTAGCACTGCGTATAACCAACTACAACTTACCCCAGATGTTAGTGCACCGTTCTATAACCAGCAAATAGCAAACGTTATAACGACAGGATACAGAGCATTCGGTGGTATAGATGTGGGCAATGTGCATGAGCAATACGAGTTGGCCTACTATCAGAATCAACGTTATGCTGCGATGTTTTCTTTGGCCGTCGAGTTTCAGTTGTTGACCCCTACGATTTATACCTTGTTTGATCGGTTCACTTTCTCAGTAGACACCGACGCGCAGAAGGCAGATGTGCCTTATGCAGGTGAATACACGGTGGCCGGCAAGGCTCTATACATACAAGGGCCCTTCTTTGCGGAGAAAATTTTAGGGTTAAGAATGGGTACTAATTTAGGACAGTGAGAACCGGAAATGACATTTCAGGCCATAAACGACTTTGCAGATGCAGTACATCAATACGGTTCTAGCTACTATGTTGGGACCGTGACTAATAACCAAGACCCTTTACTGTTGGATCGAGTGCAGGCCCGAGTTCCAGGTCTTTACGACCCAGATCAAGGGCCCGTACCTTGGATTGCTCCTCTAAAAGATTCACCTTTCGGATTCGGTACTGGATCCAAGGGCGCCTACGGTACTTATGGTTGTCCGCCTGAAGGTGCAGTGATAATAGTTGAACTACAGCAGGGCGACATTCATAAGCCCATGTACCGTAATCTGTACACAAGGCCGAATGTCAACACTGCGTTTCCTCCTAATGTATGGGGATTCACTGATCCCGATGGTAATACTGTTATGTATGACACTACTGCGCATACGTACAGATTCGTTACCGCTGGGGGTGCAGTTATTACCATAGATGCTAATGGAAAGCGCATTACGGCGGTCAACGGCGATATTGAGAACTGTAATGGTGCGTGGCAGATAAATGTTACGGGAAATGCTGGCATACAGGCTAGTGGTGCTATAAATTTCCAAGCTGGCGGAACTGCTACTTACACTGCAGCTTCGCACCAATTCAATGGCCCCATACAAACCAGTTCTACCATTTCTGCTGCGGGTGACATAACAGACGATACGGCCAGTGGTAATGGACAAACCATGGCGGACATGCGTACCATATATAACGAGCACGTACACACCTACTTTAATGACTCAGGTGAGCAGGATACTTCTGTTCCAATTCCTCAAGTGCCCTAAAAGAGATCAGCTATGGCTACAATAACGAACTGGCAAACAGATCTTACAGATGCGGTGTGGATTGATGCAAACTCTCAGTTCACGGTCAACAATCTACCTGATCGTATTCCAGATGGGTTGGCTATAAGTAACTCGCTGTACAACATCTTGAACTGTGCTATCGGAGCCAGAGGTAGAATATTTCAACCGGAGTACGGGTCATTGTGGTACCAGTTCCTACAAGAGCCTGTTGATCAGATTACGGCTAATAAAATGAATATCTCGACCATTCAGGCACTTCAGCGGTGGGAACCTCGAATCACAGTAGACAATTCGAATTCATTCGTCAGAGCCAATTACTCTTTACCAGGGTACGACGTACGAATTGCTTTCTGGGTGAACTTGACATCTAAGAAAGCTCAAGTCAATTTTCAATTACAGCCCTAAGACATAACCAAAACATTACAGACCTCTAATTTGATTTATTCCTAACTATAAAGGGGTCTGCATGAAGTACGAAGATAGGCTACAGAAGATTCTTGCAAAGTGGGAATCGAATATCAAATATTCAAAATATCCACGCTTTGAGAGAAAAGTACTGCAACACACCAAGAAGATGCAATTGAAGGCCGCCAATCGAAACGAACGTCTTTCACTCGACTCCACTTTCTATGTATATGTGTTGATGGATCCTCGTAAAGAAGGACCTTATGAATATGTAGTTGAAGATAAAAAACTCCTCTTGCCTTTCGAGCCTTTTTATGTGGGAAAAGGAAAAGGAAAGCGGCTAAGAGATCACAACGCGGAAGCGCGTAGAAATCCAAGGCCCCAGAAGGGTGAGCATAAACAAAACTTGATTCGAAAATTACATCGTTTGGATTTGGAGCCTCTGGCGAAAAAGGTTTCAACATCTTGTATGGAAAGTGTGGCCTTCGTCAAAGAGACCTTACTTATAAAAGTTATCGGTCGCATGGATCTAAAGAAGGGTCCACTGACAAATAAAACGAACGGAGGAGATGGACTATCCACGGGATCTCATTCTGAGGAAACTCGTCAAAAGATGAGAATGTCCCACCTAGGAAAAAAACAATCAGAGGAGACTATAGCAAAACGCGCAGCCTCTCAAAGAGGTAAAAAGAAATCTCCACATACTGAAGAAACTAAGGCTCGAATCAGTCAAAGTCGTAAGGGTAAAGGTCGTCAACCAAAATCGGCAGCGCATATAGCTAAAGTAGCTGCGGCCAATAGAGGTAAAGTACGATCGGAAGTCGTTAGACTAAAAATCAGTGAGAGTCGCAAAGGCAAGGGAACTGGCAAGCGAAAACCTCTATCTGAAGAGCACAAAGCTAAGATGAGCGCGACTAAACGCGGAAAAAAGTTGTCTGAGGCGCATAAGCAAAAATTGAGAGAGGCCCAGAAGGCCCGGCGGGCGTGGAAAGCCTCTCAAGGAATAGTGCGGAAAACGACGGAGAAGTCTCGCGCTAAAATGCGCACTTCAGCACTAAATCGTCGATTAAAAGAACTAAGGGTTTAATTATGGCTTCTACAATTTTTGAGTTGTCGGATATTACGCAAGATTTCGACTCCTTTGTTACTCAGATGCAGGCTCGCCTTCAAACAGAACCAGCATGGATTGGAAATCTGACCACACAGACTAGCCAAACGTTGGTGGAGCTGATAAGCACCGTAGGTACGTTTGCTCAAGGTCGGATTACCCGTGCATACGAAGATGCATATGCTGAAACTGCTCAGTCTGATTCAGCAGTTTTGAGCATCGCACAGATGCAAGGTCTTAGGCTGACCCGGTACTTGCCTGCTCAGATGGCCGTGACTTTGAATTCGACTGTTACGCTGTCCTTACCGCCCTTAACGCAGTTTCAATGTGCAGGTTCCTACTTCTTCAATCCCCAACAGTTGACTATTACTGCAGGTACACCACTAAATACCACTCTTTATGAAGGACAGGTGTACTTCTATGCGTTGAACGGTCTGGGGACAGAACGACAGTTGTGGGTGTCACAACAAGATGGCTTTGTCATATCAGATCAAGATGTATGGGTCCAAATCAACGGACAGTTCATACCAAAGTCCTTCGGCAATCTTTGGAACTACGATGGAAAACCTGCCTTCGCAGATTGGACACTAAGTGACGGCCGCCTAGTAATTCAGTTCGGTAACTTAGGTGGTATAAACGGACAGTTCGGGACCATACCCCAGGTCAATGATCAGGTCATTGTCTCCTACCCCGTAACCAAGGGCGCATCTGGAAACAACTTAGTTACTTCGGGCAAGGCCCTAACAGTCTCAGGATCGCCAACCATTACTGGTATCTCCACTGCTAACCCTGAAGGTGGGGCTAATCAAAAACAGATCGTAGTTTACAAAAACGTAGCTAGTGGAGCATTTGGAACATATTCGTCCGCTGTTACCAAATCGCAGTACCAGGCCATCATCTCCACTTATCCTGGAGTCATCGATGCAGTAACACAGGCACAACGAGAGATCGACCCCGGAGATTTGAGGTGGATGAACGTGGTGCGGGTCAGCGCTCTGACGACTAGTCCTTGGACACAAGCACAGATTCAAGCCTTTTTGGACTATGTTCAAAAGGTGACGATGTATGCGGTGTACTTTTTGTGGCAAGATCCTGTTCCTATCCCCAGAGAAGTAAGTTGTGATATATACATCTACAACTCTGCTATCCCTTCACAAGTGCAGGCAAATTCTACTACAGCGATAACCAATCTATTTGCCCCTCGTCCGGGATTGTTGATGACAAACTTCTACATCTCAGATTTGATAGAGGTTATAGCTAACGCCAACCCAGGTCTAGTGTCGTACGTGAATGTGAATGCACCAACTGGACCTATGATTGTTACGAGTCCAGAATCTCCACCTATAACATTCACAATAAACCCTACAGGTGGTACTTTAGGTCCTTTGGTCTATGCTTATTCGATCTCGACCACTATATTGAACCCTGTTACTGGGCTGACAGAAACTGGGTTCCCTAGTTCCTGGGTATTTCCTCAGATAGAGACAGGATCGACTAATGAGATTGTGCTGACTTGGCCCTCAGTGTATCAAGCTCAGTCATATCATATATGGGGACGTACTGCCAGTGGTACTTTAGGCTTACTGGCCACCGTGTCTGCTCCTACAGTGACCTTTACGGATACCGGCTCTATTACTCCTGTTCCACCCTTGCCTGATAGTAGCAATTTCCCCATACGGTACAATGAACTAAACAGTTTGACCTTGAATGTGTTCTATTCCGAACGTCAGCAAATCCCCTTCGGCCAAGATCCTCAAAGACTGCTCGGAGGTGCTTGATGCTCTTCACCTATTCTCTTGACGTACCTTCGCTAGATCCGAAGGTGAATAAACGACTTGGGTATCGTACACCTCGTACGGTCTTACTTCCTCCATACCTCAGCAACAATGATTATTATGTAGAGTACGCAGAATCGACAGACGCAGTGTTTGGACCCTTAGTGGACGAAAAGACGGAGATCATAAACTCGTTGCGCAATGTTTGGCCTACTGATCCAGACATGGAGACCAATTATGTTTATGCGCAACCTTCGGGATATGTAGATGGCAATATTCCGATCTTGCCAATGATTCCTTTCTCAGAGTGGCCGCAGTTTGAGCGCCCCATAGCGGTCAAGCAAGTTAACGCTTTGGGCATGAAGTTGCAATCCGCAGGGCTCATAACAGACGATCAGTATCAAGTAATTTCACGGTGGGTGGGACAATACTGGTTCGGCAAAGGCACGCAGTCGTTTATAGATTTTATCAACTACTGTTTGTCTTCCAGCTTGACTGTACAGCGCTTGTGGACTCAGGACTATGTGAATTTTGTACCGGATGGAGATGCCTCTATAGGAACTCCTATATGGCAAGGTGGTACTTGGTATCCTACCTCTCACGTCAACATAACTGCTGCAGGTGGTTTACAGAATATAGATCCGGCCTCTCTGATTACTTTCTTTTACGAGATAGCCAACTACAATCTAGTGCTGCAAAGTTTAGTCCTGTCCTACGATATGTGGATCACCGATGATCCCACTTTTGCACGAACTGATGCAGAAATTGTAGCTATAGGATTGTGGGCCGATAACGCGCTAGTTATTTCCAACTTTGCACAGTACGGGGCTGATCCACCACCTGCCTACAATACTGCACCGGAGATCACGACTACTGCGTATTGGACACCTTCTGGAATGACCGGAGCTTATTTGTTGGCGGCCCCTACATCTTGGTTTTTGCAAGATGGTAAGAAGTTTCCTATGTATAGCACGTCGGACATGGGTGTAAAGACTGGATCAGAACTACCCACCACTTTAGTAGGTGGACCTTCTACTAATGGACTAGCGGGCGGTTATGCTCTTGTATATGGTCCTAACAATTGGCAACCTATACCAGGAAGTTCTCGTTCTGGCGCACGTATGCCATCCTATTCTGCGGTACCCACTTTGAAGAACCTGAGCTTGCAAGAGATACCCACTACTATAGTAGGCCATGCTCGTGCGAATCTATTGACCAATCCTGATGGGTGGGAAGATGTTAATGGAAATGGCCAACTTGTACCCTTCTGGAATAAATAAAGGTAAGTGACATGACACAAAGAACACCTGTATTTTATGATAGCACTCAGAGCGTGCATAGGCCGATGGATTCAGGAGACACTATACCAATAAGTGCAGTGACTATTAGTGCGCAGCCCGGGAACACTGTTTCTGCCCTTTCAGATGGTCTGTACAGTGGGGACTACAATGGATTGATCTTGTACGTCAACTCCAGTACAGGTTCAGATTCCAATCCAGGTACGAAGGCTCAGCCGTTTTTGACCGTGAACGGGGCGTTGACTCATTTGAGTTCCTTGTTTCCTAGTAGTCAATACCGAGGTCAGGCCATAGTAGCCTTACACGCGGGATTGAACTACACCTGGCCCGCCAGTTTTGATTTCACTATATACGGGGGTTCGCTGACCTTGACCTTCTACGGAGATCCTAATTATGGTGATTTCAATTCTCCACTAGTGGCAAGTACAACTTTGCCTGCAGTCATGAGCAACTTGCAGCGCCCCGTAATTCAACCCCAGGCTACGATAGTTAACAGCCAAGCTAAACTAGGGGGCATCAACAGAGTAGCGGGATCTATAACTATTTCAGGGGTGACTGTATCGCTTCCTGCAGCTTCTAGCCCTCCTGGTATAACCAACTACGGCGGCTATATAGATTTCATTCGAAGCATAAGTGGACCGTCTTCGGGCACAGTATCTATCATAGGCACTGTGGTGAACATGACGGATAACACAGCCTTCTGGGGATTTCTAGCAGCTCAAGCTGGTTCTACTACGTACTTTAGACAGTTTGCTTCACAGTTCCAGGTTAATGGTATTTTATTGAGTTCAACCACTAGTCCTACTTCTGCTCAATTGGCTGCTCGACAGTACTTCATCAAGTTTTTTCAGGACTACGCAGGCAACAATCAAACTCAACTGTTCTTGTCTTCTACCTCAGCTAACTCTTCTTCAGGTTCGGGAATCATATTTAGTACGTGGGCAGATACTGAAGCTCTAGTGGTAACTGGTTCCGTCACCAACTTGGCGTCCTTCCCCTTCAGCTTTGATTCTGGGTACGGTCTAATGTACTATATCTACAACTTGAATACAGCAAGTGCAGGTCGATACCTGAATTTTATCAATTCTAGAATAATGTAAGTTCTACCCTAAGAGGTCAAGATGTCTAATGTTACTCCATTATTTTTAATAACGAATGCGGGGTTGGCTGCGGCTAGTGTAGCAACTCCGACAGGACCTTATATACATATAGTAGGTTTCAAGATTGGATCTGCGTATGGGTACACCCCTACCACCAATCAAACAAGTTTGCAGGGGTCTGTACTTTATTCAGCAGCTCCTACTACGTACCAGTTTATAGGTAACAACACCTTAGACATTATCAATCAGATACCTCCCGAAGCTGGGCCGTGGCAGTTCGGAGAAGTGGGACTTTATTTGGCCGACTCTAGTGGGGGCTTCAGTGATAGTTCTGTACTATTCGCTATAGCTGTATTCGAAACGCCGCAGACTAAATTTAGTTCTTTGGGTACCAACGTCGTTTCCTCTTATACATTGAACTGTCTGTTGAAGCTGCAGCAGTCGACTGCAGTGTTCCAGATAAATACTACCACTGGTACGCCGTCCGTAGTTGATATCTACCAGTGGTCTGACGTATATCCACCTAACTTGTCTGCCAATCCCGACGTTCCGATCTACAATGTACGTGAACTGGATCAGTACGGGGATTCTACCATCCTATCAAATGCAAGTGATTCATACTGGACAGTTGGTACTACATATCAACTGGTGCGTAACGTAGCTGTAGTAGCCAACTCTTCAACAACTTGGGTGGAGTTTGCTTCTAACATATTCCACACAAATGATCTGGGGGCTGTAAATCGACAATGGTTGTTAGAGACTCATGACGGATTCTTCCGTTCTGTGTCCTCTATCGTGCAATCAGGTTCCAACTATAGGTGTAACCTTAATTGCAGCAACGACGGAACCTACAACAATAGTCCTTTGCCTACGGTTCCTACCGTAGGCAGTCATTGTAGGCTATACAGTAGTACCCAAAATGGCAACATTGTACACTATGATCAGATTGTAGATATTCCACCCATTAATACTAGGACTGCTGATTTTTCTACATCTGGTACACTGACGGTGCCTTTAGGTGTAACTGTTATGTCCTTATCTGGATGCGCAGGAGGGGGCGGCGGAGGATCAGGAGGTCCAGGTTCAATATCTGGTACTCCGTCGTGGGCGGGCGGCGGCGGTGGAGGGGGAGCAGGTCAGTACATAATAAAAGCTTTTTTCCCCGTAACTCCAGGTGGTATTATAAATATAAATATAGGTGCAGGTGGAACAGGGGGCCCAGCCAGTGGGAGCATACCCGGTAATAATGGAGCTTCAGGCGGTAATACCGTTATAAGTGGTGCAGGATTCAATAATGGGGTGCCACTTACTCTACTGGGTGGCTCGGGTGGTGGAGGTGGTGCGCCTGGATATTCTGGATTTGGTACTCCAGCAGGCGGTTCGGGCGGTCCGGGGTTCCCAAATGGTAGTCACGGAGAAGACGGATCAGATGGGACTTCTAGTGGTGGAGGGGGTCCTGGTGCTAGTTCACCCTACGGTGGAGGTGGAGGAGCTGGACGAGGTGCTACCAGTGGGGGTATCCCAGGTTCTAATGCCGTATTTTATGGCGGTGGAGGTGGCGGTGGAGGCGGTATATACGTGGCTGGCACGGGCAATGGTGGCTCAGGAGGCAATGGAGCCCAAGGCGTAATGTACTTCGAGTGGTAAAACAAAAGCCCTACAGATTATTCTGTAGGGCTTTTTCACGTTCATGTTCTACATCGTAAACGCCAGTAACACATTTGCCACGTCTGTTGCACTGGGATTGGTTATTGACATTGACGTGAATGAATCATCTATTATTAACAACTGATTGACACTAAGGACAAAACTTATCGTGCCCCTGAACAACGTAACTTGCACTGGAGTATCAGTACCTACTAGTAGGGAGGTTGGAGATTGAAGTGGTGAATACGAACCCGTTGGAGCTATCTGCAGAGATTGTATGGATAGTTCTGAAGATGGATAGTACCCGTTGACCTGACCTCGGTGCTTTATCAGGTGGTTGATTCCTTCTTGTATGTCGACTTTGAATTTTAAGCTCAGAGGCCCGTCATTGGGGACGTTTATAATGCAGTCCGTGCATGTGCCTGCCACTGTCATGATGCCTCCTTATTGTGCCTGACCTAATATCACTACACTGACACCCTTCAAAGCTGGATCGAATACTGAGGGAGGCTGGACCTCAATTATTTGCCCAGCAGACACAGTAACCGCAGCAGCTGAGAATGTTCCTACATGGGAGCCTATATTGAAAGTCAAGGTTCCTAACGAAGAGGATTGAGTACGATCTAATGATAGCTGTAGAATCTGTAAAGTAACCTGAGTTGTAGGGGTCACTACGCACGTAGCTAAAGATCCATTCAGATTTAAGGGCAATGCCACGTTATCCGTAGTCAGATATTCAACTATCGGCTGACCCGTAGTAAGGGCATATACATATCCTTCTATTCGCCTTATGACCGCACCTGGAACCAAGGCAGATATTGTGCCGTCAGGACCAACTGTTATGTTAGTTCCGGCCTTAACCCCACCTAGTTGAGATTCGGTAGCAGGTACAAGACCGGTCACTCCGTTGACATCTGCAGTTAGTCCGTTACCGATTTTGATTCCACCTAGTACAGTATCTGTGGCCGTGGGCAGTACATACGCGGAAGGAGTGTTACTGAGATCTAAATACGAACCACTTGTTGCCACAGCAGCGAATACAGGGCGATCGGTTAAATCTGCATAGCTTCCACTGGTAGCCACTGCTGCTAGTATCGGCCTATTAGATAGATCTTCGTAGCTACCACTGACTGCTACTACTGCAAACACAGGACGGTTCGTTAGATCTTCGTATTTACCGGATACAGCTACAGTAGACAGTTGAGGTTTATTGAGAATCTGTGCGAGACCTGATATGGCATTCCAGTCCGCATTGGCAGGGGCCTCGGGTATAGTGGGTCGGTTCAATAGATCAAACCAACTGCCAGTAGAGGCCACAGTAGCTAGTGCAGGTCTGTTCAGCAGATCATAGAAGTTTCCAGTCTGCGCCACTGTAGCTAAACCCGAAACATTAGTGGCCGACACCACGACTGCACCGGTCATTCCATTAACAGATGTCACTACTCCAGGCACGGGTTGTGTCACTGGAACATTGACGATGAATGTCAGTTCTACAGTTACGGGTACGTTGGAATTATTCGTTACTTGAAAGTAGTCAACCGTGTCATCTATTAAGGTCAGAGAATTGACCAGTTGATTTATGTAAGATTGATTGGTTCCACGTTGCGCCGTCAACTGTACGGGGCTCGCAGTGTCTACAGTGATCTGAGAGAACCCTACTGGTGCAGAAAACTGTGAACCAACATTACCTGCAGCACTCAACAAGAGCGACTGTGTTATCGACTGTCCTGCCGGATAAATCTTGCTTATGCTATTAGATATAGAAGGGACCCCCGTGGTTGACCCTATCTGAGCTCTAACTACTAAATTTGGAACTGACATTTGAACCTCCTTGTACTTATCATAAAATTCAGGTCCAGAAACAACAAAGGCAGCCACAGTGGCTGCCTTTTCGTTAACGTCCTCGGATTGATCTCATACGTTCTTCTTTAGCATGATCATCTCTGCATTCAGTTGAGCAGAATAGCATCGAAGATCCTACTTCCTCTTCACAGTAATAGCAGTAACCTGAAGGAATCAGCGATTTCTTGGCCCGTTCTCGAATACTTCTAATAGTCGCATTCGTTAAAATTTCAGTGGCAACTTGTGCTTGGTCTAGTTCGTCCATTTATAACCTCGTTCATTAGAGCTCGTGAAGATCTGGTCTAGGATCTCCACTGTAAAATTACTTGTTCTTCCTACGTAGGAACTTCAAATAATCTGCTCCGGCCTCTGCATCCCAGAACGGCTTAACCTTTTCCACTGGATTGGCTAGTGGATCTATGATCAGTGTTACAGATGGTGCAAATCTATGGGGAACGAAACGGTTGGCGTCTGCGTAGTCATCTACCATCTTGTATCCACTAACACGGAATAGATGGCTGATCCAAGGATCTTCGGAATGCGCGTGCATCGAATACGCGTCGGTGTGACGGTGACCTGCCAAGAGAATATGGTCTCTCAATCCAAAGGCAAGTTCGCGACGGAGTGCATGAGAGGGATTATAGATGGAGTTTCCAGGAAAATCATGGCGTGCGTGGATACGCATTGGATCTCCCTTCGGGAAGTTCAGTCTCAACCGTACGCCATGGGGGCGGGCTGCCACTAATTGACCTTGTAGAGCCCAGTCTAAAAGATTCTGACCTTCATTCCACAGATCGTGATTCCCACTGACAACAAATAGATTGGGGCGATTCTTCAAAGCCCAGTCTATCAGCATCTTTGCTTGATGCTTGGTAGTCATCTGATCCGCATACTTGGCAGCCAGTCGACCTACCCAGTTATTCGTAATGTCGCCTACGTGACCGATGAACATCCCTTCGTTCTTGCAAGCCACATTTAGATCACGCTCAAACAATTCAATATCACAAGCGTCATCATCTAAGTGTGGATCGCCTGCAATCAAAAGACCTATAGGACCTTCGATATTAACTTTAACGTTTATAAGGTTCGCAAAATCTGCAGAGGCCATACGGCGCTTTGCTATTTCTCTTTTTGCGGCCAAAAGTTCATCTATCGTCAAATCTCCCTGAGGGGGTTGATCAATTATCATTCCTCGGCCTTCTATGGACTGAGGGGGAAGTGATCTATCAAGCATACCTCTGGCCTCTGCTATTTTGCAGCGACTCACAAAGGTATTTCTACTGATACCCAGATATTCCCATCCCTTCTTACCGTAAGCGTAATAAGCTGCTGCGGTCTCTTTAACCAAACGATCGGCTAGCGGTGGCATTGGCATTTGTCAAACCCCTATAAATCAATGAAGCTACTGGTCAAATTAATATTTCGTATGACGTAATGATAGTTAGGATGTCTATCGGTTATGTCGCTTATGAAATTAACCCTAGCCGGGGCCCGCAAAGCAAGAACGAGGAGACCGAAGCCTCCTCGTCTTATCACTCACCATACATCTTTTGAATCTTGCTCTTGACGCCTTCCAACACTTTCTTCCTCTCAGGCGATAGATTCGAGCCCCCTCTGTTGATGTAGAAATTAAGGCTCTCCATCGCCCCTTTCAAATCGCTATGACTGCTCTTCAACCATTTGGCTATGGCTTCTCCAGATCCTTCTGCGAACAATCCCTCTGGTGGATGCTTCTTAGTCTTGACCTCACCTGACCATTTTTCCGCAGTCACCAACCTCTGCACTGCACGTCCTAGAATAGAACTGGCTGTAGCATAGGCACGATTGGAAACGGGATTCACCTCTTCGAAGTTGTTATCCAGTGAATCAAACGTAGCATCCGCTGTTGATTCCTCCGGTGCTATGTTAGTCTCGTCTAGATTATCCATTGAAGTAGAATTTGCTTTTTCTACAGAGGACATACGTTGATTCGGATCTTGAACTGAATTCAAGATTGAGGCCTTTAGCCTGCGCGCTGCATTGAGCTTGGGTAAATTGGTTTTCATTTGAGGATCCTGTTCCGTAAACTTTTCGCGGTTATCAGGTTCGACCTTCAGCAAGTTAACCGCTGGATCATCTTTGTTATGCCCTGGTGGCAGTGCGTAGATGGGCTGTTCTGCTATGGCTTTCGTCTCTTTTTTGTCTTGCACTCCGTAGGCGTTCTTGAGCGCTTCTTTGCTCTGATGAAGACGCTCCTTGTCGGCACCTTGTAGATTTCTGCCACTGCGGTTGATATAGCTGTTGAGGTGCGACTGGGCAGACTTATAATCAGGAGCATGATTCTTCAAAATCTGAGCAATCTCACCTGGACTCTTAGTGAATGTTCCTTCTGGAAGAACTTTACCCGGAGTCCTGGGCTTATTCTTGTATTTGTTCTCCATCTTCTTTTGCCACGTGAAGTCCTTATTAGGATTTGGTGGCGCAGTGTAGCCCTTATCCATTTGATCTGCTTCGATCAACTGTGCCTTTATGAGGTCAGCCAATATTATCATTATAGTTCCTTACTGATCTTGAAATGCGGAAGTAGGTGGAGCAAAGTTGGCGGTATATCTTGCTACTCCATATGAAATTCTTAGTTCGTCTATGAACCCCGTCATAGTAGTACCACTCGAGTTGCTCGTGGAACCTATGATCAAGGGTGCAGCCGAGGCTTTTAGTGATCCTGTAAAAGATGCAGAACCTGACGACACTCCACCTATGTAACATGTTACAGTGCCCCCGTTATTGACCACTGCAAGATGTGTCCAAGTGTTTAAGGACAACGAGGTGCTGGTTGTAAAATCCAAGGTATACGAGGTTCCATTAGTAGAGCCCTGAACATGTACGGTGTTACCACCGGAAGCGAAAGATATAGCTATAACCGCGTTGCTCCCGCCTGTTGTACCCTGTGCCAGGATGCCGCCACCCGTTGCCGTAGGATAAATCCACCCTTCTATAGTCCAGTTCGTAGATCTCAATGCTGGCACTTCATAATAGGGTACTTGAATATACGAACTAGAGGAACCATCAAAGGACATTGATCCGGTGCCAAACTTAACCGTAGTAGTTGAGATCTTAGCGTTACCCGCAGTCAATAACGTCTGCTGCATAGCGTTATCGAAGATAGCCGCATCCGTTCCGTGAAACAAGAATCCCGTGTTTGTTACAGCTGTCAGCGGAGCAGTAGGGGGCGCAAACGTAGTAGTGTGTAAGGCTGTACCATTCACTATACGTACGTCTGATATATACTGAATAGTGGTCGAAGCGTTGCCGTTCTGCGAACCCACGTTTTGAGTTGCTGTGCTACCATTTAGTGCGCCACTAACTGTAGAAGTGGCTGTGTCCAACACCCCATTAACAAAGAATCTCACAGTCGAACCACTACGAGTCACTGCTACATGATTCCAGGCACCTACATTAACTGCTACTGAAGATCCATTGAGCTGTGTAACTGTAGATCCTTGACCATACACCAAGAAAAGAGTATTAGATCCGTTACTTCGAACCCCAAATGAATAGCTGGAAGAGGAATTGTTACCACTTATCCACTGAGACACGAGGGTCATGCCCGTACCTATGTAATAGACCCATCCCTCTATGGTAAAATCTCCTGAGAGGGTGAGACTAGGTCCGCCAGTCAAGAAATCATTTGAACCTGACCCTTGAAATATTGCCCCACCATATGTACTAGTAACATAGGGGGTTGCAGAATCTCCGAATGGGTTCAGTTTCTGAGTGAACAGAGTTCCAGTTTGTGTCAAGGTCCAGGCGTTGCTAGAGTTGTCTATGAAACGGTTTGATTGACAGCTTAAGAAGTTGGTACCCGTTATAGCAGTCAGAGGAGTAGTAGAAGGAGTGAATGCACTAGTGTACACTTGTGACCCGTATACCACTCTCAGATTGCTTATGTTGCCACTCCAAGCAGCATTGCCGCCTGCGTTATTGTTACCGACTCCCACGGCAGCCGAACCACTAAAGATCGTAGTTACTCCATGATTGGAGGATCCCGCACTAGCCCCGTTAAACCAGTATTTGACTACTCCTGAACCAGAGGCCTGAGTGAATGCCAGGTGATTCCAAGTACCCACAGTCAGTCCCGAGATGTTGGCAGAATTTACGGAAACCGCACCCGTACCATTACTCGATACTTGATAACTCATCTGGAACCCGCCACTACCACTAGCGTCCAATATTACTGCGCATGCTAGTTCAAAATTAGAGGTTCCGGTACGACCTTTCTGCCATAAGGTGAATCCACCAGAAGTGCCTTGGGTAGTAGGCATGGCGTCAAAGCGTACCCAAGCTTCTATGCAGAGATCTTGACTACCGGGACTCGCCGAAGTAGATGCTCCATAAGTTTGATACGAAGTAGCAGTAGAGGACTGATATACTGACCAGTTAGAGCCATAGGGACTAAAAGAGCCTGAAGTCAGCGATCCATTGCGCGTCAACGTATAATTCGTACTACTGGCATCCGTAGCCGAAAACGAATTATTCTGACCTCCACTGGCCCCATCTCCGTGCAATAGCATTGACACGTACTTGAAATTCACATCTGCCGGAGTTGATAGCGACTTTGCAGACGCGAGTAACAACTTCGCTAGATTCATTTAGGCCACCCAGTAGTCACGTCATAAGCTTTAGCCGTTTCAGTATCGGTCAGGCTCCTTATAGCCACGTAGTGCGCGTTCTCGTTTGAAGAGATGCTGAGAAGCGCGGCTGATATTTTAGATGCTAACGCAGTTGCATCTGTACTTGAAAGGGATAACCAACCATCTACGCCCCTTAAAACTATGGGATTTGGGTTGTACGCGCCTTCACGTAACATTGTCACAGTATTCCAGTCTAGAGGCACTTCAAAATCATTGAAGGTCACTGTAGTGGTCAATGCTATCTGCTTCTGTTGCTGGACGAGGTTCAGAAGAGAATTTTTACACTGCTCTAGGTCCATGTCTTCTATGATCCAGTGCATTCTGTACAATCCATCTTCGTCCTTTACTATAGGACCGGGTAGCACGTGATAGAAAGGGGATGAAGAAGGTCGATCATCTACCGTAAACGTAGCGAACCCAAAGTCTTTAAGCAGCTCGTCTGTGATGTAGGGATCTGCGGGAAAGCTAGTTGAAGGAAATCGTTCCTGCAGAATGGATCGATCGGTTTCCAACATTGTGTTAAGATCAACAAGATGTGTCATGATGTTTCTCTGCGTTAGAAGGTAGGGCCTCAGCCCTACCTTCGTTAGGATACATTTTGAGCAATCACTACTACTGTATAGGTTGTCGTCGAACCTACGTAGTCTATAAGTACGGCTATGACATCTGTGCCACTTGCGGTATAAGTAGGAGCTGTTCCACTTGCATACTTAGGTGTTATAGAGCCTCCACTTGCCTGCCAACTTATAGCAGCAGAGCCTCCATTCGTTATTCTCAGTATGACGACTTCACCATAATTCGCGGCAGGTGGATTTGTCAGGTTGAACGTTATGGAACCAGTAACTGTCACTACAAACTCTGAAAATGCACTAGTATCAAGAGCCACTGTACCTGAGCCACTGGCTACTTGCTGAACCTTGAATGTAGCAGCGTCGCTCTGGATACGTCCACTTATCGTAGGTGCCGAATTTAGCACGCCCCCTACACCTGTTACGTCAGAGGCCTGCAAAGTCACTGCACCTGTACGAGTGTTGAACGAAGTCACTCCAGACGAAGCGTTGGTGGCAATAGTGATAATGCCCGCCGTACTGTTATTGGAGATGATCGAATATACTGTACTAGTTGCACTAATAACAACTGTTGCAGAACTTGAAACCCCGTTGGTCAGCGTAATAGTGAAACCAGCCATAGTACAGGTGTTGTAGATCGTCCAATCACCTGTAGTGGGGAACGTAACGGTCACGCTCGCAGTAAGTGTACCCGTAAACTGTATAATGGGTACTGAGTATTGCGCCGCTGTCAAAGTAACGTTAGATCCTGCAAGTGCTACAGAGGCCGTGGCCGAATCGGAGTTGTACACATAAGCAGTACTAGCAGCTTTCGTAGAATTATCACCTATTGACTGAGTGGTGACTGTTATGGAACCACCAGTGAAATCGTTAGCTGCCGTCCAAGTATTAGCTGCATTTACAATAGCCCCGTTAACACCCGTAACGTCTGCAGTAGTCAACGTCACCGCACCTGTACGGGTATTGAACGAACTAACACCTGAAGCACCCCCCGTAGAGGCTGGTACTAACTTAATACCCGTAGAATCCGCGAATACGTGTACGGTCTGGCCGGCCGCAACTGTTACCTGATTTGGATTGAAGCCTCCGTTTACCAATACAACACTGGCTGAAGCCCAAGGAGCATTCGAAACAATCCATTCACCTGACGTTGGGAATATAGCTTTAGGAGTGGTGCCCGTTGCTATGAACGTCAAGTAGAAGTTATTGTACTGCGTACTTGTCAGAGTAGTATTAGTATTTATCGCTATTGGATTAGGAATCAACGAAGCTTGCACGTATGCTGTAGTGGCAATCAACGTTGAATTATCTCCTGCTGCCTGGGTAGGTGCCGTTGGAGATCCTGTCAAAGCAGGACTGGCTAGCGGCGCTGCTCCTGTTATATTGCCTACTGCTAAAGGTACATTACCTGAAGTTGGTGGCACTCCAGCTACTGTTTGCACATTAGCCGAAATCACCCCGCTAGTTATAGTGACACCTGCGCCTTGAGATACTGAACCTGCAGTACTTCCATTAGCAGGCGTGACAGATAGATCGCCCGAAGAATCTACAGTCAACCCAGATCCATTAGGAACTATAACACCACCTAACGTTGATACCGTAGCAGGAGTCAACGTAAACGCTGATATGTTTCCGTTTACTATACCCAAAGAGCCTACAGAAATGGCCTGCGCACTCTGATTCTGAGGTACATTATAAGTAGCACCCGAACCATTGCTTAGCGTGACGTTGAATGCGCCACTTGTATTGTTGTAAAAGATCCATTGACCACTAGGGGGGAGCGTCACTGTAACTGAAGCAGAGAGAGTCCCCTGGAACTCTATTAACGTTGTCCCATACTGAGCAGGAGTCAACGTCACGTTAGATCCACCTAGACTTATAGCCGTAGTGCTCAGCCTAGCGTTCTCTACATATTGAGTAGACGCAGCCAAGTGAGTTACAGACGCGGCTGATCCATCTCCTGCAGTAGCCGTGGAAACTTTTAGAGTTCCACCTGTGAAGTCATTAACTGCAGTCCACGTATTGGCCGCGTTTACTATTGCTCCACCTACTCCTGTGATATCTGCAGTGGTTAACGTAACTGTACCTGATCTGCCATTAAACGAATTGACTACTGCAGTGCCCGTACCCAACAAGTTATGCACATAAGCTGTAGTGGCCAGGTTCGTAGAATTATCAGTAGATACCTGCGTTATAGCTGTCGACGTTGACGGCCATACACCTATAGAAGAATCTGAAAATACTTGTATCGAACCCGTCTGCTGCAGTACATAAGTAGCACCTGCACCGTTGCTTAACGTTACAGTAAATGCCCCACTAGTGTTATTGTAGAAAGTCCAGTTTCCAGGGGCGGGAACTGTAATAATCACATTGGCTGTCAGAGTGCCGTTTAGGATTATAACCCGGTACAGTTGTTTATTGCCCGTCGTCAAACTTACGTTGGACCCAGCCAGCGTTATGGACGTCTCACTAAGTAGGGTCGACTGTACAAAAGCCGTGGTAGCCAAGTTCGTCGAGTTATCCGCAACAGTAGGAGTAGGTGCCGTAGGCGTACCTGTAAACGCAGGACTAGCCAAAGGTGCTGCGCCACTTACATCAGAAACTGACAGAGTCACTGCGCCCGTACGTCCTGCTACTGAAGTTACGTTTGTAGACAGTGTACCATCTGATAGTATCGATAGACCTGAACCTACTTTGATACCACCCAGCGTCGTTGTCGTTGCCGGTTGTAGTGAAACAGCAGTGACGGTCGCTTGAACGAACGCCGTAGTAGCAATAAGTGTAGAGTTATCCCCCGTTGTTGCAGTGGGTGCTCGAGGGCTACCCGTAAACGTCGGACTTGCCAACAGGGCGCCCCCGACACCTGTTACGTCAGAGGCTTGTAACGTTACTGCCCCCACTCTAGTGTTGAATGAGATAACTGCAGCACTGGTCAATGCTGTTTGCACGAATGCTGTAGTAGCAATGTTGGTAGAGTTATCCGCAACAGTAGGAGTAGGTGCCGTAGGTGTACCCGTAAACGCCGGGCTGGCTAGCAAGGCCCCACCTGCACCTGTTATATCCGCACTACTTAGAGTTACTACGCCTGCACGCCCATTAAACGAAGTGACTCCACCCAGTGTCGATAGTGCATTCTGTACGAATGCTGTGGTGGCCAACTGCGTAGTATTTGTACCTGCGGTGGCAGTGGGCGCTGCCGGAACTCCTGTAAACGTTGGACTAGCTATAGGAGCCAATCCTGACAGATTATTCTGAACGTAAGCAGTAGTCGCAATCTTTGTCGAATTATCTGCAGTAGAAGGAGTAGGAGCAGTAGGCGTTCCAGTGAAAGCAGGACTAGCCAGGAGGGCTCCACCCACCCCCGTGACGTCACCTGAGGTCAACGTCACTGCACCTGTGCGAGTGTTGAACGAAGTGACGCCGGTGGTTATGCTGGCTATGGCATTGTGAACAAATGCGGTAGACGCTGCCAGATTTGAACTATCTGCCGTTAGTTGAGTAGTAACATCTATCGTGCCACCCGTAAAATCATTAATGCCCGTATAGATGTTGTGCTGATTAAGGATCGGGGCTCCTACACCTGAGACGTCAGCGGCAGTTAGTGACACGTCTCCGGTTCTACCATTCCAGGAGAAAACTAGTTTAGAGCCATCTGCCGTTAGTGTACCATCCCCTGCTACAGTTAATCCGTATCCAGGTTTGACCGCCCCCACTTGACCACTTACTCCACCGGTAGCTAGGGGAAGATCTGCTGAAACTAACGAGCGAAAGGTCGGTACATTAGCAGATCCACTAGAGGGCCCTGCGAATACCACGTTAGCGTTCTGTCCTAAGAAACTCGCAGTCAATGTTCCAGTAGTAGTTACAGGAGAACCACTGACGGAGAAAATCGAAGGCATAGCCAGAGCAACTTGAGTAACCGTACCCCCTGCAGCACCCGGCGCCGATATGACTATAGATGAACCACTGTTATCGATGGAAATTCCACCACCTGCAGTGATTGATACCGAACCCTGCTTGGAATTGACGGCAGTTACCAATTTAGTCGTGTCAATGGAAATGTTACCATTGACATCTACTAATAGACCACCAGATGTCGGAACTATAATACTGCCTATAGTAGTAGACGTGGCCTTGGCTGCGGATATTGTTCCGTCTCCTGCTACGCTAAGTCCAGTGCCTACTTTAACTCCACCCAAAGACGAACTTGTAGCTTTCGGCAAGTTATAATCTAAAGTTCCGTTCAACTGTACTGAAAGTGTTGAACCTACTATTATGCCACCCAGTGTCGATGTAGTTGCAGCAGGCAGCGTATAAGGAGTAGCATTGGCGGACAGAGTGCCATCTGATTGAACGGTTAAGTTAGCTCCTACTATGATACCGCCTAGCGTAGTGATTGTAGCGGGTTGTAGTGGTTGCCCTGTAGCTGACAAAGTCCCGTCACCTGTTATAGTAAGATTTGATCCTACTTTTATACCGCCTAGAGTAGCAGAACTAGCTATAGGCAAGGAATACGGTGCTGGAGTGCCTATCAAGTCGCTATAGTTGCCAGTATACGCAACTGTAGCAAATCCAGTGATATTAGATGCCGTCAACACTACTGCACCTGTCAGCCCATTAACAGAGGTGACACCTGCACTAGTAGTTGCTATCGTGAGTGTTTGACTAGACGCATCTTGGGTTATAGTAATATTGCTACCAGCCTGTATAGACTTAACTAGTGCAATAGACGACGCGCCGCTACCGTCGTAGTTGACAAGAGACGTACCAGTACCCGTTGACTGAACTGCTGTAAGAGTTCCACCACCTGCGGTATTGTTTGTAGCGTTAATCGTTACAGAAGATCCATCTGTGGAAAACTGTACGTTCAACCCTGCTACTAATTCTTTGACCTGTGCAATCTGGGTCACTGAACCATCGTTGGCAACCAGAGTAGTACCGCCTACTGCGGTTGACTGTACTGCGCGCACGTAGTTGGGAACTGCAATGTTTACATTTGTTCCGTTATCGGTCAGTAGAACCCCATTGCCCGCAACTAAATTTTTGACCTTTATATTGCCAGTAGTAGACCCGCTATCGTTTAATAGCGAAAGAGACGTTGAGGATATCGTTTCTGCAGGCGTGGCCAAGATCACTACGTTGCCACTTCCATCTACGGACTGTCCATCTATCGTCTTGACGAATCCCAGGGCGTCGGGATTCTCTGCTGTCCACTGATTTGTAGTGTTCTGATATCTCAAGAGATACCCATCTATAGCGGAACCAGGAGAGACATTCACGTCTGGTAGTGTACGTAGGTACACGTTTACGTTATGATTGGAGTCTACTCCAACTCCATTAACGGTCTTGACGAAAGATGCTATCTCAGGAGGTAGTCCCGGAATATCCGCGATCTCTATAGTTACAGCACCTGTACTGTCGGGGAACTTGTTGTTCACCTCATAGACTGCATCTGCACTATTATTGGCAGCTATGACTCCAAACACATCTTGAATCGTTGCAGAAACGACAGTACCACCTATCTGTGAACCGTTGCGGTACAGGGCGGTGGTAGTATGAGACTTGGTGTAATCTGTAGTGGCTGTGGAGTTGTAGATGACAGTAATCTGAGCGCCATCAATTACAGCCTGAGTTACAGCATGATATGGTATGCAGAACTTCCAGGCACCATCATAGCCAACGTAAAGTCCCGGTTCCAACTTGCCAATGCTTTCCGAAAGAACTAGAGCTTCGTTAGCAGGATTAGCACTGAGATGTATGGACCAAGGGGCAGTATACGGTTCTGAAAGAGTTCCATTAATTAAGGTGATATCATAGTAGAAAATCGGGTCCGCCATGACTAGTCCTAAAAGTGATTATTGATTAGACCAGGTCAGTACTGCATTCACCTTGTTTAGCATTACAAGGCGTTGAGGCACTGTATCTGTTGAGCCGTTGATTATTTTTGTAACTTGGGTGAATGCATCTGAGTCAGCCAAGCTGTTCATCTGGTGTTTATTCCAGAAAAATCCTGCAGAGGTGAATGCGTCTAGAGGCTGCATTATCAAATCGGGATTAGCCACTATGTGCCCATCTCCGTATATTTCGTCATCGTACTCTTGGTAGTTAGCTCGACCTGTCAGGTGAAAGGCACCCCTCCCTCTGAACTTCCAGCCATCTCCACTCGCAGCGTCTCCGTTGCCGTTGCGACCTGCGTACACAAGGTTGGCTAACTTCTGTGCGTTGTTTATATAGTCTGGAGCGTATGCGTATTGAGTTCGCGTCTTGTCTAAGGTAAAGCGGTCCGGCCATACAGTAACCAATCGTTCAGGAGTAGTGTAGACCAGATTTTCTGACCACTGTGTGTATGAGGTGGTTTCAAACAGAGACTGGGCGACGAAGTACCTCAATCTCCTGGGATCCTGATCTATATGGAACTTGGCAGCAACTTGATTTATGGCCTGAGCTAAGTCAATACCATTTCTCAGATGAGGGTTCAACAGTTGAAGCTGTGCAGACGAAACTAGATAAGGAGCAGACATTTTTGACCTCCATACCGATTACTGAATTACTAGAGAAGCTACGTCAAATTCAACTGTACCGTTCTTAAAGGGGTTGAACCAGTAGATAAGATTCGTGTGAACTTTGTACTGCCCAGGGTTAAGAACTGGAAGCTTCAACTTGTACTTCGATAGTCTGAACTCTTGTGGATTTTCTACTAAGTGATCTGGGAATACGTAAACGACTGAACCCGAGTTATCTGTTATGAAGACCCTGTAAAGGGCCTTCTTTGTTTCTGTTCGCACTGTCAGTGGTATGTCCAGTACAATCGTACTTTCTGCACGAGCCTCTATAACCTCGTTGTAAACAAAATGTTGATCTGGGGCCTTTTCTAGAACCATCACTACAGAGCCTCCAATCAATGCGGGTATTGCAAGGCAGGACAATAGTGTGAGCACTTGGTCTGCCTTCTTAACCGCTGTCTTGAATGAGTTCAAGTTGATAGTATCGGATAACACTTTTATTCTCCTTCACTAGCAGCCTGACGGTCTGAGTCAAGTTTCTGCTCCAATGGTGATACTGGTTGAAGACCCATGCGTATTCGGTACAGGTTCTCTACTTCACGTAACAACCTAGTGCCCATTAATCCAGATGTAGCGATTAATATTGCGCTAAGGGGTCCGGTAATGTTCATCCACTCACACATCCAGAACGTAAGCAATCCGCAGAACGCAGCGGTAAGAAGATCTCGAACTAGTACCCAGAATCTGAACTTATCAGTATGGTTCACATACTTGACTAAGCCCCCGAGAGTTGCTATGCCAATTGCGGTGGCATACGTCAAGAGTGAATCTGAAAAAGGATTTTTATCGTTCCACATAGGTGCTCCACAGTCCTTAGAACCTCAGTACATCTAATATTTGTCCGTACCTATGCACGGCCCCGTATGCTATAAAATTGTACGAATTTGATTCCAGGTGCATAGTAAATAATAGATATTCGAAGGACAGACCATGACTACTTTAGTAGGATACAGAGTGACTGCTGCTGCTATTTTAGAGTCTCCTCATCCGAAAGACCTACAGTGTTTTGTAGAGACCAAAATCCAGCAGGCTCCAGATTTTATGGACCGTGAACCAATGATGCGCCAACTAGAGAAAGACGTGAAGGGCAAGTTCGGATCGCAGTTCTCGGTGTTCTTGATAGACCCTGTAACCGAACTTCCTTCTGACGAATGGGATGACGCAGCTTTGATAGTTGTAGACGCATACACCGCATGTTTAGGAGTACACTAATGAGAAACTTCTGGGCAACTCTACCTCATATACTCGTAAGAGAAACTTATGAAACTTATGATCCTTATGCGGAAAAGCGTAAATATGTCAAAGCTGGGACCCGAGCTGAGAATAATCCAAATGTAGCTGCAGCTGCGGAGAACCGCGCTAAGGACTACGTCGTAACAGATCCAGAAGGGAAGGAGCACTTGGTTCACAATCTTGCGCGGTTCTGCAGAGAACACGACTTAGACCCAAGATCAATGCACCGGGTTGCACGTGGTGGACTCGGCAGCCATAAAAAATGGAAAGTCCGAAAACTGGAAACGTTTAAATGAAGAGAATATTTGCAGTAGACGCTCCTTGGTACCTTTGGAGGGCAGTACACACAAATAAATCGAGTCGCCCCCTAGAGCAGGTTATACCGTATCAATTGTTGAGCATGATCTGCAACGATGCACTAGCCGTCAAAGCCGACTATGTACTAGCTGCGTTTGACGGACCCCAAGTGTTTCGCCATAAGTTGTACCCACAGTACAAAGCAAATCGTACTGGAAGGGAAAACGACGGCCGTACTGATGCAGAGAATGCAGAACCAGGTGAGACCTTGAAAGATCAAGTATACGCGTGCTTGCCCGCCATCTATTCTCTTTTTGATAAAGTGGGGCTCGTGTACTATACTCCTAAGAAGTATGAAGCTGACGACGTACTTTGCTCGGTGGCCAGGGCGTACGGAAAGGAGTACAAAGTCATCTGCGGCACCCAAGACAAAGACGCCTACCAGTACTTGTCGGAAACTGTGTGGCTGTACGATTCAGCGTCTAAGGGCAAAGACGGAAAGCGTAAGCCTCGTTACGTACGACCTAAAGATGCAGAACGAATCAAAGGAGTGAAGATCAAACAGATGGTCGCCTACCAAACGATGATAGGCGACGCAGGAGACAACATCAAACCCGTCAAGGGCATGACTCCTGGAAGAGTCAAGAAAATCCTCAATGAGCATGGATCAATTACTCAGTGGGGACGGGCGGATCCTGATGCGAAGGTGTTTTTGGCCGCACATGCAGAACATATTCGATTGAATCGCCAACTGGTAACACTTGTCGAAAACGCATTACCACCTGGGAGACCTGAGGAATGGAAACTTCGAAAAAAGAAGCCGGAAGATCAGTACCTAAGTCGTGGATATCATGCACTACACGACTTCTTCTTTCCAAAGACACGGGGTCTGTTTTAATCAAGGCCGGCGCGTTTATGTTGGGTCTTAGCGCCGGTGGCCTACTGTGGTTGTTGATAATCAACTGACCTTGGTGGGCAAATCAACATTAGCCGCGCAATGTCCTTTACCGAAGAAGAAATCAATAATGGGCGCCACGCGAACAGCCCAGCTTTGATTTTCTACCACTGCGTCCCCTACCCTAGAACTTATGGTCTGGGTAGGCGGCCCACCCGATGCGGAATTACCGCACTCGTCTACTGCTATTGCCATATTACGAGCTCTTTGTGTTGATCCGAATAACACATGAATTAACATTACAAGGCTCAAAGCTGGCATAGCCGCCGTACACAAAATCCATAGAGCTAAAAGTTTCAGTCTGCTCATAAATGCCTCCTCATGGTAAAGGAACGATTTGAGGCGGAGTACCGAATACTCCTGTTGAATAAGTTGAACCAATACCCGCGTAGGTGGCATCAGGTAATTGTACGGTAGTACCTCCACTAGGAGGGGCCCATGAAGTTGTCCCATCCCATACTATGATATTGACTACCACCCCACTTTCAATTATCGTGTAGTTCATTTAAGCGTACTCATAAACAATTACAAGACCTGCAGTTCCGTTACCGCCTGCAGCTGCGGGTTGAGATGCTTCATTATGTGCGCCACCTCCACCTGCTCCGTATCCTGCGGCCCCGTTCCCAGCGCCTGAGGCAACTTTTGATTGAGCAGTTGTTCCGTATATTCCGCAAGATCCCTGGCTACTGAAAGAGGCAGTGCCCGCAGTTATTACTAGTGCAGGTGGCGCAGAGGAACCTTGGACACTGATTATAGTAGTTGCGCCCGTAATGGTCGCTGCACCTGCTGCACCTCCGCCATTGTTGATAGATGAAGATGAGATGGCCCCACCCCCAGGTCCTCCTGACCCTCCAGGACACGAAACAAAAGTTCCGAAGGAAGTAGTACCACCATTTGTACCACTATTTTGTCCTGCTGTGCCTCCAGTACCAGCAGCTCCAATAGTTACTGTTGAACCGTTGAATCCCGAAGTAATTCTAACTTTTGCATAGGTACCATTACCGCCGCCACAGGCTGCTGCAGACTGACCTGCACTGGTAGCTGCAACACCTCCACCTCCAGCCCCACCTCCAAGTGCTTCTACTATTACGCTATTGGTTCCAGGAGTTTTTGTATAAGTTCCACTAGAGGTGAAGACCTGAACATTCAGCAGTGTGCCTGTTGGATTACCGTATATTGGATCTGAAGTTAAGCCCTGCGAAATCAAAGCCAATCCCGAAGTAGCATTAGGGGATACTATCGTAAACGGAGATGTACCGTGTGCAAGTAACACTCCGTGATCCGCCACTGATGCAACCCCAGTACCACCTGAGGCGACTCCAATGGCAGTGGAGGCAGTAACTGTAGTGAATGCCGCTGAATTTGGAGTGCCCGTACCTATAGCAGGAGGTGAAGCAAATTCAGATTCTACAAATGCCGTGGTAGCCAATTGCGTCGTGT
>Ga0157374_10000798_pt1 | contig 27653 bp, 21 predicted proteins | sample M25metaG_FD_115308 | JGI IMG/M metagenome (GOLD analysis project Ga0157374, IMG submission 115308) | Miscanthus rhizosphere microbial communities from Kellogg Biological Station, Michigan, USA - M2-5 metaG | ecosystem: Host-associated > Plants > Roots > Rhizosphere > Soil | place: USA: Michigan... | reverse complement strand
TCACTGCGGAACTCGGAGCGCGCATGGCGGTGGTTACAGGGACCTCGACCGGCGGACAGACCAGTGAGGATCGCGAATTCTACAGTCTCTACGCCAAGGGCGTTTCTCGGATTCATCCACTGACAATTCCGCGCACCATGGCGAACGCAGGCGCTAGCTGCATCGCGCGCGAGTACGGTATCTGCGGGCCCTGCTACACCGTGTCAACAGCGTGCGCTTCGGCTACACATGCTATCGGCCAGGCGTATTGGATGGTGCGCAACGGGGTAGTGGACGCCGCCATCGCGGGTGGATCGGAAGCGCCCTTCTCGATGGGATTCTTGAAAGCCTGGGAGGCGATGCGCATTGTCGCGCCGGATACTTGCCGTCCGTTTTCGCGTGACCGCAAAGGGCTGATCTTGGGCGAGGGCGCGGCCATGTTGGTGCTCGAACCGATGGAGGCGGCACGGGCACGCGGGGCGAAGGTCTGGGGCGAGATCGCGGGCTTTGGCATGTCTTCCGACGCTTACCATTTGACGCAGCCGTTGGCGGATGGAGCGGCGCGTGCAATGCGGGGCGCGCTGCAGGACGCCGGGGTTGAGCCTGGGGCGGTCGGCTACATCAACGCTCACGGGACCGGCACGCAGGCGAATGACCTCACCGAGGCGCAGGCGATTCGAGAGGTTTTCGGAGTGCACGCGGAAAAAGTGGCAGTGAGTTCGACGAAATCCATGCACGGGCACGCGCTGGGCGCGGCGGGGGCGCTCGAGGCAGTCGCAACGCTCATGGCTCTCGATCAAGGTCTGATTCCGCCGACGGCTAACTTTACAGAAGCTGACCCGGCTTGCCTGCTGGATGTGGTCCCGAACACCGCGCGCGCGGCCAGCATCGAGTGGGCGCTTTCGAACTCCTTCGCGTTCGGCGGGCTGAACGCGGTTCTGGTGCTCCGGAAGAGCTGATGCGCTGGCTTCCGGTGGTTTCCATGATGCTGGTCTCAGTGATCAGCTACATTGACCGAAACACGCTGGCGCTGCTGGCGCCGACGATTCTGCACGATAGCGGGCTTAGCGCCGAGCAATATGGATTCGTTATTTCGGCGTTCTCTATCGCCTATATGCTGGGCAACCCGGTGTGGGGCGTGATCCTGGATCGCATCGGCGTGCGCCGCGGCATGATGTTCGCGGTGGGGATTTGGTCGCTCGCTTCGGTGAGCCATGCATTCGCGATTGGGTTCCGGGGTTTTGCGGCGGCGCGGGCGATTCTGGGGTTCGGCGAAGGAGCAACGTTTCCAGGCTCCATGCGCACGGCGATGCAGACCCTGCCGTTCGAACACCGCTCGCGTGGGATCGCGATTTCGTATAGCGGCGGTTCACTCGGTGCGATCATTACGCCGATTGTGGTTACGCCGATTGCCTTGGCTTGGGGATGGCGCGGGGCTTTCTGGTTTACCGGCGCGATCGGGGCGTTGTGGTTGCTGCATTGGGCGGTGCTGTCGCGGCGCCAGGATTTGTCGAACCATCTGGTGGAGAGATCCGGAGAAGCGGGAGTAGACGTCCTCCGCTGGAACCAGCGGCACGTGTGGGCGTTCATCGCGGCTTACGGATTGGGCGCGGTGCCGCTGGGTTTCGTACTGTATGAATCGTCGCTGTATTTGAGCGCGGTGCTGCACAAATCCCAGGCGCAGATTGGAGCGGTGCTGTGGATTCCGCCTCTTGGCTGGGAGGTTGGCTATTTCTTCTGGGGCTGGGCGACGGACCGGTTCATGAAATCAGGCGCGGATGTGCGCGCGCTGCGGCGGACTTTTTCGCTGCTCACGGTTTTGAGTTTCTCTCTGGCGCTCATCCCCATGTTGCATTCGTTTGCGGCTACCATGGCGTTGTTCTTTTTCACGATGTTTCTGGCGGCGGGGTTCATCATTGGCAGCTTGGCCTACGCGAACAGCTACTATTCGACGCAAAATGCCGGAGTGATCGCCGGTCTGGGTGCGGGAAGCTGGTCGGCGCTGGTGGCGGTGATCATGCCCGGCATGGGACGGCTGTTTGACCTACATATGTACAGCGCAGCGTTCTTCGCCGCCAGCTTGTTCCCGCTCGCGGGAACAGTGGCATGGTGGACATTGAGCCGGGCTAGGCGGTAGCCTGCTTGGCTTGGGCTAGCGCGGCCTCGACTTCAGCCTGATAACGTTCCAGCAACGCCGCGCTCGCGGCTTCGAAGCGCATCACTAAAACCGGTTGGGTGTTGGAGGCGCGCAGCAAGCCCCAGCCTTCGCCGAACAGAACCCGGACGCCGTCGACATCGATTACGTTGTGCGTCGCGCGGAATTGTTCGGCCACGCGGGCGACTACCGCGAATTTGGTTTCGTCCGGGCAATCGATGCGGATTTCAGGAGTTGACACTAGTTTGGGCAAGCCTGCGAGCTGCGCCGATAACGGCTTGCCGGATTTCGCGACGATCTCGATCAGGCGGCAGGCGGCGTAAAGCGCGTCGTCATAGCCCAAGTAGCGATCGGCGAAGAACATGTGTCCGGACATCTCGCCCGCGAGTTCCGCATGCTCCTGTTTCATCTTCGCCTTGATCAGCGAGTGCCCGGTTTTGTACATGATCGGATTGCCACCCAGGCGCTTCAGTTCGTCGTAGAGAAGCTGCGAGCATTTCACTTCGCCGATGATGGTGGCCCCCGGTTTGCGCGTTAGAATCTCGCGTCCGTAGATCAGCAGCAGCAGGTCGCCATAGATGACTTCGCCGTTCTCATCGACAGCGCCGATGCGGTCCGAGTCGCCGTCGAAGGCAATGCCGAGATCGGCTTGGTGCGCGTGCACCGCATCGCGCAAGTCCTTGAGATTGGCGGGAACCGTGGGATCGGGATGATGGTTGGGGAAGCGGCCGTCCATTTCGAAGAACAGCTCAATGACCTCCACGTTCAAGCGCTTCAAGAGCTGATGAATCACGGGACCGGCGGTGCCGTTTCCGGCATCTAGCACCACCTTGATCCGGCGGGTGAATTGGAATTGCGGCGAAAGTTCGTCCAAATAAGCCGGGATCACGTCCATTGAGTGCTGCGTGCCGTGGCCGGTGGCGAAATCGCGGGCATCGATCAAGCGGCGAACATCCTGGATCGCTTCGCCATGCAGCGAGCCGGAGCCGCACACGGTCTTAAAGCCATTGAACTCGCTGGGATTATGGCTGCCGGTGATCATGACCGCGCCGTCGGTTTCGAGGTGAACGGCGGAAAAATACAGCAGCGGTGTCGGGACCACGCCGATATCGGTTACCTCGCAGCCGGTCGACAACAGGCCTTCCAGTAGGGCATCGTGCAGGCGCGGCGAACTGAGCCGGCAGTCGCGGCCCAGGCTGATGCGCGGTCCGCCATGACGCAGCAGGTAGGTGGCTAGCCCGCGGCCGAGATCGGCCACGTCGGCACTCAAGAGTTCCGTTTCAGCGATGCCGCGAATATCGTATTCGCGGAAAATAGTGGGCTTCAGCATTACTTTGACGGTAGCAAAGTAATGGAGTTGCGGTCACTTCTTGGCGGCGGGCTGCTTGGCGATCACCATATCCTTGATCTTGTCGTAGGTGGCCTGCGGGACGATGTTTTTCGAAACCAGTTGATCCTTGCGCTGGTACGGGCGGCCGTCGACGATTTTCTTCGAATACACGTCACCGATGCCGGGCAAGGCCTTGAGATCGGCCATGCTGGCGCTGTTCAGGTCGAGCAGGGCAGCGGACTTGGCGGCGGCAGGCGCGGGTGTGGCCGGGGATTTCTTGGCAGTCTTGGTGGTATCCGTCTTGGTCTGAGCTTGGATCGGCGCAGCCAGAAACACTGCGACAAGGCAAGCAATGAGCGAAAGCAAGAACTTGGATTTGCGCATGTTCATTAGTGTAATTCATGGAAGTCGCCTACAGTTACGGTCGAGCCTAGGGCAGTCTTACTAGTCCTCCGTAGTGCAGCGCAACCGCCGGAAGCGTAATTTACTTAGCACAATTGGAAACCATGGCCGATCTGTTATAAGCGAAGGGCCGAGCAGCAGCCCGCGACCTGCAGGAAGCCGATCAGAAATTGAAGAAGACCCAGGCCCAGTCGATTCAGAACGAGAAGATGGCGTCGCTGGGACAACTGGTGGCGGGAATCGCTCACGAGATAAACAATCCGCTGGCTTTCGTGGTGAACAACCTGTTCGTAGTCGAGCTGCAAGTCGCCAGCCTGGTCCAGGAAATAGAGCCCTGCCTCACCGAAACTTCTCTTCAGAAATTACGGGAAACGCAAACTTGCCTCGAAGAAATGCGGGAAGGTCTGAACCGCGTCAAAGAACTAGTCCTCGACTTGCGGACTTTTTCAAGGCTGGACGAAGGTGAGCTCAAGACGATAGACGTGGCCGATACCATCGACTCGGTCCTGCTCCTGCTCAAGCACCGGATGAACAGCCGCATTGAGGTTGAAAAACATTACGGCCCGGAACGGATGTTGTATTGCTACGCGGGGCGGCTGAACCAGGTTCTGATGAACCTGATTGCCAACGGCGTCGACGCTATCTCCGGGGAAGGAACAATCGTGATCACCACCGGCCAGAGCGAGGAGTTCTTCCTGATCTCGGTACGCGACAGCGGGGGTGGCATATCCGAGGCCATCCGCAGTAAGATCTTCGACCCGTTCTTCACAACCAAACCCATCGGACAGGGCACCGGGCTGGGGTTGGCGATTTCCTACGGTATCGTGCAAGAGCACGGTGGCTCGATCGAAGTTCAAAGCGAGGAAGGCGCCGGCACTGAATTTATCGTGAAGATCCCGCGCGACCCAGAATCGCAGAGACAAGCATGATGGAGAAGCTATTAGTTCTGGACGATGAAATCCTCATCCTTAAATCTTTGGAACGCCTCTTCGAAGACGATTACGAGGTATTCACAACCACGGACGCCGAAACGGCTCTGCGAGAGGCGAGGGGGCGGGATATAGCGGTGATCCTGTGCGATGAGCGCATGCCCGGGACGAGTGGGCATGAGTTTCTACGGCGGGCGCGGGAAGTATCCAGCGCCACCCGCGTCATGATGTCCGGATACGCCGATATCACTGCGCTCACCGAAGCGGTGAATAGCGGACAGATTTTTTCCTACATAGCGAAGCCGTGGGATCCCCAAAAGCTCAAGGCCCAAGTGGGTGCGGCGGCGGTTCGTTTCAAACTGGTGCAGGAGATAGAACAGGGTCGAGGGTTGCTGCGCGCGCTCATGGAGAACAGTCCCGACCTGATTTTCTTTAAGGATTGCGATTCGCGGTTCACCCGCGTGAATCGTGCGCAGGCGCAGTCCTTTGAAATCGAGGACGCCGCCGAATGCGTGGGGAAGAGCGATGCCGACTATTTCGAACCCGCCGACGCCCTGCGTTGGCGAGCAGAAGAACAAGAAATTCTGCGCTCCGGACGCGCCCAGATAGATCAAATCGAGCGCTTCAAGAAGCCGCAAGACGGGGTGTGTTGGATGTCGACCACCAAAGTCCCGATGTTCGACCGCGGCGGGCAGGTTGCGGGAATCGCGGGAATTTCCAGGGATATCACCGCCCTAAAAAATAGCGAGCAGTTGCTGCGCGAACAAAACGAGCGCAACCGTATGATTCTCGAGACGGCTAACGAAGCATTTATAGGCATGGATCCTGACGGCACCATCACCGCCTGGAATCCCCAAGCCGAGTTGACTTTCGGATGGACCGCCGTGCAAGCGATAGGACGCACTCTGTGCGATACGGTAGTGGCTCCCGCCTATCGCGCGGCCCACGCCAATGGCGTAGAACAGTTCCTGACCTCTACTGAAGGATCTCTGTTAAACCGCCCCATCGACCTGGTCGCTTTGCATCGCGATGGCCACGAGTTTCCGGTAGAAGCCACCGTGTGGCCGGTACACGCCGGCGGTACCGTTACCTTCAACGCCTTCGTACGCGACGTCACGGAGCGACTGCTTGCTGAGGAGGCGCGCCGCAAGGAAACATCGCTGGTTCAACTGCTGCAAGCGGTGACCATGGCGGCGAACCGGTCTTCGAGCATAGAACACACCGCTAAGACTTGTCTCGGCCTGATCTGCAGTTACATCGGGTGGCCGGTGTGCCATGTGTACCTGCGGGCGGACCACATGTTCGGGCAGATCGCCTCTACCGCAATTTGGCACATTCAGGACGCCGCACGGTTTGCGGCATTCCGGAGAGCCACCGACGGTACCGATGCGACTGCAGGAAGCGGACTACCCGGTTCTATTCTGGCTTCCGGCAAGCCTCACTGGATCCTCAATTTAGCGGACGAAACGCCTTTATCAGAGCGTACCCGTACCGCGCTCGATGCAGGACTGCGCTCGGGCTTCGGTTTTCCCATCGTGGTGGAGGAGAAGGTCATCGGAATTTTTGAGTTCTATTCGCTGTACACGGTGGCCCCCGATGAAGGCTTTTTGAACATGCTGGGGCATATTGGATCGCAGTTGGGGCAGGTAATCATACGCCAGCGCGCAGAGGCTGATCTCCAGCACGCCAAGGTGTCCGCCGAATCCGCGAATCGCGCCAAGAGCGAATTTCTCACCACCATGAGTCACGAAATGCGGACTCCCATGAATGCCATTCTGGGGATGGCCGACCTGCTCTCCGAGAGTTCCTTACGCGCGGAGCAGCGGGACTACGTTCGTGTTTTCCAAAAAGCCGGTGCGAACCTGCTGGAACTGATCAACGATATTCTCGACTTGTCCAAGGTGGAGTCCGGGCACGTCGAACTAGAATCGATCGTCTTCGATCTGGGCATAGTTCTCGAAAGAGTGATCGAGATGATGGTTTCGCGGGCGAACGATCAGGGGTTGCAGCTTATCCTAGAGGTTCGGCCGGATGTCCCGTCGAATCTGATGGGCGATCCCAACCGTCTGCGGCAGATTCTCGTCAACCTGATTGGAAACGCTCTGAAGTTCACGCCGCAAGGTTCCGTGACCCTGCGCGTCGAGAGAGAGCCGGCGTTGTCAGGCGCGGGAGGCGCGCCGAACTGGCTGCGGTTCAACGTCATCGATACTGGCATCGGAATCGCCGCCGATAAAATCAAAATGATTTTTGAGCGTTTTACGCAAGCCGACTCCTCAACGACCCGCAGGTACGGCGGAACGGGACTGGGGTTGGCCATCAGCAAGGGTTTGGTGGAGTTGATGGGGGGACGGCTTGGTTGCAGCAGCGAATTAGGCGTGGGAAGCACCTTCTGTCTTTCCGCGCCGTTTGAGATCCGCCAAAAGGGAACGGCGCTGGCGGCGGCAGAACCCGCCACGCTCGCGAAACTGGCAACAGGTCCCGGGGAGCAACACGCCGGCCATCGAATCTTGCTTGCGGAAGATTCAGAATACAACATCGTTTTGATCCAGGCCTATCTGAAGAACTCCGCCTTCGAACTCGACGTTGCTGAAAATGGCAAGATCGCAGTGGAAAAAGTGATCGCGTCCCGGCCCGACCTGGTTCTCATGGACTTGCAAATGCCCGTGATGGACGGCCTGGAAGCGACGCGCGCGATTCGTCACTGGGAAGCGGAAACGGGGGCGCGTCCGACGCCCATTCTCGCACTCACCGCCCACGCCGCCGGGGAAGGCATTGGCATCAGCCTGCAGGCCGGTTGTAACGAGCATCTTACGAAACCCATCAAAAGAGTGACTCTTCTGGACGCCATTTCCCGCCATATTCACAGCAAGATTCGCATCACTCCGCCGGAAGGGATCGAGGGGTTGGTTCCTAACTATCTGGCCAGCGTGCGGCGTGAAATGGGCGAAATTCTAGCGGGCGTCGATTCCAACGATTGCCAGATTGCGCGCCGCTTGGGGCATCAGTTCAAAGGGTCGGGTGAGGGCTACGGCTTTCCCGAGATCACACGGACCGGAGCGGCCGTGGAGTTGGCTGCCATCGCGGCCAATGAGGACGAGATTCGCCGCCAGATTCTGGCGCTGGCGGCATTTCTGGACCGCGTGGAAGTTGTAACGATCGCTTGATTGCCTCAGACGAGCGTTCCGATGCGGACTTGCAGATCGATTTTTCCCTTGAGCGTGTTCACCATGATGCAGCCGCGCTCGGCGATCTCGACGAGTTTTTCAAACAATTCCCGGTCGGCGCATTCCGCCGAGACGCAGAGTTCGATAGCGGTGAATCGCGTGGGGGCTTCGGCGAGCGTGGCGATCACCTCGGTGTGAACCGCGGAGACGTCCGCCTTACGCGCGTTGATCGCCGCCAGCAGATTGCTCATGAAACAGCCGCCGATCGCGGCCAGGAACAATTCGCCGCCCATGGGCCCGGCGTCCGCGCCGCCTTTTTCCAGCGGACGGTCAATCGATACCTGGTGGCCGCGAATGGTTGCTTCGGATGTGGACGACGCCGTTTGCCGGATATGAATTTTCATAAGTATTCCTATTCGGTATTTTACCTTTTCGCTAAACTGGGAACATGACGCACACCGGGAATCGCATCGCTTTATTTCTGGTATGTGTTCGTTTAATCGCGCAAACCCAGCAGCCCAGCCCGACGCCGCCTGCTGACCGGAAGACGATCCTGCAGCGGGCCGTCGAGATGTATGAAGCCAAGAAGTATCCCACCGCCATGCTGGCGTTTCACGAAGCTGCCGCCGCTGGCAGCGCGGAGGCGGCCGAGTACCTCGGCGTGATGTATAGCGAAGGCCAGGGGACGACGGTGAACTACGAAGAGGCCATGACCTGGCTGCGCAAAGCGGCTGCTGCCGGGGACGGCCAGGCCATGTGCAACATCGGCATTCTGTACTACCGGGGTACGGGCGTACCTCAGCGCTACGACCTGGCCTTGCGCTGGTTTCGCGATGCCGCAACCGCGGGCAACAGTCAAGCCATGTTCAATATCGGCGCCATGTACCGCGACGGCGTGGGTGAGACGGTCGACTTTCGAGAAGCCATGAACTGGTTTCTCAAAGCGGCGGGCAATTTGAACGACAAGGCCATGAACAGCATCGGCGCCATGTTTCGTAACGGGCAGGGCGTCGCCATCGATTACGTTACGGCAGCGCAGTGGTATCGCCGCGCTGCGGACCTTGGTAATCAGGCCGCCATGTACAACCTGGGGACCATGTATGAACAAGGTCTCGGCGTGCTTCAGGACGCCGAAGAGGCGCGCAAGTGGTTCGCCAAGGCGTCTCTAAATGGCTTGGGCGATCCTGCGCACTAAGTGCTATTCTCCGCCACCGACCTGCCGCGGACGCTTGCCGATCACACCCTGCATTTTCTTGCGATATTCGGGGTACATGGTTTCAGCGCCGCCCCGGGTGGCATCAAAGGGAACTCCGTAGCGCTCGCCAAACTCCGCCAGGAAGGTGTTTTTCCCGGGCAGAATGTGGGGCACGGCTCCCTTGCCGCGCTCGACTTCGCGCACTACTTCGCAGGGATAGGGCGGGATCTGCTGATGTACGTCGAGCTCATAGTCCGTGGTGCGGACAAACGGTTCGGTCAGATACACGGGGTCGGTCACCACGGTCATCACGGTCAACCAGTTTCCGTGGCGGATCCAGTGTTCGGCTACGGTCGCCTTCTCGCTGCGCGCCACTCCGTTGCGCCGCATGTAGCCTTCTTTGAGATGCGTGACGGTGGTGGTCAGGACGTCGCCGTCCCATTTGGCGGTAGTGAAGCCGGCCCAAGTGCGCGGAGCTTCCTCGGGAGGATGCGGGCGCCCGTCTAGATAAATCACGCGATCGACGGAGCGCAGCCATTCCGCATGAAACGCGGTGATCTCGCGCGTCACCGGGTCCACTTGCTTGGAGATGCGCAGAGCTGAGGGTCCGCGCCAAATATAGTCGGCCGAATGCGGACGGCACTGCCACTCCGGCATGGTCTGCAGCGAAGCGCTCCAGGTATCGGCGCGCATCCGTGCGGCGGCGGTGATAGGCAAGCCCAGGTAGTCGCCTAGTTCGGGACCGGGTCCACGCTCCATCTGATCTTCGTAAAACCTGGGCGCCCATTCGCCGGAGAAATCAACCTGCGCCATCACGGGCACGCTCCCGAGAGTGGCCGCTAGCGCCACCAAACCAACAAAGTATGATCGCTTCATGAGTTGAATCTCCTGGTCTTTAGTGATATATCAGGATGAGCGTCTTTAAGTCAACTAGGACACTGGTGTCAGGAGGCAATCGTTGTGAAGACTCTGTTTGGAGTATTGTTGTTCTGCGGAACCATCTTTGCGCACCATGGCTCACGCATTTCGTACGACCTGAACAAGACCGTCACTGTCACCGGGAACATCACGCAGTATGCATGGGCCAATCCTCACGTGTACTTTACGCTGGACGTGAAGGACGAACAGGGAAATGTCTTGAGTTGGGGAGCCGAAACGTACGCTCCTGTGATTATGTCGCGGAGTGGCTGGTCGCGATCTTCCCTGAAGCCCGGGGACAAGATTACGGTGACGGTCTATCCTTCGAAGGTCGGAGCGCCGCGCGGTTTTCTGGAAAAGATTGTCTTCCCGGACGGCACCGTCACTGACTTGGGAAATCCGACCGAATAGAAAACGGCCATGCGAAAAACTCTACCCGTTGTCACATTCATTTCGCTTTCGTGCGTTAGCTTCGCCCAAAACGCCCCGGCTCCCGCGGCTCAGACTCCTCCGAACCCGGCTCCGAAAGCCAGCTGGTCCTCGGGCAGCAGCTACACCTTGAGTGGAGTGCCGGTCAGCGGCGCCGGCATGCGGCGAAACGCCGCGCCCAACACCAAGGATCTCCCTTACGATGCGCACGATCTCTCTGGAGTGTGGTGGGTTTTTGGATCCAAGGCCGGCTTCACGCTCAGTAACCCCGCGCCTTCCATGACCTCCTGGGGCCAGGCAAAATTCGACCAAGCGGTCCCCGGGCTGTCCGGACCAAAAGCGCGGCCGATGGGCAACGACCCCATGATGAAATGCGATCCCATGGGTTTCCCGCGGATCCTGTTCTACGCTGCCGTGCCAGTTGAGAACATCCAGATTCCCGGCAGATTCATACAATTTTTCGATTGGTTTCACACTTGGCGGACGGTTTGGACGGACGGCAGGGAACTTCCCAAAGATCCGGATCCGCGATGGCTCGGGTATTCCGTGGGCAAGTGGGACGGAAACACTTTCGTCATCGAGTCCACTGGTTTCGACGAACGATCGTGGACTGATTTTTTCGGTCATCCCCATAGCGAAAGCGCGCACATCACGGAGCGGTACCGGCGCGTCGACCATGACACGCTGGAATTGAATCTGGTATTAGACGATCCCAAAGCCTACACCAAGCCCTGGGTCAGCGAGACGAAAACCTATAAGTTGGACGCGAGCACCGAAATCGGCGAAGACTTTTGCGTCCCGTCTGAAGAGGAAGCTTATCGGCAACTGATGCGCGAACCGGCTGCTACACCACCGAAGGCGAACTGACTCACTTATCCCGGTTCAGGGATAGTTTCGAAGACACTGGCGAGCACGTCCACGCCACGGTGAAGCTCAGCTGCCGTGCATCCTGCAAAGCCGAGGACCAACGCATCTGGATGCGCATGGCATATGGTGAATTCCGATAACGCAGCGAGTTCCAGGCCTCGCGCGCGAGCCCGCTCCGCAACTTTCCCATCGCTCTCGCCAGTCTTGATCCAAGCGATAGTCCGCATTCCCGAAGCCGCGTGAACCACATCCAATATTCCGGTCAGACGTTGTCGCGCGATTTCCGACAGCGCCGCGATTCTATGGGCATACATTTGGCGCATGCGCCGGACATGGTGGCCGAAGTGGCCTTCGAGAATGAACTCGGCCAGAATCGCTTGGTCCAAGGTGGGAGGGTGACGATCGAGTAAAGTGCGGGCTGCTACGAAGTCATCGGCAATGCGCTCGGGAACCACTAGAAATCCCAGGCGCAAGGAGTTGAACAGCATCTTGGTGAAGGTTCCGATATAGATAACGCATCCCGATTCATCCATGCTCTGCAGCGCGGCCAGAGGCCGTCCGCTATAGCGATATTCGGCATCGTACTCATCTTCGATCATCCACGCATTTTCGCGTGCGGCCCAGTCGAGCAATTCCCGGCGCCGTACCGCCGACATGGTAATTCCGAGTGGGAACTGATTGGCCGGCGTAACATAAACCAGCTTCGGTTGCGGATTATGCATGCGGGCCTCTGCGATGTTCAAGCCCTCTTGATCTACTGGTACGGGAATGACTTGGGCGCCGGCCGCCCGGAACGCGAGGACGGCCCCGGGATATCCTGGATCTTCCATCCAAATGGGGTCACCCGGATCGATGAGCATTCGCGCGACCAGATCCAGAGCCTGCTGGGCCCCCGAGGTAACGATCACCTGGCCGGCATCGCAACGCACGCCCCGCGCGGCGCCCACATATTCCGCAATGGCTTTTCTGAGTGGCAGATAGCCTCTGGCGTCGCCTTGTCCATATAGCGAGCGCGGCGCATTGCGCAGCACCCGCCCGGCCACTCGCGACCACAAGGTCACGGGAAACAGGTCGATGGCGGGCTCATAGGAGCGGAACGCGCGGCCCAGGGAATAGGAAGGCGGCAGAAGCCTCAGACCTTGCACCACGGCGCGGCCGCGACTCGAAAGGGCGGCTCTTGATGGCGGTGTGGCGCAAGGTGCATCGTCTTGCCGGCTTATGAGAAGCTCCTCGGGAAGGTCGAGGGACACGTAGCTGCCCGACCCAACCTGCGTGCCGATGTAACCCTCACTTTGAAGACTGTCGAACGCAGCCGTGACGGTTCCGCGCGACAGAGCGTATTGCCTGGCCAAACTTCGCGAGGACGGCATGCGAGCCCCTCGCTTCAAACGGCCGTCGAGAATGGCCGCTCGCAGTTCAGTATAGAGCCAGCGCCCCAGTTCTTGACCTTCGCCAGGAGGCTGAAGTGAAAGATCCTGAAAGGTTTCGGACTTCGCCATAGTGGCTCACTCCACATTCCCATTATGGATCTTCACTGGGATCGGCCCCGCGTCTACTCTGGGGCTGGAAGGAGAGAGAAATTGAAACCTCGTTTGGATGCTCTGAAGGCGGCGCCCGGCGCGTATCAAGCGATGCTGGCCCTGGAAGGCTATATCAAGAAGGCGTCTCGTCTAGAGCCGTCGCTGCTGGAACTGGTTCGCATGCGTGCTTCGCAGATCAACGGCTGCGCGTACTGCCTGGATATGCACAGCAAGGACGCGCGGGCGAGCGGCGAAAGCGAACAACGGCTGTATGCGCTCGACGCGTGGCGCGAAACGCCGTTCTATACGGATCGGGAGCGGGCGGCTCTTGCCTGGACTGAGGCGGTCACCAAAATTAGCCAGGACCACGCACCCGATCCCGTGTACCAAGAGGCACGGCAACGTTTTAGCGAAGAAGAGCTGGTGAATTTAACCCTTGCGATTGTAACTATTAACGGCTGGAACCGGTTGGCCATCAGCTTCCGAGCGGTTCCAGGGGAATACCAGGCGGAAGCTGGCCGAAGATCAAGGGAAGAGAAGGAAGAGTCTCTGAGGAGATAATGCTATGAGAGTCTTCGTAGCGGGTGCAAGCGGAGTCATCGGGAGACGATTGATTCCGCTTCTGGCGCAAGACGGTCATGCTGTGACTGGGATGACGCGTTCGGAGAGCAAAGCTGCGGGAATCCGTTCCGCGGGCGCCGACGCAGTGGTAGCCGATGCGTTAGATCCTGCCGCCGTGGCGATCGCGGTCACACGGGCGAAGCCGGAGGTGATCGTTCACGAACTGACCGCGATCCCGGCAGCTTTCGATTTGCGCAAATTCGCAGAACAATTCAAACAGACAAATCGGCTTCGCAGAGAGGGGACGGACCATCTGCTCGCTGCGGCGAAACTTGTCGGAGCCCGGCGGTTCGTGGCGCAGAGCTACGCTGGCTGGACGTACGCGCGGACCGGTGGTCCCGTGAAAACGGAAGACGACCCACTGGATCCGAATCCTCCGGCGGGGTTTCGTGAAACGTTACGGGCGATTCAACACTTGGAATCCGCGGTACTTCAAGCGGGAGGAATCGAGGGCGTTGTTTTGCGGTATGGGGCATTTTACGGGCCAGGAAACGCTATCGGCGAGGGCGGCGGGATGCTACATGAAATTCAGCATCGTCGTGTCCCGATTGTCGGCGGAGGGGCGGGAATATGGTCGTTCATCCACATCGAGGACGTGGCGCGTGCAACGTTGGCGGCGCTAGAACGGGGAAGGACCGGCATTTACAACATTGTCGACGACGATCCTGCGCCGGTATCGGAGTGGCTCCCCGTTCTCGCGCACACACTGGGCGCGAAGCCTCCGCTGCGGCTGCCAGCGTGGGTTGCGCAGCTCATGATCGGCGAGCATGGGGTGGCGATGATGACGCAAATCCGTGGTGCGTCGAATCAAAAAGCGAAGAGTGAGCTCGGCTGGCGGCCGATCTGGACTAGTTGGAGGGACGGATTCCGAGACGGACTTTCGGAATCCATGACGGAACGGCACGAGATCGCCATTTGAATTTGGGAGGGAAGCAGTATGAACGTAGGACCGCAGAATATTGTCATCGTGGGAGCCGGTCCGACTGGACTCGCGCTGAGCGCGGAATTGAACCGGCTGGGTGTTTCTCCGCTGGTTTTGGATAAGCAGGCAACAGGTCAGAACACCTCGCGCGCCTGCGTGGTTCACGCACGCACACTGGAAGTTCTGGAGTCCATCGGCGCCACTAGCGAGTTGCTTCAGGAAGGGCTGGTGGTGCCGATCTTTCGTATCCGTGACAGGAGCCGCATTCTTGCAACGATCGATTTCAAAGACATTAAGACGGCTTATCCTTTCACCCTGATGTGCGAGCAAGACCATGTAGAGGCGATTTTATTGCGGCGTCTTCAATCGCTTGGGGGCATCGTGCAACGTCCCTGCGAGGTGGTGGATGTTTCCCGCGAGGGAGGGGATATCACTGTGCGCGTGAGGAACGGTTCGGAAGAAGCCATTCACACGAAGTGGCTCATCGGCTGCGATGGAGCGCACAGTTTCGTGCGCGAGCACGTATCAATTCCGTTTGAGGGCGGCGCTTATGAGGAGAGTTTCATTCTGGCCGATGTGGAGATGGACTGGCCTTTGGATCGGGACGAGGTAACCCTATTCTATTCCGAGAAAGGATTGGTTGTGGTTGCTCCGCTGCCGAAGGATCATTACCGTATTGTCGCGACCGTAGCGCAGGCACACGAGCAGCCTTCGCTGGCGGACTTCGAGTCGGTTCTCAACGAGCGGGGGCCGCAAAGTGGCGCCATCTCTATTCGCCGTCTGGTGTGGTCCTCGCGATTCCGCATCCAGCACCGTGTGGCGAAGAGCCTTCGTGAGGGGAATATCCTGCTGGCCGGCGACGCTGCGCATGTGCATAGTCCGGCAGGCGGGCAGGGCATGAATACGGGGATTCAAGATGCCGTCTCGCTGGCGCATGCCTTGCACCACACGATGCAGAACGGAGATGACGCCGCTCTGAATAAATGGCAGCAGGAGCGCCTAACGGTGGCTCATTCCGTGGTGGATCTCACGGATCGCATGACCAGGGTGGCGACGATTTCCTCGCCGGCGCTTAAGGCGCTGCGAAATGCTGCGGTTGAGTTGATTGGACACCTACCATTCGCTACACACATGGCCGCCGAGAAGTTGGCGGAGCTGAACTCCAGGTAGCCGACCGGCGCCAAATCTACTTCAAAAACGGAGCATGGCTTTGCCAAGTGTGAGACGAACTGCGTAGTCTCACGTGGCGAGAAAGCGGCCCTTGACACGTATGCGGCATAGGTGTAGTGTATGCCCAACTAGGTTATTAAGCTTTGTTAATTGGGCCGGGGTGGTCCAACTAAAAAAGGAGAAACGTAATGGGATTCAGATTGCTGCCCAGTTCGCGGCAGGCCGCTCTCTTGCTGGCCTTCCTTGCCATCGTATTTGCGCCGGTTCTTCTGGCTCAGTCGGCCGGTACCGCAGGTTTGACAGGAACCGTTACCGATCCGTCCGGCGCCGCTGTGCCTAACGTGACCGTCACCTTAACGAGTAACGATACGAATCAGGCTCGTACTGCTACTACGGGTAACGACGGCGAATATAAATTTACCCTGCTGCCCCCCGGCGGCTACAAGGTCCGCTTCGCGGCGAACGGGTTCAAAACCGCCGAAGTTTCCATGGTGACGCTCAACGTCACGGAAACGCCGGTCCTGAATCGGGCCTTAGAAGTTGGAGCGCAAACTGAGCAGGTGACGGTGGAGGCGGCTGCCGAGACTTTGCAGACCGCGACGTCTTCGCTCGGCACCACGATCGGCGCGCGAGCGGTGGTGGATTTGCCGCTCTCCAGCCGCAATTTTACGCAGATCATCGGGTTGTCGGCGGGCGCGAGCGCCAGCGTGGGAAATGCGACCCAGTTTGGCAAAGGCACCGCGGACATGTCGGTGAACGGCAATAACGCCGGCCAGAACAACTTCCAGATCGACGGCGTGGCCATCAATAATATCGCGAACGCGGGCAGCGCCAACGATTTCGGCATCTACGGCGGGATTGGTATCCCCAACCCGGATTCGCTGCAGGAGTTCAGAATCCAGACCTCCACTTATGATGCCAGTTACGGACGCAACCCCGGCGCCAACATCAATGTGATCACCAAGTCCGGAACTAACACTTTTCATGGGTCGGCCTTCGAGTTTTTCCGCAATGCTCAGTTGAACGCGAATGACTTCTTCTATAATCGCGACAACCCCAATAGCAAAACCACCAAACAGGTGCTGAACCAAAATCAATTTGGCGGCGTCATCGGCGGTCCCATCAAGAAGGACAAGCTGTTCATCTTCGGAAGTTATCAAGGTACCCGGACCCGCAACGGCGTGGCGACGCAGGGAAATGCCACCGGCGTGAATCTGCCTCCGATTCCAGATGGTGATCGCACTACCCCGGCCTTCTTGAGTGCGTTGATCGCGGCGAACTGCAAAACGCCCGCGATTGGACCCGGTCTCAGTTGTTCGGCCACCAGCGTCAGCGGCCCTGGCCTGAAGATCCTGCAACTGAAAAATGCCGACGGCAGCTTTTACATTCCGAGCACTGGGGGAGTGACCAAGTCCACTTCGTTCAGCATCCCGGCTCCGTCCTCAGAAGACCAAGTCCTCGTGAACGGCGACTACCTGATCAACTCGAAGAATACCTTGGCGATGCGGTATTTCTACAGCCACGATCCGCGCACCGTTCCCTTGATTAACCTGGCATTCTCCAATCTTCCCGGTATGAGCGACAACCAATTCTATTCGAACACCAACGCGGTTTTGAAGTTGACCACCATTTTTAGCAGTACGTTTTTGAACGAAGTGCGCGGCTCGTTCCAGCGTAATATTTCGAGCGCCACGCAAACTCAGGTTCCTGGTTCTTCTCCCCAGGCGCTGGGCATCAAACCGCTGGTCAATCAATACACTACCCCTCCTCCTCTGTCGTTTATTTTTAACAATTTTGGAATATTTGGCACACTCGATCCTAGTTTCAGTCCCACTAACCAATTCCAGATTGCGGATCAGATTTCCTGGTCGCGCGGCAAACACACCATTCGCGCCGGCTTTGAAGTCGAGCGGACCCAATGGAATTTGGTGTTTGGCGGCTTAGGGCAAGGCTGGATGTTTATGGGGAGTTTCAATAACCTGTTAGCCGCGGACACACCGGGGAACCTGCTGTTCTGTCTTTTCTGCGTGCGCAGCGGACCCGATGGAATCATCCACGCCTATCGCTTGCCGAATATGAATGCATTTACGCAGGACGACTGGAAAGTCAGCTCCAAGCTAACGGTGAACATCGGCGTTCGCTGGGAGTACAACGGGACGCTGAGCGATAAGAATGGCAATTTGACGAATACCTGGCTCAGCAAGCTGGTTCCTAACTCGCAGGTGCCGAATGCGCCGCTCGGTGTCGCGGCAAATTATGCGGGCTATGTAGTGCCCAACAATTTCGATACCAAAACCTGGGGCCCCGCGCCGAACGGTGTTCTTGTCTCAGACAAATCGCTTCCCACGCGGGAACATCCGCCGCTCAGTAACTTCGGCCCGCGTATAGGCTTTGCGTATCAAGCCACCAGCAAGCTGGTGATTCGTGGAGGTGCGGGGTTATTTTATGACCGCGTGGGAACGGACCGCTTCGTGCACTCGGTGCAAGAAGGAAATCCCTACGCCGCCACGGTTGCCTTGGCGCCCACCTCAACCATCTCCAATCCTTATCCCGCGGAACCTGCCTATGGAACCTTCGGACAGCGTTGGGCGAATTTGACCACGGGTGCAAACTCGGGCCTCAACCACGTATTCCTGGATGAAGTCATTCACACGCCGCTAGTCCGCCAATACAACGTCAACTTTCAGTACGAGTTTGCCGCGGGAACGGTATTGGAAGCGGGATACGTCGGATCGAGCGGCATCAATCTGACCGACTATAATCACAACTACAATTCGGCCTACCTTGCAACGCCCAGTCACCCCATCAATGGCGTTACGACTACGACCACGGTCAACCGGAATTTGCGCGTTCCGTATTTAGGCTTTACCACCAACGGTCTGCAGGGAAGCGCTTTCGATGGCATCTCCAACTACAACAGCCTCCAGGTGACCGTACGCAAACAACTCTCTCACGGTTTTTCCCTGCAGGGCGCCTATACCTGGAGCAAGTCGCTTACGAACATCTTCCAGACCACCGCCAACAGCAACGATGCCAACAATCTGGCGCAGCAGTACGGACCGTCGGACTTCAACCGGCCTCAGCGCCTGGTGGTCAACTACAGTTGGGATCTGCCTTTCGGCAAGCATAGCGGCGTGACCGGTAAGTTGCTCGAAGGCTGGAACCTGTCGGGCGTGACCACGATTCAGGACGGAGTTGCCCTCACGCTGATTGACGATCGGGGCGGCACGGCGTTTAATGTCTCCGGCACGACCATCCAGAACGGATACAGCCGTCCGCAATTCGCTCCCGGTAAGACCTTTGCTGATATGGTAAGCCCGGGCGACATCAAATCGCGGCTGGGAGGACGCAGCGGCGGGCCAGGCTATTATAACGGGCCCTTACTCGGCGATAATACTCCCAACCCGAACAATGCCTTCGCGCCGCCTCCGGTGATTGGCGACCTGGAGCCAGTGCTCGACCCGGTTACGGGCATAACTACGCAAAAGAGGGTCGCGACTGCCTACGGCAACGCTGGCGTGGGTATTCTGCAAGGACCAGGCCAATTCAACTTTGACTTGGCCTTATTGAAGAATACGAGGATTGCGGAGAACAAATTCGTGCAGTTCCGCGCGGAGTTTTTCAATCTGTTCAATCACGCGCAGTTTGCCAACCCGACCGCACCTCCGGGCGGCCTGGTGAATCTGATGAACGTGAACTCACCGAACGGGAGCTGGATCACGGCCACCAGCGTGAATCCGCGCGTCATTCAGCTCGGCTTGAAGATCATTTTCTAGAAGGCTAGACACGAATCGCAAACCCGGCGAATGAGCTCCCGAGCGGAGGTCGTTCGCCGGGCGGCATTCCACCGAGGTTTTCCATGAAGCCAGCAGAATCGGATGCGCTCCTTGGGGGAGAGCACGTCTTCCACAAAGGGATACGCGCAGGATACAACGATGTTTCACGAAGAGATCTATTCTCGTCTCCCTTGCGTCCCCGTCCCAGAAGTCTAACGTTTGGGCCTTTCCGATTGGACTTGGGATCGTGCCGCTTGTTTCGCGATGGCCGGGAAGTCGTGTTGAGGGCCCAGGCCTTTCGTGTGCTTGCGGTGTTGGCCCGAACCATAGGAGAGCCTGTCAGCTACGAGCAGATGGCTCGTGAGGCATGGAACGGCGCACCGGTTTCCCGCCATACAGTGGCCGTGACTATAGTTGAGGTGAGAAAGGCCCTGTTAGAGTATGGTTCCTGGATACAGTACCGGCGGAGACTGGGTTTCTGCCTGGAGATACCGAAGCCGCAGAACCAGGTAGATGGATCCGAAATCCAGGCGTTCGAACAACGCTTGGCAGACGCATTGCGAGCCAATGACGTCGATCGCATTAGGGCGGCCTACGCTCCCAATAAGATCCCGTTGGTCTTAGGTGCGCGTTCCTTGCCCCCATCTGTTGGGACCGAGGCTTATAGCAGGTCGTGGGGCTATCCCATGGCCGCTCTGCCAGGGCCAGTGCGATTTGAGTGGGAGCGATGGAGGTTTTCGACCGAGGGCAACCTGGGCTATGCCCACGGTCCCTTCAACGTAACCGCATCCGTGAAACGTGGAAAGGATGCCGTTCTCCCTATGCGGGTCACTCACATTTTGCGTAAGATCAACGGGAATTGGATGATCGTTCACGAACATGTATCGTTCCCCTTTGCTCCCCCCGAGAGATAAACCGATCTGACCCTTTAGTTTTTCTGCAGAGATTTGAGCTCTGGATTTCCTAGTCCCGAACCATAGACTATCGGCACGTCTATCACTTAACGACGGTCATTGATTATATTGATCCATGTTTAGTGTAGGGAATGTCTTGGCATGAACATTGCTTAAGAGCGGGTACTGAAACCGCTCTGGAGACTATCGCATCCAACAGATGTGGAGGTTAGTATGAACGCCATCGCGGGGATAAGCGCTAAGCACATGGCCCTTCTCGACCAGTACCGGATGGCTTTGAGCCTCTGGAGCGAGACGCGGGCGTTGTACTCGCCGGAAGCCATGGAAATTGTGCAAGCCACAAAGCATCTTGAGGATCTTGAGCACGAACTGGTGCTGTGCGATATGCCGAGGTTTGCTCCGAAAGAGTCACCTGCTTCGGGTAATCCCATCGAGTTCCTTCCGCCTTCGGTATAACTCGTGAAGACCGCAACTCTCAACTTGATCGCGTCGTTTGGCGCGTGAACCAGGTCCTGCCAGTTGTCTGGACCAAGGCGTGCCCCAACAGCAGTTGAATCTGCTCAAGCTCGCCGCCACCGGCGCGGCACAGCTTGGGCAATGCCAGAACTCCGGCTGCCTCGGCGTAGGGCTTGATGAGTTGCCAGACGACCTTCTCGCCGAGTCCCTCGCCCGTCACCAGGTCGGCGCGATTCACTGACCGGAAGACGTGACCTCCCGTCACATTCGCGGAAGACGACCACGCGTCGATTGCGACCTTTACCCAGGTCGGCATTGGGGCCGTACGCACCCGGCCGTGTTTCCCGACCAGATCGACGATGCACCAGCGACCATCGCGCTGCTGGAGGTGGGCGAGAGTGAGAGCCGCCACTTCGGAACGTCGTAGGCCGCAGCCCAAAAGCACAGCCAGGATGGCCCGGTCGCGCAGCCCGCGCACGGTCTGATGTGCAGCATTCTCGGCTGTTGTTCCACCGCGTGGCTTCTAGGTGAGTTCACGGCGGACAACCATCCAGTCGGTGGTGATCGGAATGAGCAATCGCCGCTAGTCTCTAACACGGTTCTCACGCGATCAGTTCAGGATTGTAAGATCAATTATGGAAAGACGTGGAGAGGCAGGCGAATTTCCCAGGAGCGCGCCATCGAGTTCGAGAGCCTGGCGAATGTCCGGGTCGCGGCAGTGAGAATGAGCATTCCCACTAGGCATATTTTTACCAATCCATGAAATCCCAAGTTCCTGAGAGCCGCGCCGTAAAGATGTTGAGGGAGGTGTTCGAGTCGGGGCGGCCACTTACTTATCTACGCTGCACCGAAGAGCAGCGTGCCGCCAGGGTGCTGGGCGAAGTGAGCCGCCGTTTGTCCACGTCCGTACCTACTTCGCTATGGACATGGAGCCTTACGGAGGGGATGCATCGCGACGGACAGGCGGCCGACGCGAGCACTCGGGACCCTCGCACGGCTTTGGACTTCATCATTGCCTGCAAAGACGCCGGTATTTTCCACCTCAAGGACTTCCACGAGCCGCTTCGGGACTCTGCGGAAATCAGACGCCGTCTTCGAGATGTTCATGAGAGCTGTCTCGATCAGCATAAGTTCGTGGTTATCACTTCTCCGGTCCGCTTCATTCCGGAAGAAGTCGAGCGCAGCCTTCTTTTTGTAGAGCTCCGGTCGCCCGATTTTGCCGAATTGGTGGAGTTTCTGCGCGAGGAGACGCAGCGAATGTCGTCCGTTACGCGCGACGATACCAGCGAGGACGTCCTTCACCAGTTCGCACGGGCCCTGCTAGGTCTGACGCTCGACGAAGCGCGCTATGCGTTGCGGCGTGCCCTGGCCGCCGACAACGAGCTCGGACCAGAGTCGCTGCCGGCTTTGCTCGAAGAAAAGCGGCTTCTGGTGAACCGCAGCGGCGTGATCGAGTTCATTGCTGAGGCCAGCGATCTCGAAGAGGTTGGAGGGCTGGAAGGTCTCAAGAAATGGCTGTTGGAACGCCGCAAGCTTTTCCAGATGCGCGAAAGCCTGAGCATGGAAATCGTACCTAAGGGGGTCCTCATCATGGGTATCCCTGGTTGCGGCAAGAGCCTTTCCGTGAAGGCCATCGCCAACTATTTTCAGCTCCCGCTGTATCGGGTGGACATGATTGAGATCTTCTCCGGGCGGCATGGTAAACCCGAAGGTGCGTTCGTCGAGGCGTGCAAGATGATGGAAGACATGGCGCCTGCAGTTTTATGGTTCGACGAGATCGAAATGGGAATCACGTCAACCGACTCAGGCGGGGAGCAAGGCCGAATATTCGCATTTTTCCTCACCTGGATGCAAGAGAAGGCGCGCGGTCTTTTCGTCGCCGCCACGGCCAATCGCATCGATCTTCTTCCGGCCGAGATGATTCGCAAAGGGCGGTTCGACGAGGTGTTCTTCGTCGATCTTCCGCAGGAGGACGAACAGATTGAAATTTTCAGAATACATCTCGGCCGCCGCGGGGTGAATGTGAGCGGGTTCAAGCTTGAACAGCTGACTAAGTTTACTAGTGGCTGGACCGGCGCCGAGATCGAGCAGTGCGTCATATCAGCCCTGACCACGGCTCATCTGGCGGACCGTGAGCTAACCGAGCAGGATCTCATCAGCGTCGCCGCGAAGCTGGTCCCTCTATCCCGAACCATGAAGGAACAGATCAATCACATCCGAGGTTGGGCGTTCGAGCGCGCTGTGCGCGCATCGCCCCAACCCGTCCGGCGCTAATTGATTTTTCGGTCATCCCGATAACGAACATTAACGGCAGTTCCGGCCCACGCGGCTTGGCACTTGTACGGTTTGCGCGTTATACGATCAAGTGCTGACCACTGCATTGCCGGTGCTAAGCCGACTTGTTGGGACTAATCCGCTACAACTTTCTCGACTGCGGGTCCCAATCTGCTGTTGGAAGGGCTGATCAATAGTAATCAACCAGGACCGGCTGCCCATCTGGTGAGCACAAGCGATCCCGCGACTGTCCAGATTGGGAATATGAACGCCGTTTGAGACTATAGAACGATGGGGTGCAAGGTGACGAATTCAAGTCTGCTGGATTCGTTAACGTCCGAAACTTCACGAGCCGGGCGTCAGTGGAGTGAAAACGAGTGAAAAGGCGCGCCCCCAAAGGTATGAGCGGCTATTGACTCAGCTTCATTTGTCGTAGCAAAGCCCCGAACCGCGGATCGGACCGCAGCGCGTCAAACATGGCTTCTGATTTTAAACCAAGACTTATCTCATGCTGATCAACCGCCTTTTCGAGCCACTCGAAGGCGTGATCCTTCTCGTCCAGACCGATGTAAACCTGGGCAACCGGCAAGGAATGGGCCGCGCCGTTCTTTGATTGCTGGAGGAGCCGCGCCAAAATGGTTTGCGCCTCCGCACGCTTTCCTGAAACTGCCAGCGCATATCCAATTTCGCCCATGATCGGAAAGTTTTCGCTGTCCATCCCGGCGGCGCGCTGGAGCTCGCGCAGTCCCATCACATGATTTCCCTGGTACAGGTAAGCCATCCCCAGACCGCGGACGGACATTGCAAAGTTGGGTTCCAATGCTAACGCCCTCTTGTACTGTTCGATCGCGTCGCTATAACGCCGGAGATCCACGTAGGAATGTGCGACTCCATCGGCAACGTACGGCGATACCGGGTCAAGTTCCTGGGCCGCGAGTGTCTGCGCCAATTCTTCATCCAGCCGGCCCATCCTGCCCAAATAGTAGGAATACCAGCGGTGCACAACCGCATCTCCGGGACTCAACTCAAGTGCCATCTTCAATTCCCGTTCCGCCACTGCCCAATCGTATTCGAGGAATGCCGCTTCGCCAAGTTGCAGGTGCGCTTCGCCGAAGTTGGGATCCAGTTCCAGCGCCTTGGAGGCGACCTGCCGGATTTTGGGGATCACATCAGCGGAGGAGGTCGCGGTAAAGACGGGAAGGGCTGTGTAACATCGGCCCAATCCGGCGTAGATCGGAGCGTAACCGGGATCAATCGCGCGCGCCTGCTCGAAGTAATCCATAGCCGTTCGTATGCTGGCCGCGGTGTTCTTATTCCAGAAAAAAAGGCCCTTCAAATAAGCCTGATAGGCTTCCGGGCGCACCGAGGCGGTGGGTTGAAACGGCTTGTTCAAACGCGAAGCCCAGTCCTTCCCTTCAAATTGGACTCCCAATGAGTTGACCAGAGCCAAGGCGATGTCGCGCTGGATCGTCAAAGCATCCTTCGAATCTCGTTCGTAGATGTTGGACCAGATGCGATACCCATTGGTGGCGTCGTCAAGATGCGCGGTAATGCGAAGACGGTTATCGAACTTACGAACACTGCCCTCGAGTACCGTGCGGACACCCAGGCGGCGCCCGAGTTCGCGGATATCGTAATTCTTGCCCTTCAGTTGAAATACCGATCCACGTGCGACCACTCGCAAACCTGGAACGCGGCCCAACGAAACAATGAGCTCATCGGTCAGGCCATCACTGAAATATTCGTCTGCACGGTCGTCTCCCAGATTTGAAAAAGGCAAGACAGCGATCGACAGAGCATCTGCGTTAGTGGCCTTCTTGTTCCACATGCTGGTGAGACCGTAGGTGGAAAGCGCAACCAAAACCACTAGGGCGGCCAAACCGGCTGCCACCAGCAAGGATCTAGAGCGGCGCTGCGCAGGGTTGGTTTTTTCGGACGTGGCGGGGCCCACTGCCGCAGGTTCCACCTGCTCTTCAAGTTCACGAAAAACGGGAACATACCCGCGCTTCGGAAGTTCGATGCGGAGGGGATCCTGCCGGCCTTCCAGACTGTAGTAGTTTGCGAGGCGGGAGCGAAGCTTGGTGGCTTCCACACGAACGATGGGGTCCAGCCGGGGGTCAAAGGACTCTTCCCGGCCGAAGACCTCGATCGCGATGGAGTACTCTTTCATCTGGTCGCCCCGGCCCTCCAGGGTTTCAAGAACGGCGTAGCGGAGGAAATTGCTCGGGCGAAGGGCGGTTCGAAACGCCTGACTGGCGAGAATTCGCTCGAGTTCAACCTTCACTTCATCGGGAGAATAGGATAAGGCCGCGACATCTGGATCTTTCCCGTGGAGCTCTGGCATACGAGTGAGTCTGTGCTTCCCCTTCGCCGCTCGCCTAATGTTTCCGTCTAACTAGCAGAAAATACAGAATCTAAGGCTGCGCTATTTACGTTAACGGTTACCCTGCGGCTACGTTCTTAAGCTTGCACCCCAAGCGACTCGAATGATAACAGAGATGATGAGCCCGCTCAAGGGCTTTGTGAATGTCTAAGTGAGGCGATTAAGGGGAGAGTTCATGAATTTCCAGCAGTCACTGGTTCGCATGTGTTTTGGTCATCTGTTCGTTGCTGTTCTGTTCCTGGCTAGTTTGGGTATGGGCTCTGCGCAAACGGCCGGAACGGGTGCGCTCACAGGAACGGTCACCGATCCGAGCGGGGCCACTGTGCCGAACGTGACCGTGACGGCCACCAACACGGGCAACGGTCAAGCCCGCACGGCCCAGACGGGTTCGGATGGAAGCTTTACCATCAGTCTGCTTCCGCCGGGCGCCTACAAAGTGAGATTCTCGGCGCCGGGATTCAAGACCTCGGACGTGGGTCCGGTTAACGTTGCGGTGACCGAAACGCCGGTCTTGAACCGGGCGCTCGAGGTCGGCGCGCAGGCTGAGCAAGTGACAGTGGAGGCGACAGCAGAAACGGTGCAAACCACGAACGCTACCCTCGGCACAGTGGTATCGACGCAGACGGTTACGGATCTTCCGTTGAACACCAGGAATTACACCAATATTCTTGCCCTGTCGGCAGGCGTCAACTCAACCGTAAATAACGCCACCGCGATCGGCAAAGGTTCTCAGGATTTCGCCGTGAACGGTTCGAGCAACGCCCAAAACAACTTTTCCATGGATGGAGTTTCCATCCAGAACTATGGCGGTCAGGGCACCACTCACGAGGGCGGCTCCTACACTTCGTTTGGCATCCCCAGCCCGGATGCGATCCAGGAATTCAAGATTCAGACCTCGCAATACGACGCCGGGTACGGCCGCAACCCGGGAGCGAACGTGAACGTCGTGACCAAGTCCGGCGCGAATCAATTTCACGGGACGGCTTTTGAGTTCTTCCGGAACACTGCGCTCAACGCCAACGACTTCTTTCTGAATCGCGCCGGCGCGCCCAAGCCCGCAATCAATCAGAATCAGTTCGGCGGCGTTCTGGGGGGACCCATAAAGAAGGACAAGCTGTTCTTCTTCTTCTCGTATCAGGGAACGCGCCAGAAAAATGGCGCTTCTCTGCAGACCTATCAGCCGAGTGTGATTTTGCCGCCGATCCCGTTAGGAGACCGCTCTAACACCGCCACGTTCCGGCCGGCCCTGGGCGCGGCTTTCTGTCCGGGAAATCATCCCGGGGATCTGCGCTATGCCGCCATCCCCAGCTTCTTCTTCGGCGGGACACAAGTCGCTTGCGACGGATCGAATATTAATCCCGTCGCTGTGAATATTCTGCAAGCGAAACTCTCCAACGGCAATTATTTGATTCCCAGTTCGCGTAATGGGAGCTTTCAAAATTCGCCGCTCACTGTGCCGGGCGTCTATCACGAAGACCAGTACATCGCGAACGTGGACTATATGCTGAACGCGAAGAACACCCTGGCAGCGCGCTACTTTGTTTCGAGGGATCCGCAAACCATGGCCTTCCTTCCGATCTGCAGCGGCAACTGCCTGGACGGCTTCCCGGCCCGCCAGGAATTTACCAATCTTTACGGAACCGTTAAGGCCACGTCCATCGTGTCGAACAACATGGTAAATGAAGCTCTCATGTCGTTCCAGCGGAATTACACCAACGACACGCCGTTGGGCACAATCACCAATCCGGGCGTTGGGATCACGCCGACGACTCCGGGCATCAATGCACTCTCCCCAATGCTGATCGGTGGGCTATTCCAGATCGGCGGCGGCTCCTTCGACGACCAGCAAATGGCGGTCAACACATACGTGTGGAGCGATCAGCTGTCCTGGACCCACGGCAAGCACACACTGCGCACCGGCGTCGAGTTTCAGCGCGTGCAATGGAATTGGGACTTTGTAAGCATCGCGAAGGGTGCGTTAGTATTCGCGGCATTCGACGACTTCCTGTTAGGGCGCTCGGCTTGCGCACCCGGAACGTTTCCGGTTTCCTGCAACGGTGGCAACGCCGGCAATACAACCGGAGCGCCCGTGAGCAATATCATTGCGGAGATTCTGCCGACTCGCGTGCAGTCCACCAATGGCATCGTGAAAGGATATCGCGCGCGTAATGCAACTGCTTTCATTCAAGACGACTATAAGATCACACAGCGTTTCACTCTAAACATGGGAATGCGATGGGAATATGACG
>Ga0157374_10000796_pt1 | contig 27666 bp, 22 predicted proteins | sample M25metaG_FD_115308 | JGI IMG/M metagenome (GOLD analysis project Ga0157374, IMG submission 115308) | Miscanthus rhizosphere microbial communities from Kellogg Biological Station, Michigan, USA - M2-5 metaG | ecosystem: Host-associated > Plants > Roots > Rhizosphere > Soil | place: USA: Michigan... | reverse complement strand
GACGGGATGGCGTCGTTGCTGCTTGCTTGCTCATGATTGTTCCCTCGTGTGTAAAAAAACATGAGGGAATTGTGTCAAGCAAGCAGGAGAGATGGAATAACACTGCAGAATTACCGGTTACAGTGATCAGAGACCTACTTATGATCGAAGAACTCGACCGGAAGGCAAAGGCCGCCGTACATGGTGGCAGGATGAAACTTGCTTCGCAACATACGGGCGGTTTGTTGACCTCGCCTGATGGTGATCCTGTTTCAGTTTATGTAGACGGTGTACTTGTCAATTCTGTATCCGATGGTTATGTACATCTATAGATAAAATGAATTCTGGATAAGCCAGTGCTTGTTTCTATCAAGAAGGTTCAGTTTGGTATCCCTTCTTTAACATCATAAGCATCTACACAACTCAACATAGTGCGCCTTTCTCTCACTTATGAAAGCGAAGCGAGGGGAGCGAAACCGGCTAGGGGGAGGGTGCTAATCACAAACGCCGTGATTTAGTTTATCGACTCATCCCCAGCCCTTCTCCCGCTCGCGGGAGAAGGGAGTGTCTTTAATTTATTTGGACTAGCTTATGCATCGCGCTCCTCTCCTTTGGTTAAAGCGCGATAGCATGCAGATGTTAGTGCGGTACAAGGGCGGAAAAGCGAAGCGCCTTCCGTCGCGTGGTTGTTTTCCAGACGCCGCCACGAAAAAATTGATAAGGCAACATCGGTTTATTGCAGCATGCATTCGTCGGAAAGCGCTATCGCTCTTCCAACCTACACGGGTTACACCTATTCGTCTTTCTCTAACGCATCCACCCAACGCGGCCATCCGCCCGATGGGGGATTCTCAGGGTATGTGAAGCAATCTACTTGCGCCAGCTTTTTTCCCGTGGACGTATTCACCAACACACATGCCATGCTGAAGTGAGGCGGGCCTGTTTCAAAGGCAATCTGTTTTCCGTTCTCTAGGAACGTCCACGTCCAGATAAACGGATCCCCTTTAAATTGCCGAATGACTTTTCCCTTACTCGCGATTATCAATTTCGTTGGCGCTTCATCGCCGATATCGAGAGGAACGAGCAATGTCCAGCCTTCTAGCCCATTTGGTCCTTTCACATGAGTCGACTCTTTTGCCGCTACGCTCGAAGTGATCGAAACAAACGCTACTATGACAGAGACTATCAGACCTATTATCCGCAGCATCTCGTAAATTTAATTTGTCTTTAAAAAATATACAACCTACGCGGTTTGATCGCATCGTTCAGCCGCATGATATGGCTATTCCGACAGAATTGGAGCAGCGATGTAAATGAATTGGGAACGGTGATAATGTAGGAGCTTAAAAATTGGTTATCCTGAAAAAGGCTTGCCAAGCTAGCGCATAGTTGTATGCAATGAGAGAATGATTTCTCTCAATGAATTCTGGTTTTGTATTTTTAAAGTCGACGTTGCAGAAGCCTGTCTTTTTTGTGCCGAGATCATGGGTTCATAACCTGTTTTTTATTCTAACGAAGCGTTACCGCGCGTCGATAGAAAATCCGTTTTAACTATTCAATGGCAAATAAAGGGAGCAAGCATGAAAAAAATTACCGCTTTTATGATATTGCTATTCGTCGCCTTCAGTGCTCGTGCGATTGATCTTCCACAACCTTCATTACCACCTCCGCCACCGGGATTACCGTCGCCGCCCGCAATCGACCCACCCGGTGATAGGACGACGCCGGCGAAATCCAAGAAAGTTAAAAAAGCAAAGCACACAAAACACGGTAATCATGGTTTACATAAAGGCCATGCATATGGTCATGCAAATGGCCATGGAAAGGGAAAATAAAAGCGCTGAATGAAAATGCGCATTCGGATACGCCGTTTTTTTAACTTCGACCTTACTCATCATGGTATCTCAACACATGCACTCTACAGTAACCGATAAGGCCGTCACATTGTTGATCGGCACTCGCAAAGGCGGATTCTTGCTGACTAGCGATTCTTCGCGGAGTCGATGGACCGTATCGCCGCCGCTTTATCTCGGCAATATCGTTCATCACATGGTGCTCGATCCGCGTGATGGCCGCACATTATTAATGGCGGCTCGCACCGGTCATCTTGGACCAACCATTTTCAGATCGATAGATGCGGGCCAGTCTTGGCAAGAAGCGGCTAAGCCACCTGCATTTGCTAAATCTATGGACGGTACCACGTCGAATGGGACTAAGGCGCTCGTGGTTGACCACGTCTTCTGGCTTACGCCGGGACATGCATCCGAGCCGGGCGTGTGGTATGCGGGCACATCGCCGCAGGGATTGTTTCGGACGGAAGATGGCGGCAATACATGGGTAGGTGTTGCCGGATTCAACGATAACCCGAAACGATTCGATTGGGTTGGCGGAGACCAAGACGGACCACCCGATGGCGCTACATTGCATTCGATCAATATCGATCCGCGCGATGCGAAGCATATGTATTTCGGCATGTCCTCGGGAGGCGTGTTCGAAACGACGGACCAGGGCAACACATGGCTGCCGTTGAATAAAGGCTGCGCTGCGGACTTTTTGCCCGATCCCACTGCTGAATATGGCCATGATCCTCATTGCATGCGTTTGCATCCACTGTCTCCCGATAGGATTTATCAGCAGAACCATTGCGGCATTTATCGCATGAATTGTCCGGACGGAACATGGACTCGAATCGGCAAAGGCATGCCCGATAACATCGGCGACATCGGTTTCCCTATGGTATTGCATCCGCACAACCCCGATACGTTATGGGTATTTCCCATGGATGGGACAACCGTATGGCCGCGTGTTAGTCCGGAAGGTAAACCCGCGGTGTATACCAGTCGGGATGCGGGCAATACGTGGCTTCGGCAGAGCGATGGTTTACCGCCGCAGGATGCATGGTTCACCGTGAAGCGCCAGGCCATGTGCGCGGACATGAAGGACCCTGTTGGTGTTTATTTCGGGACCACTAGCGGAGAAGTATGGGGCAGTAAAGATGAAGGCGAGACATGGCAATGCCTCGTGAGTCATCTCCCACATATTTATGCTTTGGAAACTGCGGAGTTGTGAATATGAAAGTCATTGTGCCGCCTGCCTTGCGATCCTATACCCGTGACATGTCTGAAGTAGACGCAACAGGGACGACCTTGGCAGAAGTCCTTGCGGACCTTGAAGGACATTATCCGGGCATGCGATTTCGTATTATCGACGAGCAGGATGGCATACGGCGTCACATCAAAATATTCGTGAATCAAAATCAAGTTACACATATCGATAGAACGCTTACGGCAACGGATACGATTCTGATCGTTTGCGCATTGAGCGGTGGATGAGTAAGCGCCGGCAGAAGCGATCTTTGCTTTTCCTTTTGGGCTTTTAGAGCGGCTTTGCAATATCAATGGACTTTTGCCATCGCAATTTTGCAAGGAACAATTGATCCATAAAGGCAACATGCAAATGCGAACGTGCATAAAAACAAAGTACTAGAAAAATAAATTTGCCGGAAAATTTTATGGCTCGAATCTTGCTCATTATTGTGACAGGCGTGATGCTAAAACGGATATTAGGCGAATGAATCACGGCTGATCGTTGTAGCAAATTTAACGTTTGGTCGAAAAGACACTTCACCGCATCGCTGAGCTGGCATCACTTCTACTGTGACGAGTGGCTTGGGAGTTGCGTGTTTTCGGTAGAGGAAATATCGAACCGAGCTGAACTACATTCCCACCATTTACCGCGACCATCAATGCCGCATGCATGGTTGTGAATGATGCGGTGGGAGAATAAAAATGAAGCGCTTATTGGTCTTAATGTTGCTGTTAAACAGCACAATCGCACATGCTGAAAACTTCGCAATTCGTAACTGGCTTGGCGGTGTTATCGCCATAACCGAATCCCAGTGTCATCTACCGCAAGTTCAAGCGTTATTTATCAATTCGAAGATATCGCTTCGCGCCGCTTATGCGACCGATAAAGACGACAGCATCGTTAGGACGGGTTGTTGGATTGTTGATAGCGACGAGAATCAAGTGAAAGTCATTTGGGAAGACTGGTCCGTTATCGGCGTTGCCTATACCGAATGGGTCGATTTGGACGACATTACATTAAATAGTAATTGATGTAAGAGAAGGACTCGCCATTTCGGGGCTACACGAGAAGATGTTTTTTTAGTCGTAAAAAAGCCGAAGTTGTCGGCGCTGGAACGTAAGCTTTATCGCGTTTCACATACAGACCATTCGTTGTCAGCGGCGCAATTGGGAAAAGCTGTTGCTCGCTTGCGCATGAGAGATTTCATTGTTCGCCGACAAACCAATAATCTTGTGGACGGCATTCATTTCGCCTTTGATCTTATGTATCGTGTCCTTACGGGATATCTCATCCTCGCTTTTTAAATTGACAAGATATTTTTCTATTGTGCCAGTCTGAACTGCGACATCATCGTTTCCAGACCTGATGCCGATGATTTCAAGTCGTTTGAACGCAATCGAAGCGTCTGTGCTTGTTCTTCGTTGCTGCGTGTAATGATGGCTAATCTTTCTACTGTGCCCGCTATGCCGTCCACAGCGACATTTAAATCGCCGGTTAGGGTATCGATGGCCCGCATGACTTGCTGCATATCGTCGGCATTTTTGCGAGTGCCGTCGATAGACGTGGTAATCGTTTGTAGCAAGCGTCCGTTTTCATCGGCTTCGCTGGCAGCGCCTTGGAGTGCGTCTATGGTTTGACTGACATAACCGCGAGCTTTATCGGCGACGGCATGAATTTCCTGTGTTGCGCTTTGCGTTCTTTCCGCTAGTTTTCGGACTTCATCGGCCACCACCGCAAATCCTCGTCCTTGTTCACCTGCGCGCGCAGCCTCGATGGCGGCGTTGAGAGCCAGCAGATTGGTTTGTTTAGCGATTGCACCAATGGTGTTTGTGATGGTTTCAATGGCTGTTACGGAAGCGGTGAGGTCACTTGCTTGCTCACATGTTTCGCTCATGCGTCGCTGATAAGCATCGAAGCTGGCCACGACGTCTTTCATATCGGAAAGATTGGCGTTAGCTGTTTCGACCGTTTCGCGGCTGGTGCGGAATGCCTGCTCTAATAGCTTGGTCGTTTCGTCGGTAGCGGTATGCACACTGTCGGCCAATTGCTCTACATCTTGCACCGCGGTTTTCAATCCTTTTTCGTTATCGGTGACTTGTGTGGCGACGCTATTGATTTCGGCAGAGCCGTTGCTTACCAGCGATGAGCTTTCTCGAATACGACCGACTAGATCACGTAGGCTTACTATCGTTTTGCCGAGTGCTGTCAATGTTTGGCCAACTTCATCCATTCCGGCGCCTTGCAAATCGGCGCGCAAATCACCGGCCGCCATTTTTTCTATCTCTTGCTGCAATCGAGAAAGCGGCCGCGTCAATAGCAATCTGCCAATGAAGCCGACGAGTAAATTGACCGCTAAAATGGCGGCAATGATGAACCCGAGTGTCCATATCGTATTTACGCTATGGGTTGCATTATCTTTTGCCACATTCTCAAGATAGTTGTGGCCTTCGTCCAATACGATTGAAGATAGTTCGTCGATTCTTTTTGCCGTGCCGGCGATTTCTCGTAGCTTGGCCATCGCGGCGGCGTCTTCGTTTTTCCTTCCGAGTTGAATAATCTGCATGCGTGGTGCTCGCAAACTTTCGCTCAGCCGATTGAGTTCGGCCACATTAGGATTATTGGGAAGAACCTCGGAAAGTTTTTGTAAGCTTTCGTCTAGAAACGATGCGCCTTTTATCGCGGCAATGGCGGCTTCGCGTATTTCATCGGGCTCGCTAGCAGCAATTAGGCGGTAAAGCGATTGCTCTACCGCGAGAATCGATGTTCTTACCGTAGTCGCCGCAGCAAGAGAGAACTTTGCTTGATTGACTGCTTCACTGAAAGTCTTAGTCAGGCGCAGTATCGTGAAGCCGCCCATTGTGCCCACGGCCGCAATGCCTAGGCTTGATATCGCTAGCAGGAAAAAAATCTTTGTCCCCCAACGTATATTCTTCAGTTTTTTTTCGATGAATTGGAGCATAGGCCAGTCTTTGGATAAGCGCTGAATATACCTGCGATTTACGGCATCGCGCGAACAAACTTTAGCAAATCATGGAATACATGATTCTTTTTTGCATGCTTGCCGGTGCGTTTCGACATGTCATCATACCAAAGTCGAAGCATTTATTTTTCTCTCGCTTTTGAAAACGAAGCATCGTGAATTTTCCCAAGATTGAAATGCAGGCATTCATCAGAAAGTCGCTACGGATAAATATAAGCTTATTTATCAACGAATAATGACATTTGTTTTTTATCGTTCTACTTGGCATGTGTCTTGCTCACTAGACATTCAGCAATAACCCCGGCTAGTCATTAGGTAATCAGTCATACGAAGTTATCGGCAAATGAGATGAATCGATTTGCAAACTAACTTTATGCCGTGGGTTTATAGGACCAATAAGGCGTTTGTATAGCCGGCACCGTTTTGCTTCAGTTCGTTCTGCGCTTTTAAGAGATAACTTGCAACGTTAAGCAAAAAATATTTCAACGCATCCGACAATGGCTAAGTGGTATGAATAATCAAAACGACCTACTTAAAAGCGAGCCCATACGCGACTTCGAATTCACCCTACAAGACTTCGAATTGGTTCGGAATCTGATTTATCGGCGCGCCGGAATTTCACTTGGACCGGGAAAAGTAGAGATGGTTTATAACCGGCTGGCGCCGCGTGTGCGCAAGACCGGTCACAGAAATTTTCGCGACTATTTGGCGATGCTTGAGCGTAGCGAGTGCGACGAATGGGAGGCTTTTACCAATGCGCTGACAACAAACCTAACGTCGTTTTTCCGCGAAGCTCATCATTTTTCGACGCTGACCGAATTCGTCAATCAAAGTAAAAACAATCGAGGAATGACGATTTGGTGCTCGGCTTGTTCTACCGGCGAGGAGGCTTATTCCATCGCGATGACGCTGATAGATGTCTTTGGCTCTTTCACGCCACCGGTCAGAATTGTTGCTACTGATTTGGATACGACAGTATTGAAAACGGCTCAAACCGGCGTCTATCCGTTAGATAAACTTAATAAAGTCGAAGACGAGAAAATCAGGAAGTTCTTTATACAGGGTAAAGATATTCCTGCGGGACATGCTCGCGTGAGAGATGAATTACGCAATTTAGTGACGTTCAGGCAGATCAATTTACTCGACTCGACGTGGGCTATACGTGGTCCGCTGGATGTGATTTTTTGCCGTAATGTAATGATCTACTTCGATAAGGCCACACAGCGGCGCGTACTCGAAAAGTTTGCGCCTCTACTCAAGCCGGAAGGGCTGTTGTTCGCCGGGCACTCCGAGAACTTCTTTTTTGCTGCAGACTTATTTCGCCTTCGTAGCCGTACGGTCTACGAGTTGACGAACCCATTGTCGAATCTATCACCAATGCGATGAAAACCAAGGTCCTAGTAATCGATGATTGGCCGTTAATGCGGGCATTTTTGACGGACATTATCAACGCTCAAAGCGACATGGAGGTCGTGGGCAGCGTCGCGACCGCCGAAGCGGCTAAAGACGTGGCCATGGAGCGTAACCCTGATGTGGTGATTCTGGAAGCGGAGTCGCCGCACATGGACAAGAGTAGCGCCCTCGACAGAACCGCGCGATTGCGGTTGCTTCTCGGAAAAAAAATATTACCTCTCGTCCAACAATCACCGGATGGCTCGTTACGTGCCGTAGACATGAGATTGTTGAGCCATGCCATTAATCCAACTCGGCAACGGTTTCCCAATCAAAAAGACTACACAGGCCTCATTATCGAATGCATCCGGTCTGCAGCGAGGGGGGATCCGGCGGTATGCATGACTGCTACTACCAGACCGTGTCTTAGTGTCGATACGGTATTGGCACGATCGCCGCATCCTTCGACAGGGCCGGAACGCGTCATCGTAGTGGGCGCATCCACAGGCGGAACCGATGCGATTAAACAATTGTTGATTCAAATGCCGATTAACTGCCCGGGCATACTGATTACCCAGCACATTCCGGAAGGCTTTACGCGTTCCTTCGTGCAGAGGCTGGATGACGTATGCAGAATCAAAGTCAAACAGGCCGAGCAGGGCGAACGGGTTATGCCGGGACATGCTTATATATCGCCGGGACATTGTCATTTGCTATTAACCGCTAACCGGGATCATTATTTGACGGAGTTGAACGATGGCAATCCGGTCAATCGGCATCGCCCGTCGGTAGATGTGTTATTTCGTTCCGCCGCCAACTGCGCCGGGAAGAATGCGATCGGTATTATTCTTACCGGCATGGGCAACGATGGTGCGGTCGGTATGCTAGAGATGAAGCAAGCAGGGGCGTATAACTTTGCGCAGGATGAGGCGTCATGTGTTGTATTCGGGATGCCGAGAGAGGCGATAGCCGCCGGCGCGGTGCACGAAGTGGTGCCGCTTACACAAATTACCAGGCGCGTACTCGATTACCTCGCCGTCCAAAACAGCCGGCTTGCGCGTAGTATCGGCTCAGGTTGAGTTTCCGGCGATAGGGCAGCACCATCAGTGTTAGCCCTAAATTCATGAACTAAGCACTTTTTTCCTATTTGATCGGCTGAACCGGATAGATCCTATCCACTAACATAGGAGGACCGAGATTGCCGGCTTGGCATTGCTTTTATGTAAGCCGATAACTCGGCCTGTAGATTTCGCTTAAGTAGCAACAGATTTTTGAAAAGCTGCCGATAAGAGAGGCGATAAGCCTACAAGATACGTGTTGACGAGGAGGTATTGACGATATGCAGAACAAGGTAGGAATGGGGCTACGCACGCTGCTGTATATCAGCCTTGTCGTCCTGATGACGCTATCTGCTGCTTTGGGCGCATTAAGCATTCGGCTTGCTGTGGCCGAAAACAATTGGGTTCTGTATAGCGTTTTATTCGCCTGCCTAATGGCATTGGGGACGATCGCTGCTCGAATAATTATATGGCGTATAACCGGCCCTCTTGATGAAATACTTAAAGTGATCCTTACCATGCGCAAGGATGGTGACTTGTCGCTACGAGTTGGAGTGCATCATGAAGATGAAATCGGACAGGTTGCAGCAGCATTCAATTCGCTGGTAGCTAGCGTTCAAAGCATCATGGGGCAGATCTATTACAACGCTTCCGAAGTATCGAAAGCGGCTGCGCAAATGAATGCCGAATCCAAACGTGTGGTGGGTAGCAGCCAGCAGCAACGGGATGCGGCATTGGCCACTGCCAGCGCAGTGGAGGAGTTAAGCGTAGGTATTAGCCAAGTGGCGGGCGGCGCGGCGGAGACCTCCGCCATATCGAGTACCGCCAATGAATTATCCATGCAGGGGGCATTGGTTGCGCAAGATGCGTCTAAGGAAATGGCCCTTATCGCAGATGCGGTCGCCGAATCGGCGCGAGTCGTATCGGCCTTATCGGAACATTCCAAAGCAGTAAGCGGCATTGTGAACTTCATTACCGGTATTGCCGATCAGACCAACTTACTCGCACTCAATGCTGCCATTGAAGCAGCCCGCGCAGGGGAGCAAGGCCGTGGGTTCGCTGTTGTTGCCGACGAAATTCGCAAGCTTGCCGAACGGACTAGCAAAGCCACTTCGGAAATCGCCGATATGATCGGCGCTATTCAACAAGAAACCCAAAGCGCATTGAATAATATCGATGCGGGCAGCTCAAAAGCGCAGCACGGCGCGACGCTGGCGCGCAAAGCGGCCGAATCCCTGGACCGCATCAACCGCGGCGCTAGAGATACGATGGAAAAAATTAGTAGCATAGCTGCCGCGACAACGGAACAAAGTGCTGCTAGCGAAGAGATCAGCCGGCAGTTGGAGCGCATTACGCAAATAGCGGAAGCGAACAACGATTCGGCGGTTAAAACTTTGGGAGCATCGGATAGCTTGGAGAATATGGCCGGCAATCTGAAAGAAATCGGTAAGGTTTTTAAGTTAGGCGAAGCTGGCGAGAAGGTATTGCTGTTGCACTCTCAAATGCCCGGCATTGTGCAAAAGGCCGCAGCGGATGTGGGACGTGCGTTGGAAGATGCGGTCAAATCCGGCAAAGTGTCTCTTCAAGATTTATTCGATCGCGAGTATAAACCCATCGCGAATACGAATCCGCAAAAGTACAAAACTCGTTTCGATGATTTAACCGATCAATTGTTGCCGCCGATACAAGAGCCCCTTCTCGATCAGCATGTCGAAATCGTTTATGCCGGTGCGGTTGATGATAATGGTTACTTCCCGACGCACAATCGCCGTTTTTCTCAGCCTTTGACGGGGGACTATAAGACGGACGTGGCGAATAATAGAACCAAGCGTATTTTTGAAGATGCGGTAGGAAAACGGTGCGGAAGTCACGAGTATACTTATTTGCTTCAAACCTATCGCCGCGATACCGGCGAAATCATGCATGACATCTCGGCTCCCGTTTATGTAAATGGTCGTCATTGGGGTGGTTTCCGGATTGGGTATCGAGCGGAATAATGTAAACAGCGTCGAAGCTCTGTTCGAGTCGCGGCGAATTAATTATTACTTTAGGGAAATCTAGCTTATGACCGGATTCAACGATCTGCCTTTCCGTTTCAAGGTGCTTATTCCCGTTATCGTGACCGGAGCGATTCTTTTTGCCGTAGGAAGCATCAACATCGCGCGCTTGGCTTTTATGAGCGGCGAGGCTTTCGACTCTGCTCGGATGCTGTTATGGACAACGGCCATAGGCGGTGCGTTGTTGGCGTTATTGGTATTGGCGCTACTGCCGGGGGCGGTTACCCAGCAGTTTGCCAATTTAAGTGCATTCATGAATGACCTTGCAGCCGGGGGAAGCGATATCACTCGGCGTTTACCTGCCGCCGATGATGGTATAGGTAAAGTGGGCGTTAGTTTTAACCGATTCATGGATGGCTTGCACGGATCGATTGTGCAACTGCGCGATAGCGCCGATCAAGTGTCGACGCTTGCGCAGCAATTGTCACAAAGTTCGAATCAAGTGTCGCAAGGTTCTTTACAGCAAGCTGATGCCGCAGCTTCAACCGTGGCGGCTGTTAATCAAATTACGAGCAGCATCGCATCGGTTGCACAGGCGGCCGAGGAAGTTCGTGCTTTGTCTAAAAAGGGACTGGAGCATACGCGCAAGGGCAACGCTAGTCTGACCGATTTAGAAAAAGAATTGGGGCATGTTCATACGGCGGTAAATGCGATTGCATCGTCGGTCGGCGAATTCGTAAAGAATACCCATGCCATCACGGCCATGACCAAACAAGTTAAGGATCTTGCTGAGCAAACTAACTTGCTTGCATTGAATGCCGCCATCGAAGCAGCGCGGGCCGGCGAACAAGGAAGAGGTTTTGCGGTAGTGGCCGACGAAGTAAGAAAGCTCGCAGAAAAATCCGCGCAAGCGGCAAGCCAGATCGATGAAGTTACCCGTAACCTGGAAGAACAATCCGGACAGGTGGAGCAGACCATTCAACAAGGGCAAAGCGCGTTGCAATCGAGTGCATCGCATATGCATGGCGTAGCCAGCGTATTGAGCGATGCGAACGATGCGGTATCTAAGGCTACAGCCGCGGTAGACGACATTACCGATTCGGTAAAAGAACAGACGTCCGTTAACAACGACATTACGCGCAATGTGAATCGGATTGCCAAGATGGTTGATGAAAGTAGGGCTGCGGTGCAACAGGCGGCCCAAGGCGCAGGATCGCTGAGTCAAATCGCGGCAAACTTGCGTCAGGCGACATCTCGTTTCAAGTTGAATCGAGTGTGAACCAAGAGACGATAGCGTATTTATGTACACGTATCCTTTTTAAGAATCGGACCGGATCATGTCGGAACTACTAAAAAGCATCGATGGAAGAACCAAGCTTGCCGGGACTAATAAACTCGAGGTGCTGCTGTTTACTTTGGGTGTAGACCAGCGCACTGGACGGCGCGAGACATTCGGCATCAATGTGTTCAAGGTGCGCGAAGTAATGCGCACGCCGGATATCACGCGCGCGCCCGAGATGCCGAGTGCCGTGGAAGGCATGGTCAGTTTGCGGGGAGCGCTCGTGCCGGTAGTCGATCTCGGAAAATATGCCGGCGTGAATGCGGCCGCTGCGCCCGAGGTAATGATCGTTACGGAATACAACGGGCATACGCAGGGTTTTCTGGTGGAGGCTGTCGATACGATTCTTAGACTGGATTGGTCAACGGTGAAGGTGCCGCCGGCAATGCTGACGGCGCAAACGGGCGGATTGGTTACCGCAGTTACCGAGCTTCCCGACAAACGCTTGGTAATGATGATGGATGTGGAGAAAGTGCTTGCGGAAACCAGCCGCTATGATGACGACGCTTCTTTTAAGAGCATCCATCCGTTCGAAGGCGAACGCTACACTATATTCTTTGTGGACGATTCGATCGTTGCTCGCAAGCAAATCGCGAAGACGCTCGATACACTGCATATAAAGCACATGAGCAGCGTGAACGGTCTCGTCGCATGGCAAGAGTTGCAGAGACTTGCAGAACGAGCAGAGGCCATGGAAGAGAAGTTGTCGAATCAAATACAGCTTGTTCTTACCGATGTGGAAATGCCAGAAATGGATGGATATATGCTGACCAGAAATATCAAAAGCGATCCCCGTTTCGCCGACATACCGGTTGTCATGCATTCTTCGTTATCGGGTATGTCGAATCAGCAGTTAGGCAAATCGGTTGGCGTGGACGAGTATGTTGCCAAGTTTGAGCCAAAGACGTTATCGGACACCATATGTCGACTGTTGGTAAAGTTGTCTCAGACAACACCGGAAGAATAAACGCCGGTCGTCGTACGGCTAACTGCATTTGCTCGATGTTCGGCAAAGCGGAGCGCGGTAAAAGACGGCAATGGCATTAGAAAAGATCACCAATCTATCCTGGATTTGCGATCTTCACCGCTTCGTGCAACGAACGGCCATGACGCCGAATTCGGAGCATGTCTTTCAAGAAATTCTCACTCACATCGTATCGGGATTCGACGGCAAGAGCGGTTCGTTAGCGCTGACCGGCGAGACGGGCGACTATTTGACGATTGTTGCCGCTATCGATTTGCCGCCCGGCGTCATCGGCAAAGTAATTCCGATGGGGGCCGGCATATTAGGATGGGTTGCACGGGAAGCGAAAACCTTGTTGATGAACGGCAATATCGTGAACGACAGCCGTTTCCCGCATCGTATCGAACGCCGTGAATCGGTGACGCCCAATTCGGCCATTTGCTGGCCTTTGCTATTGGAAGATAAGGTAATCGGCGCCATTAGTGTGAATCGTTCGACCGAACAACAGCCATTCATTGACGAAGACATCCGGCAGGGTACTTTAATTCTCGGTTTAGTGAGCCTATCGCTTTCGGCAATTCGATTGCAGCTCGAGCAGCAAAAGCGGATGGCGGAACTTCGAGAAATCAATGAAAAACTCGAGCAGGCGCAAAATCAATTGCTGCAATCGGACAAAATGGCTTCCATTGGCCAATTGGCTGCCGGCGTTGCCCACGAAATCAATAATCCGATAGGGTTTGTTTTTTCCAATTTGAATACGTTGGAACGGTATATGTCGCCCATGCTAGACGCATTGGAGAAATATGCCGCTGTTGACGAACAGAGAATCGGCGATGCTGAAATCGCTTTGCTCATGAAAGCGCTCCGAGAAAAGACGGATATCGCTTACTTGAAGGAGGATTTGCCCGCGTTGATGAACGAGTCCAGAGATGGCATTAGCCGAGTGAAGAAAATTGTTCAAGATTTGATGTACTTTTCCAGGGTCGATTCCGGTAATGAATGGTTGTGGACCGATTTGCACGCGGAACTCGATAGCACAATCAATCTTGCCTTCAACGAAATTAAATATAAAGCCGAACTTAAAAAGGATTATGGAGACATCTCGGAAGTCGAATGCCTCGCTTCGCAGCTCAATCAAGTATTTCTCAATATGCTGGTTAACGCATGCCATGCGATTGGAGAGCGCGGCACGATTACGGTGAGAACGAGGCGGGAAGGTAATGATGTTCATATTTCGTTTTCGGATACCGGCTGCGGGATTCCGCAGGCGAATTTACAGAAAATTTTCGATCCGTTCTTTACCACCAAACCAGTAGGGAAGGGGACCGGCCTTGGTTTATCCCTTTCGTACGGAATCGTCCAGAAGCATAACGGTAGAATCGAAGTATCCAGCGAACTAGGAGTGGGAACGACGTTTACGATCATTCTGCCCATTCATCGACAAGTGAACGATTGAGTAAATGAGGTTCTGGTGGTTAGTCATGCAGTATCTACAGAATTAATGTGACTGATCATTGGATCGGCCTGAGAAAGGAGAACATTGTGTGGGGCGTACTATGCGTAGACGATGAGCCCAATATTCTTGCTTCATTGCGACGGCTATTCCGTCCCGAGGGCTATAAGATATTTACCGCCGGCAGTGGTGACGAGGGGCTTGAAATATGTAAGCGCGAGCCCATTGATTTAATCATCTCCGATATGCGGATGCCGCATATGGATGGCGCTCAATTTCTTGAGCAGGTACGCCTTCAATGGCCGGATACGATTCGTCTGTTGCTGACAGGTTATGCTGATATCGAATCCACCGTCGATGCGATCAATAAAGGCGAAATCTTCCGTTACATCGCTAAGCCATGGAACGATACCGACGTGTTGCTAGTGGTGAGGCATGCGCTCGATCGCAAAGTATTGGAGCGCGAAAAAAACCGTCTGGAAGCATTGACCCAACAACAAAATGAAGAATTAAAAGTGCTCAATGCCAGCCTCGAAATCAAGGTTCAGGAGCGCACTGTCGAGCTAAGAAAGGCACTCGATTCGTTGGCCACGGCAAACGAAAAGTTGAAATTGAATTTTATTACGTCGATTAAGGTGTTCTCGAATTTGATCGAGATGCGCAACGGTAATTTGGTTGGGCATTCTCGCCGTGTCGCTGACTTGGCTCGCAAAATCGCTGGACGATTGAAGATGGACGCAATGGATTCGCAAGACGTATTTCTTGCTGGTTTATTGCATAACATCGGGAAGATCGGCTTTTCCGACGCACTGTTGACCATACCCATCAATCAATTGAGCGGAGACAATCTAGGCCAATACCGCAAGCACTCGGTTCGCGGCGAGCAGGCATTAATGCCATTGGAGGACTTACGCGGTGTCGGGAAAATTTTGCGCGCTCAGCATGAGCGATTCGATGGGCAAGGTTTTCCCGATGGCTTGGCAGGACTGGCTATTCCCCTGGGCGCCCGTATTTTAGCGGTGGCCAACGACTACGATAGTTTGCAGATAGGTATGGGGCTTCCGCGTCATGTCCCGGCTGATGAAGCAAAGGCATTAATTCTGAGTGGAAAAGGGCGTCGATACGATCCGCAGGTCGTCAATGCTTTGCTTGCCTTGACCGGTGGAATCGAGGCCGATCGTCCGATAGAAATTCAAATGTCTTCGAAGAATTTGCAACCCGGTATGGTGTTGACGCGGGACCTTGTTACACCCGATGGTTTGTTGTTGCTGACGGCCGATCACGTGTTGGAAGAGAAGCTCATTCAACAGATTAGAGGCTTCGAATCCGCGGATGGCATGCCGTTGGAAGCATACGTGCGCGCCGATACGCAGGGATAGAACGGATTCCCATCTCCCGCAAGCAAGCGAGGCGAACACGCAACTCATCTGGATGACCTATTAACGTGTATTGCGCAACGATCAGCCGCAGTTAGAACGGTTTTTATGGGGAGCTTGTTCTAATCGTCCCGCCGCATAAGTCAGTGTTTCACCCTCCGATCCCGAACAGCCGAATAGGCAGACAAATATTGGCTTGATCAACGGTTTGTGGAATTTTTCCCTTGGTAATCTTCTAGCATCGACCAGGAACTTAGACGTCCGTGGTGATAAATAAATAAGCACTCACGCAAGAGCCTCGAATTTATTAAAGAAATCCAGCTTTTGGCCGACATCTTGAGGGACGTACGCAGTTTGAATAATCCAGAAAACTAACTTACAGGGATACCATGATCTGGCTTATCGGTTCTTTAATTGTCATGGGGTCGGTGTTCGGCGGCTTTGCTATGTCAGGGGGGCACCTTGGGGCATTATTTCAACCGCTCGAATTATTGATGATTGGCGGGGCTGCGGCCGGGGCTTTTTTTTCAGGTAGTCCCTTGAGCGTAAGCAAAGCAACCTTGGCCGCCTTGCCCGGTGCATTCAAAGGCGGCAAGTACACGAAGACGGTGTACATGGAGTTGATGGCGTTGCTTTATGAGTTGCTCAATAAAGTTCGGAAGGAAGGCCTGATGTCGATCGAAATCGATACGACACCGAATAGCCCAGTATTTCCGAAGTATCCACTGGTAAATGCGGATCATCATTTGGTGGAGTTCATTACCGACTATCTGCGTATCATGGTAAGCGGCAACTTAAACGCCTTCGAGATAGAAAACCTAATGGACAACGAGATCGAAACCCATCATCACGAAGCGGAAGTACCGGGCCATCAAATTCAAAAAGTGGCCGATGGATTGCCGGCATTCGGGATTGTGGCCGCGGTGATGGGCGTGGTTCATACGATGGAGTCCGTGGGCGTGCCACCAGCCGAATTAGGAATGATGATTGCCCATGCGCTCGTCGGTACATTCCTCGGTATTTTGCTGGCCTACGGCTTTGTCGGTCCCATAGCAGGCTTGCTGGAAAAACGGGCCCATGAATCTACGAAAATGTTTCAAACGGTCAAAGTAACACTGCTAGCTAGTTTGAACGGCTATGCGCCGGCTCTCGCGGTGGAGTTCGGGCGCAAGGTTCTGTATTCGATCGACCGGCCGAGTTTCCAGGAACTGGAAGACCATGTTAAGCAAAGTCGCGCCAAGTAAACCGGGCAAAGACAAATGACCGACAAGGAAAAACAACCGATACGCGTCAAACGCATCAAGAAGGTGGCCGGCGGCCATCACGGCGGCGCATGGAAAATCGCCTACGCCGACTTCGTAACCGCCATGATGGCCTTCTTTCTATTGATGTGGTTGTTAGGCTCTACAGCCAAGGGCGATTTGCAGGGTATTGCCGAATATTTCAAAACGCCCTTAAAAGTCGCCCTTGGAGGCGGTTCCGGCAGCGGTGATAGTTCTAGCGTGATCAGAGGTGGCGGCAAGCAATTGACTCGTTCCGAAGGTCAAGTTAAAAACGGCGAGCGCGCCGGCGATAAAAGGGTGATCGATATCAAAGCCGCGGAAGCGGAGCGGGCGAGAAAAGAGAAAGAGTATTTAAAGGGACTGCAGCAAAAAGTGGAAGATTTAATTGGTAATAGTCCGCGTTTGCAGCCATATAGTAAGCAGCTGCTGCTTGATATTACCGCCGAGGGGTTGCGAATTCAGATCGTGGACGAGCAAAATCGTCCGATGTTCGATGTGGGTAGCGCGCAACTGAAAGATTACTCGCGCCAGATTTTGCGAGAAATAGCCCCGCTTCTTAATAGCGTGGATCATAGGATTAGCTTGTCCGGCCATACGGATGGACTTACTTATGCCGCCGGCGATAAGGGTTATAGTAACTGGGAACTATCGGCCGACCGCGCTAATGCGTCGCGTAGAGAATTGGTGGCTGGTGGTTTGGATGAAGGCAAGCTGCTGCGTGTAACCGGACTTGGATCGGCTGTTATGTTCGATCTTAATGATCCGTTGAATCCGAAGAATAGGCGTATTAGCATCATCGTGATGAACCGGGAAACCGAGCGAAAGATTCTTAAAGAGAATGGAGACATGAATCAGTCGTCTACATCGGATACGTCGACGGAATCAGTGCAGGGCAGCGGATCTCGCAAGCAAACCAATGATTTTAAGGACGAGTAAAAATGGCCTCCAACAATAACGAGCTGCTGAGTCTAGTCGACGAGACAACAAGACTGGTCGGCTCCAATAAAATGGAATTGCTCCTCTTCTCGCTTGGGCACAAGGAAATTTACGGTATCAATGTGTTCAAAGTGCGTGAAGTCTGCGAAGCACCGTCGATCACCCGCACACCCAATATGCCGCGTGGTGTCGAAGGCATAACGTCCTTACGCGGTAGCATTATCCCTGTGATCAATATTGGCCGCTTTCTCGATGGGAATCTAAATAATCCAAGCAAGCTGATCATTACCGAATTTAACGGCCATACCTTAAGCTTTCTGGTTCAGGACGTAGACCGCATCATCCGCGTTAGCTGGGAGAAAGTGAAAGCACCGCAGACCATGCTGGCCAATTCTTCCTCCATGATCACCGCCATCACCGAATTGCCCGATGGCAAGCTGGTTTCTATTCTCGACGTTGAACAAATACTGCATGAGGCCATCGGCGATGAACCGACGCCTGAGCTACAACCGATTATCAGCGATGAGCCCATAACCGCATTCTTCGTGGATGATTCCACACTTGCGCGGAAGAAAATCATGGAAGTGCTGGAGCGGCTAGGCTTACGCTATCAGCATGCGGTCAATGGCCGTGACGCATTGGATAAATTGCAAGCATTAGCCAACCGCGCTGAGCAGGAGAAGATCACGGTAAAAAGTCAGATCAACATTATTCTGGTAGATGCGGAAATGCCGGAGATGGATGGTTATGTACTGACGAAGCGGATCAAAGAGGACAAACGTTTCGACGGCGTGCCTGTGGTCATGCATTCGTCGCTATCTTCGGTGGCCAATCGTAATATGGGCCAGCAGGTAGGTGTGGACGCTTATGTCGCCAAGTTCGATGCAATCCAACTCGCAAATACAATACGCAGCATGCTGCAAGGCTAAGGAGATAAGTGTGGGCACAGAAGATCTGAAATTCCTCGTGGTGGACGATTTTTCGACCATGCGTCGCATCGTTCGCAATTTGCTCAAGGAAATCGGCTATTCCAATGTGGAGGAAGCTGAGGACGGCGCAATCGCCATCGGTAAGCTGAAAGCCGGCAAATTCGATTTTGTCGTTAGCGATATCAATATGCCGAATATGAACGGTTTTGAATTGCTGCGTCAGGTGCGTGCTGAAGACAGTTTGAAGGAACTGCCGGTACTCCTTGTAACGGCGGAAGCAAAACGTGAAGACATTATCAATGCCGCGCAGTGCGGCGCCAGCGGATATATCGTCAAGCCGTTTACTAAGGCGACGTTAGAAGAAAAGCTGGGCAAGATCATTGAAAAAATGAAAAAGTGAGGCCTGTATGACCGCTCGGAAAAGTGATAAAGACAAGACTGCTCCTGACGAAACAGAGGACCTCGAGGCGCTGTTCGACCAGATCGCTGCCGAGCGGACCAAAAGCGAGCCGGCGGATGCGCCTGTTACCAAGGCAGCCGCCGCAGAGGCTCCATCTGCGGAGCTTGGAGAAGATACTAGACCGGTGCCTGACACATTCGACCGCATAGGGAAATTAACCCGCAATCTGCATGATGCTTTGCTACAGCTTGGCTACGACAAGACCATGCAGAAGGCCGTCTCGGCGATGCCGGATACGCGCGATCGGCTGAACTACATTGCTACGCTAACCGGTCAAGCGGCGGATCGCACGCTTGGCGCGCTGGAGCAAGCGAAGCCCATTCAAGAACAAATGCAGAAGCAAGCGACTAACCTATCGACGGAATGGGAGCGGTTGCTGGCGGGTAAGATGCCATTGGAACAGTTCAAGCCCCTCGTGTTGAACACGCATCAGTTCTTGCAAGCGGTGCCGGACAACACGGAACGCACCAACAGCCAATTGTTGGAAATCATGATGGCGCAGGACTTTCATGATTTAACAGGGCAGGTGATTAAAAAAATCGTCGAGTTAGCGCAAGGTCTCGAACAGGAGTTGCTCAAGCTGCTTCTCGAGATATCGCCGCAGGGAACGCCCATGCAAGGGCAGTTCGACGGAAACTTGAGCGGGCCGGTAATCCATGCCGATGGTAGAGGCGACGTGGTTACCAATCAAGCGCAGGTGGATGATTTGCTGGAGAGCCTAGGTTTCTAGGGCTGCGTAGATGAAAAATAGTTCAAACAGGCGCTAATCATGACGACGAACTCAGCCGAGAATCAGGAACTGCTGCACGACTTTTTAACCGAAGCCACCGATATGCTCGATGACGTCGAGATAAAGCTGGTGGAGTTGGAAAAGCGGCCGGATGACGGGGGATTACTGAATGCAGTATTCCGCGGCTTCCATACGATTAAAGGCGGTGCCGGCTTTTTAGACGCGACCTATCTCGTTGAGCTATGTCATAAGGGCGAGAATTTGTTAGATGCTTTACGCAATCACAAGTTGAACTTGACGCCGGAAATCATGGACGTGGTATTGGCGGCTACCGCCGATGTCAGACGTATGTTCAATACCATGTCGAACGGCGGTGTACCGGAAGGCGCGCCGGCTAGTTTGATGGATGCGCTCGAACAGGCTTTGCATGGAGAGTTGACAGGTAAAGCGGTCGTGAAAGAAGTAAGTGTACCGCCGGTGCAATCGGCGACGACATCGAGCGGAGAGCCGGACTGGGAAGTCTTATACGCATTAGCATCCGGTAAAGATGGATCGCCGGCTGAAGTGGAAAGTACATTGCCCGCGCCCGTTACCGCATCTACGCCTGCACCTGCTCCAGCGGCGAAAGCCGCTGCGCCAAGTCCGAGTGGTGATCGTGGCGGCGGCGCGAGTGCATCTAATAAAGATTCTTCGTTACGTATCGATGTTAGCCGTTTCGATCAAATATTGAATCTCACCGGTGAAGTAGGCTTAACGAAAAACCGCTTACTATGTTTGCGTCAAGACATTGTTTGCGGCCGCGCATCGAACGAAACGTTCAAAACCCTCGATCAAGTCGTTGGGCAACTCGATATGCTGGTCAGCGGTTTGCAAAACGCGGTAATGAAAGCGCGCATGCAACCGGTGGGCCGGGTGTTTCAAAAATATATTCGCATGGCGCGCGATCTGGCGCGCAACTTAGGCAAAGAAGTGGAACTCGTCCTGTATGGTGAAGACACCGAACTCGACAAGACATTGATCGACGAATTGCACGATCCCATGGTTCACTTGATTCGTAACGCAGTGGATCACGGCGTAGAAACGCCGGCGGAACGCCGCGCAGCCGGAAAGCCACCGAAAGCGATAGTAACCCTTTCAGCACAACAGGCGGGCGATAGCATCATCATTGAAGTCACCGATGACGGTAGAGGCATTCGTCCGGAAATCATTCGTGCCAAAGCGGTAGAGAAGGGCATTATCAGCGCATCCGAAGCGAACGTATTGAGCGATCGCGAAAGCTACGAGCTTATTTTCTTGCCGGGCTTCTCCACTAAAAATGAAATTTCCGATGTATCGGGCCGCGGTGTTGGCATGGACGTGGTGAAGACAAATATTCAACGTTTATCCGGCCGCATCGAGATTACCTCCGAAGCCGGTCGCGGTAGTCGTTTCACCATCGTATTGCCGCTGACATTGGCTATCTTGCCGGTGTTGGTCGTTCGGCTAAAAGAGCAACCCTTCGCACTGCCGTTAGCTGCTGTCCGGGAAGTCATAAGCTTAAGCCAGAAGGCCGTTCAAGAGGTTTCAGGTCGCCCCAGCGTGGTCATTCGCGGCGAAGTGTTACCCATATTGCGCTTAGCTGATTTGCTCGGTTGGGAATCCGATTCGGTCGGCGAAGTCGGTGTATTGATTCAAGTGGCCGGAATGGATTTCGTTCTTGCCGCCGATAGTTTCGTCGGACGCGACGACGTGGTGATCAAACCATTGGACACGTTCAAACCGAAAGGCGTTGCCGGCGCGACGCTCTCGCGTGAAGGTGTGTTGGTGTTAGTGCTCGATTTGCGTGAGCTGCTGGGTTCGCTAAAAGGAATGGTTGGCGGCGCGGCGATGGCTATTCACTAGCAACTGCAAAGAGTTAATACGCTATGCGTTAAAGAATAAAGAATTTCGATATTAAGAGCGTCTAACAAAATGATTCTGGCGGCGTTGCAGCGTCTTGCCGTACTACTTGTACTGTCTGCGTCGCTGCGCCTTGCCGGAAACGCTTCGCTTCATTTTGTTAGACGCTCTAAGTCTAATACAGTGGCTCTCTCAAACGATGTTATTCCGTGGAGAGGGCCGCAGTTGTTTTTAGCTACGTTTGCTTGTTCACCATCCTGTCGAGTGGCGCGAAAAACGTTTAATGCGGCCGCGCAAATAAAACCCGAAATCTTCCGTTCCCGTAAGTTACGTTTTTCCCTTATCTTGTGAATTTGCTGGCATCAAATCGATTTACGAGCAATCAATTTTATAAAGTGCTTCTAGAACAATCCTTAATTATTATCTGTATGCCGAAGGCATGGTATTTGCGGATGATTGCTAAGTTGAATTGGAGGGCTTAGAGCGTCTAACAAAATGACTCTGGCTAGGCGCGTCGACGCAGACAGTACAAGTGGTACGGCAAGGAGACGCAATCACGCCAGGGGCATTTTGTTAGATGCTTTGATATGCATATAACTACAACGCTCTCAACCGGAGAGATGAGGGGAAACAATATGGAAACACCAGAAAAGACGCCTACAAAAGATAAAAGCGAAAAAGAAAAAGAGGCGGATGCTGCGATAGACGCACTTAATTCAGCTATTAAAGAGGCCCAAGACAAAAAAGAGTTGATCAATGTTTTGTCTACTAAAGCAAAGGGTATTGGCCAACTACCTAAATTAGAAGCGGATCATCGACAATTAGTAGAGACGTCATATAAACCAACGGTATCAGCGGATATCAGAGAGAGGTTTTTTAAGCCGAGGATCGATGAAAAAAGTAAAGCGTTACAGGAGTTGGACGAAACGATTTCGGAAATTATAAGGGTCTGTGATTCGTTGGTAGTCGAAATCAGTAAGTGTTTCGAAAAAGCGGAGGTTCTTTATGCCGAGTTAGCCAAGAATCCTGCCGCACATTTGAAAGCAAAGTGGGACGCAGCACAAAAACAAGCAAAGACTGAAGTGAAAACACTTCTTGATGATTCGGTCGATTATCGAATGCAGCGTGAAGAGGTCGAAGTCGATCGCGTTTTCGCGTTGGACTTAAAGAAATTACTCAGTGACCTGAGCGAAAGAAAAAATCTAGATCAATGCCTAAAAAACTATGAAAAAATTGCTCAGGTGGTTTTCGCGCGAACCGCAAGAGGATACGAGCTAAATATTCGGGCCAATATAAGCGAAGAACTCAAGGAGAAATCTCGCGGTGATATGGAATTATTGGTCGGCGAGATATATAAGATCCGCAAACGACAGTTAAATGGGCTACTCAAAAAGGCCGATATTCAAGGTTCATCTGCTCTAATGGATTCAATAGCAGGACACCTCGACGACTTAGCGCGTTATCTGAGGCAGCGTGCAGCTGTTTCAAAAACGCCGCAAAAATATATCGATGAAAGCAAAGTCTATGATAACGATTCTATTCGTTATCAATTGTATGCGTTACATGCCAAGGCAACGGAAGCATCTAAAATCACGCAGGATGCAGATGAAAAAAATAAATCAAATGGCATAGCAGAAGGCTTAAGTAGTACGACATCTGCCATAACTGCATGCTTTGATGATTATGATGACCATAATCATCCCCGATTGGCGGTGGAACAGCGTCTTGTTATTCATGAGACCCTTAGTAATATATGTTCTGATATCTCTATTCAGTGCCATCTTCTTAAAAACGAGACCTCGCTCCCTGCTGCTCGGGCCCTTTTTGACGACATGATGCATGATGCAGCGACCCTTGTCGCTCGTTTGAAAAGAGGAATACAGTCACTCGGTATTGTGGAAAAACCGAACCCGCAAGCCTACGCGGAAATTTTGGATCAACATGGACTCACCGACATCGCTAACGAAAGAGTGCTCTTAGAGCCAGACTTTGGTGATGATCATTCTGAGGCAGAGACATCAACACCAACAATAGAAGAAGCGCCAAGCCGCGATGAGAAAAGCGTGGCCGCTGCATCTTCAAACATATCCAAAGAACCTATTGAGGAGACTGGGGACGCACAGGGCGATATCGCTAAGAAAAATGTTTCTGTTCCAAAAAAATCGACGTTCACAACCGATTCGAACGTTCTTCCCAGAAGCGCAGGCACTCGTGTTTCTAGCAAAGCAGTGCCATCGAAATCAAACGTTAGTAGCGCAACAGCTGCTTCTGCAACGGTACCGGAAAAATTTATTACACAGCTTAAAAAAGAGCACGATAAATTAGAAAAACGGTTGCGGAAAGCACTAGAAAAAGCAACTCCGTTACGTGAGTCTTCCAATGCGCATAGACTCGAGACACCGGTAGGTGTGGCTAATATTGGTATTATCGCGGCACAAAGGTACGAGGCGCTGGCCGCAAAGTGTGAAGAGTTAAGAGTTCGATATACCCAACAAATGAGTCGGCAAAAAAAAGACAAAGATTCAAATAGCCTTCAGGCCGCTCAATATGGCCAACAACAACGAGCGTATGAAAAAGAAGCCAAGCTTTATCGGAAGAATAGTAAGGTATGGCAATTGAAAAGGTCGTTAGCCATTTTAGGTAAAGATATTGACGATACAGTATTCGCGCAGGTTTCCAATAGTGTGTTTACAAACATAGATGTCAAAGAGTTGTCACAACGGTTTGTAAAATTGGATAAAAATGGCCAACAGCGAGTTGATAAAGAAACAGGCGAATATATTCGCGACCATGTTGTTAGAGTCACAGCAACTCTTCCGAATGGTCATCGAGTCTATCACCATACGCATCTTGAATTGGCCACCAATGAGCGTATTCCTGCGGAAACATTACTCACCCAACATAGAGACAAATTCGTCGCTGCCGGATTCAAGCGAAAAGGCCAAGAGGACTTGACTAGAGCGGAAGCGGAAACGAAAGGTATAGCCCTTTATCATGGCAAATCCAGTTTTGAAGCGACAGACCGATTTCTTCAAATACGAGATGAACTACACCAAAAACAGCGTCGGAGTCAGAGCGCCAATGTCGGTAAACCGGGAATGCCGGGCCGGAAATAACTTGTGCGATTTACAGACATTGTTTTACTTCAGGGGATGGGCCACACATTGCGGCGTGGCCTGGAAATCTCCTTAGCGTCTTACCATCTGACTCGCACCCAGTTCCAATAAATCGGGCTTGATTGCGTTGAATAGTGCTTTACCTTCTTTCGAATTACGATCGAGCCCCTTCGTTGCGGCAAGCGCTGTTTCAAACAACAGCTCCCGACATACTTTATTGGGGTATTTACTTGCCACTGCCATCATTTCACGCAAATAAATGTAATCGACACCACTAGGCGCGGCAGCAAAGCGAATATTGTGGTTCTCTTCAAAAAAAGATTTAAGCTCATCTTGAATTGTCGGTGTATCTTTACAGACGTTTCGCTGAAGTCCGGATACGATGAGGCGATCTAAAAGCTGCGCTTGGTCGTGAGCTGCGTGATCGGGATCATTTATTATTTTATTGAAGTTAGGAATACCATTACGCAGCCCATGAAGGGTTGTCATGATTCCGCGAATGCCATTATTTGGATCTTGTATTTGAAACAACGACGCTAACACGCCGCTTGCTTCCTTGGGCGCGTTGCCTGAGTTTGTCAGGCCGAAATGATTGCCGATATCTTTCATCGGTATCCTAATCTTCTGTTCTAGTTCCTTAGCGGCCGCGTGGGGTGATTGCGCCATACATTGCGGAACGGAGTCGATCGTGTGCATCAAATCGGAGAACGATATGTTTTTTGGCCAATTGGGTTCTTGTGACACGATAGGCCATATGGTGGACACGATGATCTTTCGAGTTAGATCGTCAGGAAAATCTTTTCCCAGACTCGTGAATAGCCGTTCTATTGCGGCTTCGCTAATGGACCCTCTGGAAAACATCACTACGTCGAAATCTTTATCGTCATTGACGCTGCACATGATGCGACTCTGCATACAGAGAGGAGCCTTTGGGTCTTCAGCCTTTTTTACTAAGTCACGCATGCGGGAAAAAAATGAATACTCAATTTGTTGTATGCCGCCAGGTTCTTGTCTCAGATCTTGAAGACGTTCAAATGCTGCGAATGCGGTATCGCGGTCAAGCGTTTTTTTATTGGGGGCATGTGGTGTAGCAAAACAAAGGCGTTCGGTCAGCTCTTCGGGAGTTGCACGGATTACACTTGCGATATGGTGAGAAGTTTTTATTGTGAGATCACTGCCCGATCGAGTCGGGTCTATGCGCAACAGTTCCCCTTTTCTCAGCGGATTAAGAATCGGAGACCGCGCTGCAAATATTCCGGCAGCCAATCCGGCCATATAAGCCCATCTTTCCGCGGAGTTACCATATTGCGTCTGAAAAAGATTTTCTCGTTTCTTTTGAAATTGCGTAAGTGCTAAAAATTCGTCATGGGTTGTTGCTGGCTTATAGTCGGAACGAGAGAGATTTTTTTCCGTAACTTGAATAGGCATTTCCTTAGAGTTCACACGCCATATTCGATTATTTTGCACCGCATGCTCCATTTCGTGAGCGATTGCATTAATTAAGAAGATAGAGTCCCCTGAGAACAACTGAGGCCCTATAACTATTACGGTAGGAAACGTTTCGTGTGTTGCTGCGGCATGTTCTTTTTTCAGGTTAGATTTGAAAATCAACTTTGGCGCAGGATGGAGGCCAATTACTTCAGCGCATAAATCGACGAGCATTTTGCCTAGTTTTTCTTTTTCGTCATCATCGAGAGATGCTAAAGCGCCTTTGTCGAGCTTAAGATGTTGCAACACCGAATCGGGAGGGGCATTCGCCTGTATTTTTTCTTCGATTGTGCTAACGAATTTCTGCATGTTATCGATGACTTGCTGATGATGATAAGGGTCAAAAATGCCGCGTTGAGAAAATTCGTAATCGTCAGGTAAAGGGAATTTAAATAGTTTCTTCAGTTTGAATAAGCATCCGCGCGCACTATCGGTTAAATTATCTAAACAACTTTCTGGAAACGGATAGAACAATGGCGTAAGTGCGCGTTCAAGATTTTTTTGTAAGGCTTTGTCGGTTAGTTCAGGAAGTTCCACGCCCGCTTCGCCGATGGTATCCAGCAAGAACTGCATTCTTTTTTCCGGCTTCTCAGCCGTGAGGCCGCGCAATAATGTTTCCCAGAACGCAGGTATTCTTGTTGGCTCAGTCGGCGGAACAAGCGTGCGGTCAGTCTGTTTTGGATAATCGACAAACGGAACAACAGAAATGCGAGCATCGCTGTCATTAGCGGCCTTGGTTATGCCAATATCTTGGTCGGCATATGCGGGCATCAACTGTGTGGAGATTTTTCTGCTCCAAGAAAGAAACCGCCGCAGTTCTGCTTTTTTGTCTAACTTCAAATCAGTTTTAATTTTTCGCTTAATTGAACGACTCTTCGCGGCTTGATAAAGATGGCCGCCTACCATGCTCAAACCGGCAGTAAATGCAGGAACAATGTATCTCATCGCCTTATATGAACGCCTTGGCGTTTTAATATCAGATGGATTTTCTTTATTCGTCGATTTTGTGTTCAAGCTTAAAATCTTATCAACCAAAATACTTGCCTTAGCCGCTTTCCCTACGATATCCGTTGCCATATCCGCTTTCTTCCATTCATTCGCAAAGCGATCAAGCCCTTGGTGGTCATTACCATCTCTTTCTTTAACGAACGCTTCTAAACTTGCTTCGACTAAGGAATCTAATCGACTGCTTGCTAATCTTTCTGTAGAACCAAACGTATT
>Ga0157374_10000795_pt1 | contig 27668 bp, 9 predicted proteins | sample M25metaG_FD_115308 | JGI IMG/M metagenome (GOLD analysis project Ga0157374, IMG submission 115308) | Miscanthus rhizosphere microbial communities from Kellogg Biological Station, Michigan, USA - M2-5 metaG | ecosystem: Host-associated > Plants > Roots > Rhizosphere > Soil | place: USA: Michigan... | reverse complement strand
AATGGTTTATACCCTAAGCCTTCCGCCTTCTGCCTTTCACCTACCGCATAAAATGCATTGTTGATCAAATTGAGGATCACGCGACCGATATCCTGCGGCACTACATTTATCATCCCAACTGAGCTGTCAAAATCAGTTTTCATTTCCGTATTGAACGATTTATCTTTTGCTCTTAAGCCATGATAAGCCAACCTCGCATATTCATCACATAAAGAATTAATGTCTGTCAATTCCTTTTGCCCGCTGCTTGTTCTTGAATGCTGCAACATTCCTTTTACAATGGCATCAGCTCTTTTCCCATGCATTGAAATTTTATCATTATTCTGATAAATATTACTCAACAATTCATTTACCACCGTATTACCAATTTTCAATTTTTCATTTTCCATTTTCAATTCTGCTATCAGTTCGTTATTCACTTCAGAAAAATTATTCACGAAGTTTAATGGGTTTTGTATTTCATGAGCAATGCCGGCAGTCAATTCTCCAAGCGAAGCCATTTTCTCTGACTGGATTAGTTGCTGTTGAGTTGCTTTTAATTCTGTATATGCCTTTTCAATTTCTTTAGCCTGTGCTAATTCCTTTACCTGTGCTTTTTGTCGTTCAATGCGAATCGTACGTTGTTGTTGAAATTTGTGTGTTAAGAAAATAAAAACGAGCAACAACAAAGAATAAATTAGGTAAGCCCACCACGTTTGCCACCATGGCGGAGTGATCGTAATTTGAATTGCTTTCTCAGATTCTATGCCATCTATATTGATCGCCTTTACGCGAAATACATAATGGCCCGGCGGTACAGCGATGTAGTTAGCGCTCTTATCGCCAGCCGCATCCCTCCAGATACTGTCGTAATTTTCCAACAATGTATAATATTTGGTCGCGTCCGGGTCACGGTAATCAATAGCAGCAAAATTGAATGAGAAATTATCTTGTTTATAAGTTAAAGAAATTTGATTGGTATTTTCTATCGGTTTAACAAGAATGCTTTTTGTTCCCGACAACACCAGGTGATTGTTAACTAAAAAACCTGTAACAGCAAGTTGAAGTGGTTTGCTTTGCTCATTCATTTTTTTTGGTGACAATATATAAAAACCGTTATTGTTGCCTACAAGTATATCCCCGCTTTTTGTTTTACAAATTCCTCCAAATCGCAAGGTGCCGGGCCGTATGCCATATTTTCTTCCGTAAATGAAAAAGCCCTTTCTGTTAGCATTCACTCTCACGATAGATGAGCTTGTAATAACCCATAAATTCTTTAAATCGTCTTCTATGATATTAATAATTGGCTCTTTGGCTATTTGAGAATGCGGACTAAAAAACCTATTAAAGCGATTGTTTTTTTCATCGAAATAATAGAGACCGTTTTTGCCAGAGCCGGCCCAAACAGTGCCCTGGGCATCATTATACATTCGCAAAATGTTTACGCCGTTTAAGTAATGAATAAATCCGCCGGTAGCCCTATTTAATCGATTGATTCCTCCTTTCGAAGCAGAACCAGGATTTAAGGGATCTGCGGCTCCTAAATCTCCCGAGCCGGCCCAGATATCTCCTGTTGAAGATTCTATGACTGAGGTGATATTGCTGGTTATTATTGTTGTTGAGTCTTGCTCATCATGCATGTATTGCTTTAAGGATTTATCTGCGGGATTGTATCGAAGCAGCCCGTCGTTTGTTGAAATCCATATGAACCCAGACTGATCTTTTATAAGATTACGAAAATTGTGACCTGAAAATATTGTTGATGCTGAACCAGGAGTTTGCCTATAGCTCAGCGATGAAAAATGTTTTGATTCCTTGTTAAACACTAATATCGCGTTGTTAGTGCAGAGGAGTAACGAATCGCGACTAACCTGGAAAATTGATCGAATATTTGTCCCAAGTGAATCTCTGGCATCATAAGTAAACTGATGTACCAGGTTTCCATTCGTATCGAATTCCAGTAGGCCGCTTGCAAATCCCGCTCCCCATAAGTTACTTTCATTGTCTTCGTAAACACAAATAATATTTTCTGTTGAAGAAATGCTTTTTATCTGGTTTATTTCCGGATCTACCCGGAAAAGAAAGCCTCCCTGGTCTGTTGAACTCAACCACAAAACACCATCACGTGAGCTCAAAGCAGCCCAGCAGCTTTTGTCAGGATATCCGTTACTGGACTCATAGTGAGTAATTTTTTTTGCAATTGGATCATACCGGTTGATTCCCGAAATATAAGTTCCAATCCAGATGGCTCCGGTGGCGTCCTCTTTTATAAATGTTATGGGATCTGGTATTCCGATTTGTTTCAGAGGCGGTCTGCTTAATGCTTCTGGATTAGCGGGATTGTAAGTGTGCCTTTCAAAAGTTCCTGTTTTCCTGTTCATCGTATGTAATCCATCTCCCGATGTACCGACCCAAAATGTGCCTTTGCTGTCTTCGAATATGGCTCTTACTTTATTATTAATAAGACTGTTTAAATTTTTTGGATCGTGCACGAATCTTGTAAACTTTCCGTTCTTCTCCATCCGGTTAAGACCGCCATCCCCTGAGCTTTTATAGGCATCAAAAAGAAACTCAAAGCCGGTCCCAATCCACAATACGCCTTCATGATCTTCATATATCGCTCGCACAACATCGCTGGTCAGGCTTGTAGAATCTCCCGGATTATTCCTGTAATGAATAAACTTTCCTGTTTCTTCATTTAAGCAATCAAGACCATTTGCGGTTCCAACCCATAACCTGCCGAGGCGATCTCGCAGAATAGCACTCACCATTCCTGCGCTTAAGCTTGATGCATCGGCAGAATCATGCTTATAATCCTTGAAAACTCCTGTTGCCGGATTGAACTGCTCCATTCCACCTTTCAGAAAACCGATCCATATCATTCCCGTTGGATCTGCATAAATTGTTTCTTCCGAAGCACCGAAGGGAATATTCGGATTCAAGTTGTGAGGTTTGTATGCAGTCCATTTTACTCCATCATAGCGATATATGACATTTGCTCCCTGCCCGCTAAACCACATATAACCGTTCCGGTCCTGAGCAATGGAATTTATCTGTCCCAGCGGTTCCCCGTTGTTACCTTCTACCAAATTGAATTTGATCTGTTGTGTATAACCACTAACAGAAAATAGTTGGAAGAAAATAGACAGAGCGGCAAAGACTTTTCTTTTCATTTGGTTGTCTAAAGTATACTCATTTTGCTATCGATTACTCAGAATATTTGATAGGGAAGTTAACGATAAACTCACTCCCTTCACTTTCTTTGGTCGCTAACTTGATGTCGCCTCCATGAGCTTTCACAATATCATAAGCTAATGATAAACCCAGTCCCGTTCCTTCTCCTGTGGGTTTGGTTGTAAAGAATGGCTGAAATATTTTATCTAAATTTTTCTGAGGAATACCGTTACCATTATCCTTAACTCTAACCTCAACTTTATCATTTAGTTTCTTTGTAGTGACAATTACTTGCGGCGCGTATCCGCCTGAGGCGGATTGCAGCTTCGTCTTTTCACTCACCGCATAAAATGCATTATTGATCAGGTTGAGAATAACTCTGCCGATGTCCTGGGAAACCACATTTACTTTCCCAATTGTGTTGTCAAAATCAGTCTTTATCCCGATGGCTATCGGGACCGCATTGAAGTTTTTGTCCTTTGCACGAAATCCATGATAGGCTAATCTCAAATATTCATCACACAGGGCATTTATATCCGTCAATTCTTTTTGGCCGCTGCTTATACGAGAATGTTGCAACATGCCCTTTACAATAGAATCAGCTCTCTTGCCATGGTGAATTATTTTTTCTTCATTATCTATTACATCATTAGCAATTGATTCTGCCTCCATTAAATTTCCTTTCTTCATTTCGCCTTTCATCTCCGATAATAACTCCTTATTCACCTCAGAGAAATTATTAACGAAATTCAGCGGATTTTGAATTTCATGAGCAATGCCGGCCGTGAGTTCGCCAAGCGAAGCCATTTTTTCCGATTGAATAAGCTGAGCCTGCGTAGTTTTTAATTCATTATAAGCCCTTTCAATTTCTTTTGCTTGTGCGCGTTCCTTTGCCCGGCTGCGTTCTCTCTCGGCACGAATTAGCCTTTCTCTTTGAAAACGATAAATACCATATGCGGCCACGATGAACAATAATGCATAGAGGCAGTATGCCCACCATGTACGCCACCATGGAGGGGTAATTCTTATATCAAGACTCTTCTCTGCCCAGAGGCCGTCGCTGTTTGCAGCCTTCACTCTGAAGATATACTTTCCGGGAGGTACATTATAAAAACTGGCCCTGCGATCTGAACCTGCCTGGTGCCAGTTGTTGTCATAATTTTCTAGCATGAAGAGATAGCGATTGTCAAGCGGATTGGTGTAGTCAATAGCGGTGAAGTCGATCGAAAAAACATTTTGATCATACGGCAAACGGATCTCTGAAGTAGTAAATAGTGGTCCGGTTAACGGGCCGTTGTGGCCAGGTTTTATGAGCTTATCAGCAATGCGAAATCCAGAGAGGATTACCTGGGGCGATTTTGATCTACTCTTTAATTGTCGTGGATCAAAAACATAATAACCGGTTGATGCACCAAAATATAATTTTCCATCCTTGCTTTTAAAGCAGGCGCTTGTCAAACTATCAACGCTGTAATTTTTACCAAAAAGAGTGGTTTCATTTCGATGAGAATTCAGTTTTATAATTCCATCATCCGCTGCTATCCATAAATTCTTTTCGTTGTCTTCGATAATGGATCGAACATTTTCGATGCCCCGGGAAGAGCTGGGATCAATAAACCGTGTAAAAATATCGGAGGTCAAGTTATATACGTACAAGCCGTCATTTGCGGCTACCCAAACAGTTCCGTCGGCATCCTGGTAAACAGACCGAATCTCAGTGCCATTCAAATAGTCTTTGAAAGTGCCATTTGTTTTGTTGAGCTGATGTATTCCACCTGCGCCAATTGACCCAACCCAAAGCCTGCTTTCATTATCTTCGAAAATTGCAGTAACAATATTTTGCCCAAAACGGCTTGAATCTTTTGGAAATGGCTTATAGTGAAAAAATGTCCTGTCCTTCTTATTCAATAAGTCAAGCCCATTCGATGTCCCTACCCAAATATTAGATTGCTTGTCTTCATATATCGACAAGACTGCGTTATCGCTGATACTTCGACTGTCTTTATCATCATGCAGAAAAGAGGTGATCTGTTGTTTTTTATCGGACATGTATAAACCACCCACTGTGCCGACCCAAGCATTGCCCTCCCGGTCTTCGTATATTTTTGTGTACCATGAATCTGGATAAGGCGTCGATTCTCTACCGCTCTTTTCATCTCTCACGATTAGTTTATTCTCCGTTGCAATCCACAGCAAGCCAGGCTGCCGCTCATAAATTGAATTAACCTTGTTGGCTTCAAAAACAAAAGGAAGGTCGCGGTCAAATGGATCGATACGCAAAAGGTTTCCTACAATTGTACTGATCCAAAAAATACCATCCCGGGAAGAGAAAGCAGCCCACGATGTCTTGTCGTCATATATGCCACCTAACCATTCGCTTTTAAGGGCGGATTCGTAATGCTTTATTTTTTTCGTTTGTGGGTCATAGCGGTTTACGCCTGCGTCAGAGGTGCCTATCCAGATCGCGCCTGAAGCATCTTCCTTAATAAAACTAATGTGATCCCACGGAAACTCCTTACTCAATAGTGGACGACTCAATTTTTCCGGCGATTTTGGATCATATTTATGATGCTCAAAACGTCCCGACGCTCTGTCCATGGTATGTAACCCATCACCCGCGGTTCCTACCCAAAAATTGCCTTTGCTGTCTTCAAAAATTGCTCCGACCTTGTTATTGATTAAACTATGTGGATCTCCGGGATCATGTAGATACCGGGTGAATTTTCCAGTTTTCGCATCCATTTTGTTTAATCCTCCCTCATCGGGTCCTGAGCCTTCGTCGGGGTAAGGACTTCCTGTACCGATCCACAGTGTACCTTTTTGATCTTCATACATTGTCCTCACGACGTTACAACTAAGGCTACTGGAATCGTTGGATATGTTTTGATAATGCGCAAATCTGCTTGTTATGCGATCAAACCGATCCAGTCCGCGATCGGTTCCAATCCAAAGAACGCCTTTGCTATCAGCAAGAATCGCTAAAACGAAATTGCTAATTAAACTCGCTTTATTTGTCGAGTCATGGCGAAAATGCGTGAATGTTTCCGCTATGGGATCAAACCGGTCAAGCCCACCTCCTACAGTACCAATCCATAATATACCTGATGAATCCACCGCAAGACACTCAAGCGAATTATTACCTAATGAATTCAGATTTAAAGGATCATTCTTATAAGAAATAAAATTGTAGCCATCGTAGCGATACAATCCTTTCTTCGAACTGAACCACATATATCCTTGTTTGTCCTGAACAATGCCGGTAATATGAATAAAAGTTTTCCCTTCTGGCGGCGACACAGCGTTGATAGTGATTGATTGTGCACGTAACCAATTTTTCGCTGGCGACAAAAGAAATAATAATGCTAAAAGAAAAGCAGTTTTGATTTTATTGGTATTGCGAGCAGAGGTTGTGATTTTCAAAGTAGTTCATTTTGTCAAATTAAAGGTAGGGTTATTGTAAACAGGCTGCCCTCTCCTTCCTCTGTCTCCACTTTTATTTCTCCTCCATGTCCTTTTACTATATCGTACGCCAGACTCAAACCCAATCCTGTTCCCTGCCCAGTTGGCTTGGTAGTAAAAAATGGCTGAAAGATTTTATCTAATATCTTTTGAGGAATACCATTGCCGTTATCCTTGATTTTAATTTCAACCTTATCATTTAGCTTCTTTGTACTGATAATGACCAATGGCTCATAACCTAAGCCTTCCGCCTTCTGCCTTTCACCTACCGCATAAAAGGAATTGTTGATCACATTCAGAATAACTCTGCCAATATCCTGTGGTACGATATTTATCTTCCCGATTGAGGCGTCAAAATCAGTGTTACGGTTTGCGTTGAAGTTTTTATCCTTCGCACGCAGTCCATGATACGCGAGCCGCAGATATTCATCACACAAAGCATTTATATCGGTCCTTTCTTTTTGTCCACTGCTGGTACGAGTATGCTGCAACATTCCTTTTACAATGGCGTCGGCTCGCTTACCGTGTTGATTAATTTTTTCTTCATTGCCAATCACATTGTCAGCGATTATCATAACTTCTTCCATATTTCCTTTTCTTGCTTCCTCGCTCAATTCGAGAAGCAGCTCTTTATTAACCTCCGAAAAATTATTGACAAAGTTCAATGGGTTTTGAATCTCATGCGCGATTCCTGCAGTTAATTCGCCAAGAGAAGCCATTTTTTCGGATTGGATCAGTTGCGATTGGGTTGTCCTTAAGTTATCAAGCGATTGGCTTAATTCAGCCGTCCGTTCTTTTACCTGTTGTTCAAGGATCACCTGCTGATTCAGAGCTTGTTCCCTTTTTTCTTCAGAAAGTCTTACCACTTGCCTTGCATTTTCCCTCACGTCTCTCATAATTTCCCTGAAGCGGAGGGAAATATATACAACCAGGGAAAGGGAGAATAAAAAATAACTGCAGGTCAGAAGAATCAAGCCTGGCAAACCGCCACGAAATATGTGCAGAAGGTCCGTGATCGCATAGATTGATGCAAACAAAACAGATAGCATTACACCGCCTACAATAGCCCACTGGGCCCCTTTCAATTTTTTTAAGGATGATGCCAGGATGTACATGATTCCCAAAAATCCTATTACAAAGTTGATATAGGAAAAGACCTTATAAAAATTGAAAAAAACAGTAAGGGCCCCAATAAAAAAATACGTAAGTAAAAGACGTTTAAAGTTTCTCGGTAGCTTGAAATTTAAGATCGTTGTTACTATAAAAAAAGACGTTATCAAAACCATCCAATAACTGAACTTCTGCAATAAGTCATTTATCCTAAATGCAACGAACGAAATATCCTGGTCGGCAAGAAAAAATCGCGAGAGGTTCGACAAGGCAGAGAAACTGGAATAGATGCTAATCAACGAGAGAATTGCTCTCTCTTTTGGATTTAAAATAGTTAACAGCCAGAATAGCAGGGCTAACAATAATGTTACCGAAAGCCAGATGCTTCTAAAAAACAACGTTCGCCGCGAGTGCTTCAATGTCATTAGATCAGCATTGGGCTGTCCGTCAAGTGATATAAAATACTGAAGGCCTTTCATGGTCTCCCACCTAACCCCTCCACTCGTTCCTGATCTCAGTTGGTAGACAGGAAGCGACGAAAGATAATCCACAAAATGGATGGCTAGCAGATGCTCCTTTCCCGTTTCCAGGTTGAGCGGAACGGATGTTTTGTCAATGGGATTATATTCTTTAAAGCGCTGTCCACGTGTGCCAGTATTACCAAAAGATTCAACGAAATTTCCATCCACATAAATATCTGTAGCGGCCCAACCTCCTCTATTCAGACCGAATTGAATATTACCGAAATCTTTATCAAGCTTTAATTTAAGTCTGAACCAGCCTTCTACTTTCCCCGTTTTGTCAGCGTCTTTAGCTGTCAGCTCTGTAGGTTTTAATATCCTCCAATCGGATGTATTTGCTTGAACATTGGCCCAGGAAGAATCATTACCTGGTTTGAAGATCCATCCATCTACACCAGACAATATAATCAGTGGCCGATTCCTGGGGAACATTTTTGCAGAAAACACCTTGACTGACTCCTGGGATAATGCAGAGTGAAAGCTAATAACAAAAAATAAGCAGGTTGTGGCGATTAGCTTCATGATATTAAGTTAGGCATTAGTCAGTTCAATGATGAACTCAGCACCCTCACCTTCTATTGTTTTAACTTTTATTTCTCCTCCATGTGCCTTCACAATATCGTACGCCAATGATAACCCTAATCCTGTTCCTTGTCCCGTTGGCTTAGTAGTAAAGAAAGGCTGAAATATTTTATCTTTAATCGAATCCGGAATGCCGTTACCATTATCCTTTACCCTTATTTCAATCCTGTCTTGTAATCCTCGCGTTCCAACAATAACAGTTGGCTCGTAGCCCGAAACCTCTTGTTTAGCTCTTTCATTCACCGCGTAAAACGCATTATTGATCAAATTGAGAACGACTCTACTTATATCCTGTGGCACTACATTTATTTTGCCAATCGTGTTGTCAAAATCAGTTTTTATCCCGATAGCTAGCGGGACCGCATTGAACGATCTATCTTTAGCACGAAGGCCATGATATGCCAATCTCAGGTATTCATCACACAAAGCATTTATATCTGTTGGTTCTTTTTGCCCTGAACTTTTTTGAGAGTGTTGCAGCATTCCTTTCACAATAGCATCTGCGCGCTTCCCGTGATAATTTATTTTTTCTAGATTTTGCTCGATATCGTTCAACAGTTGATTTTCCAATTCTTCATCTCTATCACTTTTATCTTTTAACTTTTCACTTTTCACTTCTTCAATCAGTTCTTTATTCACTTCCGAAAAATTATTAACGAAGTTTAGCGGGTTTTGTATCTCATGGGCAATACCCGCTGTTAGTTCACCAAGCGAAGCCATTTTTTCTGATTGAATGAGTTGGGCTTGTGTTGATTTTAATTCCGACAAAGCGATTTCTACATTTTGTTTCTCCTGCTGTAATTGAAGTGTTCGCGTGGATACTTTTTCCTCCAGTATCCTATTTTCACGTCGCAATCGAAGGGACCGGTAATAAATGAAAGCCCAGACTGCGGCTGCAAATAAAACAGCAAAAGTTGTATAAGCCCACCAGGTACGCCACCACGGCGGTGAGATAAAAACAGAAATTGCTTTCTCAGACCATATGCCTTCCTGGTTCACCGCCTTTACCTTGAAACGGTATTGGCCCGGTGGTATCTTGATGAGGTTGACGCTTGTTCTCTTGCCATTATAGCGCCAGCTATCATCATAGTTCTCCAGCATAAATACATACTCCAGTGGGCCGGGGTGCTTATAGTCAACAGCAAAAAAATCGATCGAGAAAGTATTCTGATCATAGTCCAGGCTTATCGTTTCCGACTCGCGCATAGGCTGTATTGACGGGACAGTGGTCTCAGCCAGATCCTTTCGGTTGCCAATTTCAAAACCCGTGAAGTATAATGCAGGACCTTCTTCATTTGGTTTTATTGACGATGGATCCAGGAAATAATAGCCATTCTGGTCCAATAAGTATAGTTCACCGTTTTCACTTTTGAAATTGTTTGCATGAAGCAAGGTATTCTCATGAACGCCATAGTGTTCTCCATAGATCTTTATTTCGTTCCTTTTATCGTTGATCTTAATAATAGATGTAGTTGTGCTCACCCATAAATTTCTGTTATTGTCTTCCAGTATATTTTTTATTCCTTTGATCGCTGAACCTGTGAAAGGATGATTGAAAGGTCGGAATCTGTCGCGAGCGCTGTCATACAGAAATAAACCATCATTGCTTCCCGACCATACGTTGCCATTTGCATCTGCACAAATACCAGAAATAATAGAACTCTCGAGGTACTTGCTCAACTTTCCGCTCGTCTGATGCATACGGAACAGCCCCCTCGCTCCAAACCAAATGTCACCCGTATGATCTTGCGAAAAACAAGAGGCATAATCATTGATAAGGTTGTTCGGGTCGGTATTATAACTATAATGAGTGAACACACCGGAGGATGGGTTTATTTTGTCAATGATCCAGTTACCGGAAGAGCACCATATATTTTTATTGCGATCAATAAAAAGCGAAGCAATATGATCGCCACTGATACTTGTTGAATCGTTATCGTGATGTTTGTATGCAGAAAATGTTCTTTTTTTCAAATCAAATTTCAAAAGGCCGCCTGATGAGGCTATCCACAAATTACCGTTGCCGTCACCTTCCATACCATTGATTGTATCAGCGATAAAACTTTTATTCGGTTGTTTGCTTAACCCCGTGTCAGATTGGCTGATGATTTCTTTATAAACGAGACCTTTCCCACCAATCCAAAGTACATGTTTGTCTTCCTCATAGTACAATGAATTTACAAGGCGAGATAAAGGGTGGTAAGGAATCATTGCTTTTGACGGATCAATATTGTATACATCGCCTTCCGATGAAGAAAACCAGGTTTGCCCATTGGCTGAATTGAAAGACCGAAAAAGATTGGGGCGGATATGCGTTATTTTTTTTGTAGTAGGATCATATCTGTTCGTGCCATTTACTGCCGAGCCGATCCATAAAACTCCCTTGCTATCCTCATTTATGAACGTGATATGGGTTATGGCCAAGGCTTCATGAAATTTTACAGCAGGACCGCTTAATTGCTCGGAATGCTTCGGATCATAATTATAGCGGGTAAACTTCCCGGTCTTCCTGTCCATCTTTTGTAATGTGTTTTCGGCCCCACCAATCCAAAAATTGTTTTTGCTATCCTCATAGATAGCCCGGACCTTGTTGTTGGCGATACTGGTTGAGTCGTTTGTATTGTGCAGGTATCGTATAAATTTTCCGGATGTACGATCAAAGCGGTTGAGTCCTCCCTCTTCCGGTTTTTCGCCAAAGGTCAGGAAAGGGCTGCCACACCCGACCCACAGAGTTCCCTGCCTATCCTCATATAAATACCAAATCCTGTTAAAGCTAATGCTCGAGGGATCGCTGGGAATATTTTTAAAGTGCTTGAATTTTCCTGTTTTTTCATTGAGCATATCCAGGCCGCCGTATGTTCCTGCCCAAAGATTGCCTGTGTGATCTCTTAATACACAAAAAACTGTATCATTTGACAGACTACCGGGATCACCGACATCATGGCGAAAGTGAATGAACCTGTTTTGGACCGGATCGAATTGATCAAGGCCACCACCGTAAGTCGCTGCCCATATGATGCCCGAAGAGTCAATGATGAAATTCGGAACCCGATTATTGGAAAGTGAATTCAGATCCTGTTCTTGGTGCTGATAGGTTAAGAGGTTTACTCCGTCATAGCGCTGCAACCCTTTAAAAGCAGTAGAAAACCAAATATATCCCCATGGGTCTTGTTTAATATCTGTTACGGTACCCCAAAAGCTGACGCTGCCATAATTTTTATCGCGTGTCAATACAGGATTAAGGCCGCTTTCTTGCGAAAGGCAATCGTCTTCCCGGAAAAGAAGACACAACAAAGTCGAAATGCATAATGATAATTTCATAGTTGCATTTAACTAACCGGTAATTGAATAACAAATTCGCTCCCCGCTTTCGCCGAGGCTCCGGCGGACAACCCTTCATCTGTACTCGTCACCACTTTTATTTCACCACCATGGGCCTTCACAATATCATATGCCAACGACAATCCCAATCCTGTCCCCTGTCCTGTTGGTTTCGTCGTAAAGAAGGGTTGAAATATCTTGTCCACTATTTTCTGTGGAATTCCATTACCATTATCTTTTACTATGATCTCAATATGGTCTTTAAGCCTTTTAGTCGTAACGATTACTCTTGGCTCATAGCTCGTAGCTCCCAGCTTTGCCCTTTCATGCGCCGCGTAAAACGCGTTATTGATCAGGTTAAGGATAACACGACCAATGTCCTGTGGTACCACACTTATTTTTCCAATCGATTTATCAAAATCAGTCTTCACGTCGGCGTTGAAGGTTTTGTCCTTCGCACGAAGACCATAATAAGCCAATCTTAGATATTCGTCGGCAAGGTTATTAATGTCTGTAAGTTCTTTTTGACCACTGCCAACCCTTGAATGCTGCAGCATTCCTTTTACTATCGCATCAGCTCTTTTTCCATGATGATTTATTTTTTGTTCGTTGTCTTTAACATCGCTTAAAATACTTTTCACCTCCTCTATATTTCCGTTTTCCATTTCCTGCTCAGCTTCATCGATGAGTTCAGTATTTACGTCTGAAAAATTATTGACAAAGTTTAACGGATTTTGAATTTCATGGGCAATACCGGCAGTGAGTTCACCGAGTGAGGCCATCTTTTCTCGTTGGACAAGCTGGCCCTGCGTGTCCCTGAGATCAGCATACGCCCTCTCAATTTTTTCTTTAGCTCTTTGCTTATTGCGGCTATTTCGCCATAATAGTACTGTAATGATGATTAAAATGGCTATACCAGCCACTAGGGAATATAATTGCACTTTGCTGCGATACCGGATCTGTGAAGCCGCCATGTCCTGTTCCCTCAGCTTTTCAGTGAATGTGATATTTTGTATTTCCCTGTTCTTTTCATTTGAAAAGAGGCTATCCTTAATCCGATCGTTCAGCTCAATGTACTTAAGCGCACTGTCTTTATCACCCCTCATTTTGTATATCTCACCAAGGTTCGCTACAGCTTCCAACAGATTTTTCGTTTCCATGTCAGGATCACTGGAGGCGGCTACTTTGTGGGCATAATAAATGGCAGAATCCAACTGCCCGGTCTTTTTAAAGAGAGTTGACATGCCGCTGAATATTTGCAGCGTATCCCTGAAATAAAGGTTGCTACTGGCGAGTGGAATAGCCCTTTGAAAGTTACCCAATGCATCTTTATAATTACCCTGGATGGTTTGTATCGTTGCAAGCAGGTAGACCGGGAAATTCCACTCTGAATTATTAAATGGTTCTTTTGCATCAATCGCTTTGCGGGTAAAGTAAATAGCAGAGTCCAGTTGTCCCATCAACAGGTAAGTCTGAGCAACCTCCGCTTCCATTGGCACAACAAGCGAGTGACCGGGAATTGTAAACTCTGACACACCCGGGTTGTTTTTAGAAATTTCGACTGCCTTTAACGCGTGAGTGAGAGCACTTTTCAAATCGTTTGTCGCCCTAAAGGTAGCTTGCAAAATGCCGTGGGCCGATGCAACGCCAAGGCTATCTCCGATCTCCTCGTAAATGGATTGAGCGTTTAAAGCATACTTTATCGACGCGCTATTGTTTGACTGGTTCCCCGTAATTGCTGCCAGCACTAACAGGCAGTCCGCCCTGCCCTTCGCATCATTTATCTTTTGCGCAAGCCTGAGTCCGCGTTCCGCGTAGTTAAATGCAGAATCAAAATCGTGTAGATCATTCGCAATGTGTGCGAGTGCGTTTACTTCGCCTTTATCTTGCGCTTGCTTATTGATGACTGCCAACAAGCTGTCGCTCCTCCCCTGCTGAGGAAAGACAAGCTCACGGTGAACGAGAAAAGCAACAATCGTTATAATTTTTAATTTCATGATTAACGCCCGGCCTATAGTATTGGCAAATAAACTGTCAATTCGCTTCCCTCCCCCTCTTTCGTTTCAACCTTTATTTCACCGCCATGGGCTTTCACAATATCGTACGCCAGCGAAAGGCCCAATCCCGTCCCCTGCCCTGTTGGCTTTGTCGTAAAGAATGGTTGAAATATTTTATCTGCTATGTTCTTTGGAATACCATTGCCGTTATCCACAACCCGAATTTCTATCTTATCCTTTAGCTTCCTGGTGGTTAGTTTGACTAATGGCTCATAGCTATTGGCTAACAGCTTTGTTTTTTCATTCACCGCATAAAAAGCGTTGTTAATGAGGTTCAATAATACGCGGCCAATTTCCTGTGGAACGATATCTATTTTAGCAACACTATTATCCAAATCTGTCTCAATCTTTGCATTGAAAGATTTGTCTTTCGCACGTAAGCCATGATAGGCCAACCTCAAATATTCGTCAGCCAGCTTATTAATATCTGTCGGCTCTTTAATGCCTGTACTTGTTCTTGAATGCTGCAACATTCCCTTTACAATGGAATCTGCCCGCTTGCCGTGGTGATTTATCTTTTGTTCGTTGTCTCTAACGTCACTCAAAATACTTTTCGCCTCCGATATATTTCCCTTTTCCATTTCTTGCTCAGCTTCATCGATGAGTTCAGTATTTACATCTGAAAAGTTGTTGACGAAATTTAATGGGTTTTGTATCTCATGTGCTATGCCTGCAGTCAATTCACCAAGGCTTGCCATCTTTTCGGATTGGATAAGCTGTGCTTGCGTAAGTTTTAATTCATGGTACGCTTTTTCGATTTCCTTTGCCTGCGCTAATTCCCTTTCTCTCGTCTTAGCCTTTTCCTTTTCAATGACCCGGTTTCGCATAAAACGATTCACCACGACAACACCCAACAGAAAAAGCACGGCATACATTGTATACGCCCACCAGGTACGCCACCATGGAGGTGAGATGATTATTCGGATCGCTTTTTCTGACGAATTCCCTTCGCTGTTGATGGCCCGGACTCTGAAAACATAATGGCCGGGAGGAACATTGAATAAATATGCTTTGTGATCGGTCCCGGTATAATGCCAACTATTATCATAATTTTCAAGCATGAAAAGATATTGGTTTTCGCCAGGCGTTCTGTAGTCAAGGGCTAAAAAGTCAATTGAGAATGTGTTTTGACTATAGTTAAGGTTTATTTCCTTTGCTTGCCAGATCGGAGCCTTCAAGACACTGCCTGGTTGTACCTCCTGCGCACCCAACTTAAAGCTCGTGAAATTAACTATCGGCCCGGTAGTATTATCTTTCAAACTGTCCGGGAAGAAAGAATAATATCCATTCTGATCCCCAAGAAAAAGTTTTCCATTTTCTGCCTTATAGTTGTCAGCAACAGAAAATAAATTTCTATGAACTCCATACGGTTTTCCATAAGACCTCAACTCATCGCGCTTTGGACTGATCTTTATGATTGCATCATTCGTGCTGATCCATAAATTTTGATGATCGTCTTCCAGGATGTGCAAAATGCCGGCGATTTGTGATCCTGTGTGAGGATCAACAAAAGGAATGAATTGGTCATCATCACGATCGTAGCGGTACAGCCCGCTCGATGCTCCTGCCCAAACAACGTTGTCAGCATCAACAACTACCGTTACAAACAATGCATTGGGAAGATAATGGTGGAATTTCCCATCTTTATGATCGAGTTTTATCAGCGAATATGGGGTAATCCACAGGTCGTTATTTCTATCTTCTGTAATGCTCGAAGTCCATTGAACAGAATTCTGGATGTTATAATTTTCAGTGTACTTATAGTGAGTAAATGCATCAGTGACAGGATCCAGTTTATCAAGCATCCAGTTTCCCGCTGAAAGCCACAAATTTTTGGCATGATCAATAAAGATGCTGCTTACAATATTGCCACTAATGCTTGACGCATCTTTATCATTATGCCGGTACGTCGCAAATAATTCCTTTGTGAGATCCAGTTTGCATAGACCGTCATTGGTGGCGATCCATAAATTGCCTCTGCCGTCTGCTCTTATGCTGGAAATGCTATCATTAGAAAGACCATTGCCCGTCAGAGGATCGCGTGTCCATACTTTTTCTGTTTGCGTATTCAGATCTTTTTTCACCAGCCCTTTGAACGTCCCGATCCAAAGAATGTTCTTATTTGTTTCATAAAAAAATGAATTCGCTTCCGGTTGATTAATTGGCTCGTACGGTATCGACGATTTTTTTTGCAAATTGACATTGTATAAATTTCCATTCATTGTTGAAAACCACAATAAATTGTCTCTTGACGAAAAAAATCTCCAGCTTGAGGCATCGTGGAAACCAGCGCTTGTATCGGCCGATGCGATTTTACTGCCCCTTATGTCAATACCAAAATGCGTAACCTTCTTTGTGACGGGATCGTACCTGTTAATTCCATTGAAAATAGTGCCTATCCATATAAAACCTTCCTGATCTTGATTAATGAAAGTGATATGGTCCAAACCCATCGGGAACTCATTGACCGGAGGACGGCTTAATTTGTCGGGCTGCGCAGGGTCATAATAGTAATGTGTGAACTTGCCAGTTTTTCGATCCATAACCTGCAAACCATCACCGGTAGAGCCAACCCAAAAATTCCCCTGCCTGTCTTCATAGATTGCTCTCACTTTGTTGCTACTAATGGTACCTGGATCATTGGGATCGTGCAAATAGCGAATGAACTTTCGATTTGTTCTGTCAAATCGGTTCAAGCCGCCTTCTTCGGGAGTTTCCCCGAGATTAAAAAAAGGACTGCCACAGCCAACCCACACTGTGCCTTGACGATCTTCGTACAGGAACCATACCCGGTTATAGCTAAGGCTTGAAGTATCCCCGGGAATATTTTTATAATGAATAAACTTCCCGGTCTTCTCATTTAGCACATCGAGACCCCCATAAGTGCCTACCCACAAAGAACCTGTATGATCCCTGAGAAGTGCAAAGACAGTATCATTTGCTAAACTTGATTCATCTTCTGCATTGTGACGATAATGGGTAAATCCATTTTTTCCAGGATCAAATCGATTCAATCCTCCACCATATGTGGCCGCCCAGATGACCCCGGAAGAATCTATATGTATACAAGGTACACGGTTGTTGGAGATGGAATTGGGATCACGCGGATCATTCATATAAGAGACGAAATGCGACCCATCATACCGTTGAATTCCTTTTAATTGAGTAGACAACCAAATAAACCCCTGTGGGTCCTGCTTTATGTCGGCGACCGTTCCCGCAGCAAAATCCTCAGCAGTAATAACAAGATTGAACCTTGGGTCCTGCGAATAAACATTCCCTCCCTGTAGCAAAAGCAACGTAGGGATAGAAAAAGCAAGCAAAAGTTTCATCAGAATGTTTTTAGGTGGCTGGCAATTCAATTCTAAATGTTGATCCTCCACCCTCGTTCGTCTCTACCTTTATTTCTCCCCCATGCGCTTTAATAATATCATAGGCCAGCGATAGCCCCAATCCGGTCCCCTGGCCTGTTGGCTTTGTTGTAAAGAATGGCTGAAATATTTTATCTACTATTTTTTGTGGAATGCCGCCCCCATTGTCAATCACTTTGATCTCAACACCCCGACCCCTTGCCAAAGGCATCCCTTCGGGAAAAGGGGAGCTGATTGAAATGGTTGAAATGGTAACAGTCGGTTGGTATTGTTCGCCAGCTGTTTTCTTCTTTTCTGTCACTGCATAAAAAGCGTTGTTGATCAAATTCAAAATCACACGGCCAATATCCTGTGGAATGATATTTATATTACCAACGTTTTTGTCGAAATCTGTTTCAATCTTCGCATTAAACGATTTGTCTTTCGCACGAAGACCATGATAAGCTAATCTCAAATATTCGTCACACAAAGCATTGATATCCGTGGGCTCTCTTTGTCCACTGCTTGTTCGTGAGTGTTGCAACATTCCTTTGACAATGGAGTCGGCTCTCTTACCATGCTGATTGATCTTTTGTTCATTGCCCCTAATGTTCTTCGCGATAGCTTTCACTTCGTCTATATTTCCCTTATCAGCTTCCTGCTCCAACTCGTTAATTAATTCGGTATTCACATCAGAAAAATTATTGACGAAATTCAATGGGTTTTGAATTTCATGTGCAATGCCTGCTGTCAGTTCGCCCAACGAAGCCATTTTTTCTGATTGTATCAATTGCGTCTGCGTTGTTTTTAATTCATGATACGCCTTTTCAATTTCCTTCGCCTGCTCCAGTTGTTTTGCCCTTGTTCGTTCTCTTTCTGCGTTGATCACCTTTCTTTTTTGATAGCGATGAATGAGCACAACAAGCGCGGTGAATAAAACAGCATAGAAACTATAAGCCCACCATGTAGCCCACCAGGGCGGCGAAATAAGGATCACGATACTTTTTTCCTGCCAATCTTCACCAATGCCTGCCGCCATCCTTACCCGAAACAGGTACTTACCCGGAGGTATTTTCAAGTACTGCATTAGTTCTTCAGGATTTGTTGAGCGCCAGTCTTTGTCATAATTCTCCAGTTTGTAAAAAACTCTTTTGTCCCCCCCGATGCTAAAATCTATCATAGTGGCGCTGATGGCGAAGATATTTTGACTGTAACGAAGCCGTATTTCGCTGGCAACATTTATCGGCTCTTTCAGAGGTCCTCCGTCACGAGGATTCACTATTTTATTATTAACCGATAAACCGGTGAAATAAAGTTGAGACTTTACCGGGGTTGCTGTTAGTTTAGCAGGGTCGAAGACACAATAGCCGTTACCAAATCCAAATTGCAATTCACCATTTTGCCTCCTTATCGCAGCGTTATTATAGAAAAAGTTGTTTGCATCCCCTAGTCCATTTGCCTGCCCAAAGCGGATTAGACGGTCTCTTGCTTTATTCATCATGTAGAGGCCTGACTCGGCACCCACCCAGAGATTATTCTCCGTGTCTGCAATGATCGATTCAACATCCACAATATTGAGCCCAACATTCACTTCTGCCAATGATACAAATCGATCAAGTTTTGGCTCATAATGAAACAAACCACCAGGAGCTCCGACCCACAAGATGCCATCACCACCTTTATACAAACAATTAATGGACATTCCCGGCATATAGTGAGTGAACTTCCCGGTTCGGCGGTCAAACTTGTCAAGGCCGCCATTTTTACCAGTGCCGATCCAAAGAGTGCGATCGTCATCTGCCAAAATAGAATTAATAACATTTTCGCTTATGGTATTGCCATTAACTGAACTGTGCTCATACGGGGTGAATTTATTGGCTCCGGGATTGAACTTATATAACCCAGCGCCGTCTGTCCCGATCCAGATATTTGAATCTGTATCCTGGCACAGGGAAATTATCGGCGAAGGGCCCGGCAAGTTATCGCCCTTGTAATGATACCGTTTAAATGTCCCCGCTTTGCTATCGTAAAAATTTAACGCATTGCTTGAGCCTATCCACAAGTTTCCTCTCATATCCCTTAATAAGGACAACACTCTATTACTGCTCAAGCTTTTTGAGTTGCCGGGTTCATTTAGAAACTGTTTTGTCGATCCATTGCTGTCTTTTCGCAAAAGACCTGTAGCGGTCCCATACCACACCGCCGTTGGGCTCTCTTCAATAAGAGTGCGAACGCCGTCATTGTTACGACCAACCTCAACAAAAGGAACAATCACATTACGAAGATCGACGCGGAATAAATTGGCATTTTGCGTACTTATCCAAACAATCCCATCTTTTGTCGCATGTGCCCACCAACTTGTTCCATCCTGCGAAAAGTTTCCTTTGTCTTCCTCCGCCCCATAATGAGTCATTTGTTTCGTTTGCGGATCATAGCGAATGATCCCGCTGAACATTGTTCCAATCCATATTTTTTTGTCTGCATCTTCGACAAGAAATGTGATATTGTCTACAAAACTCGACGGCCATGGACTACCTAAACCATTTATTTTTGATGGTAACACCGGGTACCTCGTCACCCGCCCCGTTTTTCTATCAAGTGTGTGTAGTCCATTGTGGCGCGTGCCGATCCAGAAATTTCCATAACTGTCTTCGAGAATCGCACGAGCCTTATTGTCAATGAGAGTGGCGGGGTTTGACGGATCATGCATATAGCGGTTAAATTTGCCGCTGGCGCGATTGAAGCGATTAAGACCGCCTTCATCAGTACCGTCAAAAGTATATCCGGTTCCTATCCATAGTTCTCCCTCTCTGTCTTCATAAATGGCCCTTACTATATTATTGCTAAGGCTCGTACTGTCACCAGCCTTATTGCGATAATGTTTGAACTTGCCCGTCTTTTGATCCAGGAGGTCGAGTCCGCCAAAACTACCAACCCAAACATTACCCACGTGATCAACACGCACTATTGAAACCGAGTCACTACTCAAACTCGCAGGATCGTTCTTATTGTAACGGTAGTGTGTGAAAGAATTTGTTGCAGGGTCAAATTTGTCGAGCCCCATTCCGTAGAAACCGATCCAGATATTTCCGGACGTATCAGATTCGAGGCATTCAGGATAATAACCACCTAATGAATTTGAATTGTTGGGATCATAAACAAATTTGGTCATGTGGCTTCCATCGTAGCGAACGATACATCGAAAAGTTTGATCAGAGAACCACATGAAACCCTTGCTATCTCTTGTCATTCCATTGATCTTGCCCAATGAGACTCCGTTTGTTCCGGATACCAAATTGAATTTTATCTGTGGGGCCTGCGAAAAACTATTACCTGGCGTCAACCCCAGGAATGCGAGAATCATGCATGTACTAATAGCAGTTCTTATCATAATTATGCTTGAGTCGGTAATTGTATCACGAACTCACTCCCTTCACCTTCCTTCGTTTCAACCTTTATTTCACCACCATGCGCTTTTACAATATCATAAGCTAAGGATAAACCCAGCCCCGTTCCCTGCCCCGTTGGTTTCGTTGTAAAGAAAGGCTGAAAGATTTTATCAAATATTTTTTGCGGAATACCATTCCCATTGTCTGCTACTGAAATTAAAATTTTATCGGCGATTTTTTTTGTTCTTACTGTAACGGTGGGCTGATATTCAGGAATATTTTGTTTTGCCTTCTCATTGACTGCGTAAAATGCGTTATTGATGAGGTTCAACAACACCCTTCCAATATCCTGTGGAACGATATTGATTTTTCCAATTGACCCGTCAAAATCAGTTTTGATTTCCGCATTGAAGCTTTTGTCTTTTGCACGAAGACCATGATAAGCTAATCTCATATATTCATCAGCTAGCTTATTAATGTCTGTCGGTTCTTTTATGCTTGTATTCGTTCTCGAGTGTTGCAACATTCCTTTTACTATTGCATCAGCACGCTTGCCATGATGTGAAATTTTTTCAAGGTTTTTTTCAATATCGTCCAGCAATTGCATTTCAAGTTCATTATTTCTTTCACTTTTATCTTTTATCTTTTCACTTTTCACTTCCTCAATAAGCTCCTTGTTTACTTCTGAAAAGTTGTTGACGAAGTTTAACGGATTTTGGATCTCGTGCGCGATGCCTGCTGTTAGCTCTCCAAGCGAAGCCATCTTTTCAGATTGAATGAGTTGAGCCTGGGTAGATTTTAATTGGTCTAGTGTGTTTTCAATCTGTTGATTTCGCTGCTGCAGGACCTCATTAGCTTTCTTTCGGTGCCTGTTATTTCTATATAGCAGAAATGCTACTACCATAAAAACACCGGCACCTGATATCAATGCAAATATTCTCACTCTATCACGCGTTTCAATTTTTTCTTTTTCCAGTTTCTCCAATCTTATTTGTTCACCAACAACCACGTCTTGAAAGGCGAGAAGATTTTTCCTTTCTTCTTCACCCAGGCTGTCACTTAATGTTTTTGCCAGCTTTAGATAGATTGTCGCGCTATCCTGATTCTTCAGTTGATCAAAATGTGAGGCAAGTAAATTATATGCTTCTTTTTTCCCGACTGCGTCTGCTAGTTTTTCAAAAACAAACAAAGACTTTCTCCCGTAATACAAAGAGGAGTCAGAGTTTTTTAAATCCATGTAAATTCGGCTCAGGGAGAGGTATGCCCTTCCTCCGTGTGCAAAATCACTCGTCTGTTCCAACAGCCCAATCGCTTGCAACATTATGTAACGGGCAGAATCGAAATTTCCCATTTTCTCGTAGCTGTCTCCCAGGTATTTCATCGAGACGCCCACGCCCCACTGATTTTTCTCATGTTCAAACGTTGCCAAGGCCTTTCTCTGAAGCCCTATTGCGGAATCTAATTTGCCCGCATTCATATAGGCAATCCCCATGTGAAGATTTGCCAATGGGATCATCTCACTGTCGTTGGCAGCAATTGCCAATCTTTCTGCCTCGCGATAATTTTTCAACTGGTTGTTAATGTTTTCACTCCAATTTCCAGCGAATGCATTCAGCAGGCCGATGTAATCGTAACTGTTGCTTAATACAGATAGTCGCGCCTTTGTTGGGGTCTGGCCCGGCAGAAGGTGCCACGTTGGTTTCTCGCTTTTGGGATCCTTTGCAATATTTATCGCTTTTAAGAAGGTCTCCAATGATCCCGAGAACTTTTCATTGTACATCAGAATAAGCCCCAGGTTATTCAATATAGATGCCTCATTCAATTTTAGACCCAGGTTGGTTGCAATCGATAAGGCGTGCTCAAAATAAAAGCGGGAACTATCGTGGTTAGCAAGAAGATAATATGTGCCCAGGTTACTGCAAGCTTCCATTCGGGCTGTGTCATTCGATACTTCGGTCAGCGTTTCATGTAATCTATCGAGATATGGATCGCCTGGTCGCCCATAAATGAACGATGGCAACAAGATTAAAACTGCAAGCTTCACAAAAATTTTCATCACTGCTGATTTATTACAAAGGAAGAACGATAATGAATTTAGCTCCTTCTCCTTCTTTTGTTTCAACCTTTATTTCACCTCCATGTGCTTTCACGATATCATAAGCTAATGATAGACCTAGCCCGGTTCCCTGACCCGTTGGTTTCGTTGTAAAAAAGGGTTGAAATATTTTATCAATAATGTTTTTGGGAACACCTTTGCCATTGTCCTTTACTGAAATCAAAAGCTCACCCCGACCCTCTCCCGAGGAGAGGAGGCGCTTTGTACTTACTGTAACAGTTGGCTCATACCCTAAACCTTCTGCCTTCTGCCTTTCACTCACCGCATAAAATGCATTGTTGATAAGATTCAATAACACCCGACCAATGTCCTGTGGAACGATATCTATTTTACCAATACTATTGTCGAAATCGGTTTCAACCTTCGCATTGAAAGATTTGTCCTTCGCACGAAGACCATGATAAACTAATCTCAAATATTCGTCAGCTAGCTTATTAATATCTGTCAATTCTTTTATGCTAGGACTCGTTCTTGAGTGCAGCAACATTCCTCTTACTATTGCATCGGCACGCTTGCCATGATGTGAAATTTTTTCAAGGTTTTTTTCAATATCATCCAGTAATTGCATTTCAAGTTCATTATTTCTTTCACTTTTATCTTTTATCTTTTCACTTTTCATTTCCTCAATAAGTTCTTTATTTACTTCAGAAAAGTTATTGACGAAATTTAACGGGTTTTGAATCTCATGTGCAATGCCAGCAGTCAGTTCTCCCAGTGAAGCCATTTTCTCCGATTGAATTAATTGGGCCTGGGTGGATTTGAGTTCGGTGTATGCCTTTTCAATTCTTACTTTCGTTTTTTGTTTATGGAGATTATTTCGCCACAATAACAGAGCAATCACCAGCAAGACAAGTAAGCCGGCACCCATCGTATACAACTGCACCTTGCTCTTGAACCTGGCATGCCCAGCTTCTAATTCTTGCTGTTTTAACTTGTCATTGAAAGCTATGTTTTGCAGTTCGCGGTCCTTTTCCTTGCTAAACATGCTGTCTTTTAAATGATAGCCGAGTACAAGGTATTTGATCGCGCTGTCATTATGCCCTGTCATTTGATAAAGCTCTGCAAGGTTATTGAGGGCTTCCTGCAGGTTCTTTGTTTCAAGGTCTGGAAGAGTGGAGTGGGCAACAATTTGAGCATAATAAATGGCCGAATCGGGAACACCTGCTTTTTTAAACATCGTTGACATCCCACTAAAATTTTGTAACTCATCCCTTTCTACTCCGTTTTGTAGTGCCAATGATGCAGATAAATGAAAATTTCTTTGAGCTTGTTGATAATCCCCCTTCCGGGTTTGAATGGTTGCCAAAAGATAGACAGGAAAATTCCAGTCGGCGCCGTTAAATGTTTCTTTTTGCTCTATGGCTTTCGTCGTATAAAATGATGCAGAGTCGAGTTGGTTCATCAAAACATAAGTTTGACCAATCTCAGCTAAGAATAATGGTGCAAGTCGACTGCCGGGAAAAACAAGATTTCCGGTTACTTTATTGGTTTCGGCAATCCGTTCACCCTGCAATCCATACCACAAAGCCTTTCTGTATTCTCCTGCATCCCTGTACGTCCCCTGTAACATCAGGTTTGCCGATGCAATACCGACATGATCATCAATACGAGCGTAAATATCTGTCGCACTTAACAGCTGTTCTATCGCCTGGCTGAAATTTCCCCTGGCGCCGTGGGCGTTGCCAAAAACCAGGTGACAATCTGCCGTCCCCTTTTTATATTTTATCTCTTCTGCGAGCAATAATCCTCGTTGGACATACTTAACTACTGAGTCAAATTGTGTCTGCAGCATGGCCAGGTGAGAGATTGCATCTACTTCTGTCGAATCTCCTTTTTGTTTGCTTAGGATCGCTCTGAGACTATCAACTGCGTTCGTCTGCGCGTTAATATTAACGGTGAGACTTAAAAAAATTAGTACTAAAAAAAATTTCATTTGTAATATATTATGCAGTCAAATGAATTATAAACGCGCATCCCTCGCCCTCCTGGTTTTCCAATCTTATCTCACCGCCATGTGCTTTCACAATATCATATGCCAGTGACAAACCTAAACCTGTTCCCTGTCCAGTTGGCTTGGTGGTAAAAAATGGTTGGAAAATCTTATCAACTATATTTTTGGGAATACCATTACCATTATCCTTTACACTTATTTCAATCTTGTCTTTTATTTTTTTTGTAGCAACAACAATAGCAGGTTCATATCCCCGGATATGTTGTCTTGATCTTTCTTTGACAGCATAAAAAGCGTTATTAATCAAGTTAAGAATAACTCTGCCAATATCCTGAGGAACGATACTTATTTTGCGAACGTTGTTATCAAAATCAGTTTTTATTTCCGGGTTGAAAGTTTTGTCTTTTGCGCGTAAGCCGTGATATGCCAATCTTAAATATTCATCGCATAAGGCATTTATATCTGTCAATTCTTTTTGACCACTGCTGGTTCTTGAATGTTGCAACATTCCTTTTACGATGGCACCCGCGCGTTTGCCGTGATGATTGATCTTTTCAAGATTTTGTTTGATATCGTTGATGATTCCGTCTTCTAATGCTTCATCCCGTTCAGCCCGCAGCTTGGAGCGTGCAGCTTGCAGCTCTTCAACCAATTCTGTGTTCACCTCGGAAAAATTGTTTACAAAATTTAATGGGTTCTGTATTTCGTGAGCAATGCCAGCAGTCAGCTCACCCAGCGATGCCATTTTTTCCGATTGGATGAGCTGGGCCTGGGTTGACTTTAGTTCATCGAGTGTCTTCTTTAAACTCTCACTTTGTTTCTCGATTTGAAGGTTCTTTTCATTTAGTATCAGGTTCGCTTTTTTTTGCTGCCTGGTTGAACGCCAAAAAATAAACGCGATCAAAAGAAAAACGACTACTGAAGACAAAAGTCCAACCATTTGCGCTCGCGTTTTTGAAAGCGCCTGCTGTTCCTTTAGTTGTTGCACCCGTTGTTGCTCAGAAAGGGTGAGCAGCTGAAGTTTGTGAAATTTATCCAGTCCAAATAAACTGTCCTTTGTAGCCGATGCTGTTTGTTGATAATAAAATGCGCTGTCCAAGTTTCCTTGTGTTTTATAAAGCGTTGCCAGCAAACTGCTCGCGTCCAATACTGCCGTTTTATAGGTTGATTTTTTGCCGCTTTTGAAAGCTAAAGATGCATAATGTATGGCGGAGTCAATATTATGTTGTTCCTTAAATATCATCGCTATCTGTTGTAGTGCAATGCAACGGTTCAAAAAGTCGTTTGAAATTTCAGTGACATTTATAACTTCTCGAAACTTGGAAAGAGCTTCTTGATAATGGAGTTGGCGACTCTTCACTATACCAATCTTGCCTAGTATGTCTGCACGTTGATCTTCGTTATTTAGGGGATTGCTGAGGACCAGCTTATAGAAGTACATGGCGGAATCTAAAAGGTCAAGTTTTTCATAGGCATAACCAATACTTGATAATGAATAGGGCCCAATTTGTTGCGCATCGTCAGACAGGAATTTGACATTAATATTGTCGTAAATTTTCTTTGCTTTGAAAAGGTAGTTTAGCGCCTGGCGGTATTCAGCCAAATCCAAATAGATCGTAGCAAGAAACGTCAGGCTTTCTGCTTCAACGTCTGGATAGTTATATTTTTGACTCAGCTGAATAGCTGCCAATTCAGATTCAAGTGCGACCGGAAGTTCTCCTCTCAGGTGCCGCACTTCTCCTTGCCTGCTCATTGCCCTTAATTCTCCTTTCACGAATTTGATCCTTCGTGCAAGCTGTATGGCTTGTTCGGTTAATGCAAGAGCAGTGTCAGAATTGGAAAATTGATAATTCGCGGCGAGCTCGATCAATAGCAATACCTTACTCGTATCCTGATCCGAATGTCCCAATAGTTTAGTAACAGCGTCAATGCTCCTTTGTCCAAGTATTATTTGGACACTTAAGACGAATAAAAATAAAGCAGTCAGAATAAATTTCATGTGGATAGAACTGGTAGGTTAATGATAAATTCACTTCCCGAGGCTTCGGCGGACAAGCCTTCACCTTCTTTCGTCGCCACATTTATTTCTCCCCCATGCGCCTTAATTATATCATAACTCAAACTCAATCCTAAACCCGTTCCCTGTCCTGTAGGCTTTGTTGTAAAGAAGGGTTGAAAGATCTTATCAACTATAGCTTTTGGAATACCATCGCCGTTATCTTTTACTCTTATTTCAACCTTATCATTTAATTTCTTTGTAGTAACGGAGACGACAGCTTCATACCCGGCAATATTTTGTTTTGCCTTTTCATTTACCGCGTAAAATGCATTATTAATCAAATTGAGAATGACGCGTCCAATATCCTGGGGGATGACATTAATGTTTCCGATGTTCTCATCAAAATCAGTTTTGATCATTGGATTGAATGCCGTGTCTTTTGCACGAATTCCATGATAAGCCAACCTTAGATATTCATCGCACAACGCATTGATATCAGTTGGCTCTTTGTGACCTGTACTTGTTCTTGAATGCTGTAGCATTGCCTTTACAATTCCATCTGCTCTTTTTCCATGGTGATTTATTTTTTGTTCATTTTCCTTTATGCTGTCAGCAATCTCAGTTGCCGACAGCAAATTACCAGCGGCCAATTCTGATTTT
>Ga0157374_10000794_pt1 | contig 27675 bp, 19 predicted proteins | sample M25metaG_FD_115308 | JGI IMG/M metagenome (GOLD analysis project Ga0157374, IMG submission 115308) | Miscanthus rhizosphere microbial communities from Kellogg Biological Station, Michigan, USA - M2-5 metaG | ecosystem: Host-associated > Plants > Roots > Rhizosphere > Soil | place: USA: Michigan... | reverse complement strand
TACTCAAATCGGTACTGTAGGGTTTTCTCGTAAACATGGCAATCCTCCTATAACCGGCTGACGCCAACAGTGAAAACCCTTTTTTCAAAAACGTCTATTCACTTCTCAGACTATCTCTAAGATTTAAAGACTCTCGAACTTGAGTTTTAAATTGTTATAATAATTTTGTGCAAGGTTAATTTCTAAATGGGGGAGAGTATTACTCCTATGTTATATCCATTGGCTTGGATGGATAGCTTTTTGCGCTATTCCATGCCAAATACATTGCGTTATTTTGCGCATTTTCAGCATGCTTCTTATGCAAGCATCACATGCGGAATTCGAAACGGTTTTAATTTCCGTGGCTTGAAATTAAAACGAAGTTATGTTGGATTTACGCTTGCAGAACTATTAATCTGCCTGCTTATTATTGGTGAAATTTCCACTTTCACGATTCCCAAGATCATTATGGCCCAGAGAAAAGGGGCTTCCAATACGGCTGCACATGAAGTCGCCGGCATGGTCGCAACCGCCTATCAATTGTATTTGCGGAACAGCTCCTCCGCTTCCTCCAGCACTACCCCCGGAGCGTTGACCCAATACATGAATTACGTGTCTGTTCCTACCTCGGGAAGTTTAGACGACGTGGTAACACTGAATAGCGTTTATACCTGTAATAGTGGCGTTACTTGCCTCAAGCTCCATAGCGGTGGGACATTGTTCTATAATGCTTCTAATTTTCAGGAACCAACACCACCAATTTCATCCAATTTTATCTGGATCCCGATGGGATTCGGGGCGGTTCCGGAACGGCGGATAGTTCCAGTAAAAGCCTGGCCATCGTTCTCTACTATAATGGACGAGTGACCACATGGGGCAATATGGCGGCGAATTCCGTAAACAGTGCAGGAACTTATACTTCCGGGAGCTACGATCCCTCCTGGTTCCAGTGGTAGGTGAGCGTTATATCCATCCCCAGGTTTTTATGACTAGCTTTTAGAAATGCGATTATGCTAAAAGACTGAGTCAGTAGAGGCTTCGTTTGTCTCTGTTCTGCACCTGTTTGTTTATTGCCTAGTCATTGTTTTAGTCAATAGGAAGTTTTTATCTTGCGTTTAATTCAGCCTTTTCACCAATTTTCCGCTGCCAATTTTACAAAACCCAGGCCACTATACTTCCAGGGCGATCTCAAAGACGAGCTTGATCAGAAAGATCGCGAGAGGATGAGTCAGATTGACTCCATTGCACGTTCAAAACCTATGTCTACGAATTTAAGAGGGGATTATGAGCAATATGTCCAACAGTATCAAGATTTGAATGATGATTTTGAGTTTGGCGTGGAGAAAAAGGGACTTATTGGACTTCTGAAAAGAGCGATAACGCAAATGTGGGACAAATTTCCAGTGGAATATAAAAAACCTGCAAAAGAGCAGTCGACGATAAAACCCAAACCTCCTAGCGGTTCACGTGGTGTTTCCAAACTATCCCATAGCGAGTTGGCAGCCGGATCAGGAGTAGAGAAATAGTCTGGCGAACTGCGGTCCTGCTTATTGGCAATCTCTAAGTCTGTTGAGTCTCCTTTTGTCGGGGCTATTCTTGCTGTTGATATGCCCGCCAAGTAGAATGGAGTTGAGAATAATTTTTGACTGTCAATCGATCGCATCACGCATCGGGTAGGAGAAAGAAGAATATGAGCAGTAGCGCGATTCCCACCGAGAAAATCCATAAGTTTTATGCCGGTTTAGCGGCCAGCCACGACAAAGCCAAGCGTCACTTCGGCAAAAATGCCTTGACCACTGCCGAAAAAATCCTGTTTTCCCACCTTGTAGCGGAAAACTACCCGGAAAGCATCGTCAGAGGTGAAACTTTTCTGTCTCTCCAGCCAGATCGCGTGGCCATGCAAGACGCTACCGCGCAAATGGCTATTCTCCAGTTCATGCAGGCCAACCGTCCCCAAGTGGCGGTGCCTTCCACCGTACACTGCGATCACCTGATTCGCGCCCATTCCGGCGCTGTGGAAGACGTGGAGCGCGCCATTAACGAGAACCGCGAAGTTTACGACTTCCTGTGCTCGGCTGCCGCCAAATATGGCATGGGTTTCTGGAAACCCGGCAGCGGGATTATCCACCAGGTTGTACTGGAAAAATACGCCTTCCCCGGCGCTTTGATGATTGGAACGGATAGCCACACCCCCAATGCGGGCGGTCTGGGTATGCTGGCCATTGGGGTGGGTGGCGCGGATGCCGCCGACGTTATGGCCGGACTGTCCTGGGAAGTAAAGGCCCCCAAGCTGATTGGGGTGCATCTGACCGGAAAGCTCAGTGGCTGGGCTTCCCCCAAAGACGTGATTCTGTACCTTTGCGGGGTCTTAACCACCAAGGGCGGCACCAACAAGATCGTGGAATACTTCGGTCCCGGTGTGGAGAGCATCAGTTGTACGGGTAAAGCTACCATTACCAACATGGGCGCTGAACTGGGCGCCACGACTTCGGTGTTCCCGTTTGACACCCGCATGGCTGCTTATCTGCATGCCACGGAGCGCGCCGATATTGCCGATCTGGCTGAACAGTACGCGAATGACCTGCGTGCGGACGTTGAAGTGCTTGCGCACCCGGAAAATTACTACGACCAAGTCGTGGAGATCAATCTCTCCGAATTGGAACCCTATGTGGTTGGCCCCCACTCTCCGGATCGGGCGCGTAAACTCTCTGAATTCGCTGCCGATGTCAAGAAAAGCGAGTTTCCGGAACGGTTAAGCGCTGCTCTGGTGGGAAGCTGCACCAACTCTTCCTACGAAGACATGGAGCGCGCGGCCAATGTGGCCCGCCAAGCCACGGCCAAAGGGTTGAAATCCAAATCCTACTTCCTGATTACGCCGGGTTCCATCCAGGTGTTTGAAACCATCAAGCGGGACGGCCAGGTGAAAGACTTTACCGATATTGGCGGTATTGTTATGGCCAACGCTTGCGGCCCCTGCATCGGAAACTGGGATCGGACGGATATCAAAAAAGGCGAAACCAACGCGATTATCACCTCCTTTAACCGGAACTTCCCCAAGCGGAATGACGGCAACGCGGAAACGCTCGCGTTTATTGCCAGCCCCGAGGTGGTCACTGCATTCGCCATTGCTGGTTCCACCACGTTTAACCCGATGACCGATACTATTGACGGCATAAAGCTCAATGCTCCCACGGCGCCGGAATTACCGCCCAAAGGTTTCCAGATTTCCGCCGAAGGCTTGATTGAAGCCCCGGACGATCGGGAAAGCGTGACGGTGGCTATCAGCCCCACCAGCCCGCGCCTGGAAAAACTGGCTCCCTTTGCGCCTTGGGACGGCAAGGATTTTATCGACGTGCCGGTCTTGATTAAAACCCAAGGTCAGACCACCACGGACCACATCTCGCCTGCGGGTAAGGATTGGTTGCCTCTGCGGGGACACCTCTCCGGCATCAGCCACAACATGCTGCTGGGCGCGGTGGATGCCGCTACCGGAAAACCTGCCGAACCGGTCAAGATGATGGTTAACGGCGTTGAGCGCGGCGTGTCGCCCTGGGCCTTGAAAGCTATGGAGTACAAGCAACAGAACGGTTGTGTCATCGTAGGCGATGAAAACTATGGGGAAGGCAGCAGCCGGGAGCATGCGGCAATGTCGCCCCGTTTCCTGGGCGTGAAAACGGTGATCGCCCGTAGCTTTGCCCGGATTCACGAAACCAATCTGAAAAAGCAGGGCGTGTTGCCGTTGACCTTTGCCAACAAAACCGATTACGAAAAAATCAACAAGGGCGATAAAATCAGCATTACGGGCCTGAACAACCTGAAGCCCGGCCAGCCGGTACAAGTCATGGTGACCAAGCCGGATAACACTTCGGTCACCTTGGATCTGACGCATTCGCTCAACAATGAGCAGATTCGCTGGTTCAAGGCAGGTTCCGCCATGAACGCGGAAAATCAGCCGAAAGCGTCGCTCTAAATCCTTTCGATCGATTCCAAAACCAAAAACGGGTTACACAGGGTGTAACCCGTTTTTTTAATGCGTGGCTGGATTTCGGATGCAACAATTAAGGAATTTCCGATTTTCAGAATTGGTTCTTCAGTTCTTTAAAATTCAGCCGATAAATATCTTATTCAAGCAACCAAGTTCACTGATGGAGTATGGAAGCAGCAGCCTGTTTGATGAGCCGTTTTGAACGATTGGGGAGTCTCGGTAGTTGCCCATAGATCTGAGGGACTAAAGTCAACCGCTGCTGACAAGGATAATCAATGCGTATCCTGTTCGTCTTTGTAAGAGATACACCTTACGATGCTGAGGTCGTTCGGCAACTCCCTTCCGGTGGTACGGAGAAAGCCACGATTTTTTTGATGGAAGCTTTGCAAAGGTTAGGGTATCAGGTTTTTCTGGCTGCGACGGATGAGGAATTAAAAACAAAGTATCTGGGTCAGCATTTTGATTTTGTCGTTAGTCAGGATGCCAAGGCTCTGGGGGATTTCCCGAACGCCAAAAGGATTCTGTGGCTGCATCAATTTTGGGAAAGCCCTTACATTCAAGAGCGCATACCCTATGCGAAAATGTTTTCGGATCAGGTGGTCACGCTTAGCGCTTGTCAGCAATACCAGTTCGCATCCGTCTGCAACATCCGTTCCACCGTGACTTATCATGGCATCGGTTATGACGAATTGGCGCCGACTATTCCTAAACAACCGTATAGCCTGATCTATGCCTCTACGCCATACCGCGGTTTAAGCCTGATTCCCGACATTTTTCGCAAGATCAAAGCGTTTCAGCCGCAAGCGACCATCACCATCTGTTCCTCCATGAATACATACGGCATGCCTGAATCTGATGCCCAATATCAGGCTCTGTTTGATGAGGTGCGGCAAATTGAAGGCGTCAATTTTACGGGCTCGCTGAATATGCAGGCGCTCTATCGGGAAATGGCCAAAAGCCGAATTTTTCTGTACCCCTGTATCTATCCCGAAACCTACTGCATGGCTATGGATGAGGCGATGGCCCACGGCTGTATTCCCGTGGTTACGGAATTGGGCGCCTTGCCGGAACGTTTTCCCGCTTCGGGGCGCTCTCCGGATGAGCTGGTGCAAATGGTGCGTTACCTGTTTGAGCGTCCGGACTTTCAGTTAAAGCACTTCAATCAGGTGCATTATCCCTTCAGTTGGGATGAAATCGCCCAACAGTGGCGGCAGAAAGTTTTCATCCCATAAAACTCATGGCGCATTGATCACTGGCTGGCTAGTCTGCCGTTCAACTCAATACAAATCACGTTAAAACATGGAAATTTTGCAGTTTTTTACGCTAAAAATGCGCATAAAAAACACAAATTTTTCGCTTTTTATTCAACTTTTCCTGAAATCGAACGATAGTAATCTTATTACTATGAAAAACTACTGTGAAAATCGATTGAAGAATGAGCTTTGATGATCTCTATGCCGCACGATCATATGACAAGGAGTTGAACAGAGGCTGGCGATGCAAAAAATTAGCGTAATCGTGCCCACATATAATCGGCACAAGTATCTTCGGAACATGCTGGGCTGCTTTTTATCGCAAACCTACCCCAATATCGAACTCTTGATCTGTGATGACAGTGACGAGCCTTCGACGTATCTGAAGGCGGTTAGCCAAGAGTATCCCAATATTTATTACGCCCATGTGCCCATGCGCATGACGATTGGCGCTAAGCGTAATCTGCTGATTCGGATGGCTTCGGGCGATTTTATTGCCCAGTTTGATGACGACGATTACTACGCGCCCAACTACCTGGAAACCATGCTAACCAACCTGCAGCAACAGGACGTGGACTTCATCACGCTCAGCCGGTGGTTTGCCTATTCGGTAGATCACGATTGCTTTGCCTACTGGGCAACGGATTATTTCGGGCAGTTTATCTACCAGGTGGGTCTGGAGGGAGTGATACAAGTTTTACACGAGCATACCTCACCCAATTTTATCGAAGGAACACTGTGGGGATTTGGGTTTTCTTACTTTTTTAAGAAAGAAGTGTTTGAACAGGTACAGTTTCTGGATATCAACTTTGCGGAAGATTATTACTTTCACTGCCAGCTGAACGATTACGGGTTTAAATCTGGTTATTTTCCGGATGAGCAAGGCTTGGTGCTGCACTTGCTGCATCCCCAAAGCACTTCGCAAATTTATCCTCAATACTTGCTGCCCAGTGGCATTATGCCCACCTTTTTTCCCAATATTAAAGCGTTCCTGCAGAAATTGGAGTGAACTGGCTACAGCATTACCAGAATATCCAAATCACCCTCGCGTTTGCGTACATCCACGGTCACCAGGTTGTTGTTGCGCCGAAACTCCAAATCCACGCTGGCGCTTCCGACCCGAAGGTTATCGATTCGCAGCCAACTCATGAATTGCGGTATACGGGGCGTCCGAATGGAGAGGCTTTGATGCGAGGCATTCGGGGTGATGTTCAACATCGATTGCAGGATGGAATACATGGAAGCCGCGGCCCAGGCTTGCGGACTGCAGGAAACCGCGTAACGCACCGGCGGATCGCCTTCTTTGCCCTCTTCTTTGCGGAAGCCGCAGAACAGTTCCGGCAGTCTGCGATAATGCATATGTCGTGCGGCCTCAAACAGTCCTTCGAAAAGCCGCTCTACCAGATCCGCCCGGTTCATGACCGACAGGCCACGCGCGATCATGGCGTTGTCGTGCGGCCAGATGGAGCCGTTGTGATAGCTCATGGGATTGTAGGACACCATGTTGGAACTCAGGGTGCGAATCCCCCATCCGTTGAACAGATCCGCCGATAGCAACCGATTAATGACTTTTTCGGCCTGTTGGTCATAAAAAATGCCGGTTTCCAGACAGTGGCCCGGATTGGAAGAGATGACCCGGAACGGATGACCTTCTTCATTCAGGGCGAGCGCGCAAAATTCCAGATCGTCCATCCAGAAATCCCGGTTGAAGTGCCGCCGAAACTCCTGGCATTCCGTTTTCATGCGCTGCCGCAGATTCCGGTCTTCCATAAAATCCGCCATGCGACTCATATAGCGTTTGGCCAGATAGACGTAGCCCTGTACTTCCGATAGCGCAATGGGAGGAGTCCCGACAACGCCGAGTTCATCCATGACGCTATCGTGGGAATCTTTCCAGCCCTGCTGTAATATTCCTCCTTCCGACATGGTGCGGTAGGTGCTATACCCCAGTTTGTTCTGGGTTAAATTATGATCGATCCATTCCATCGCCTTTAGCGCATGGGGCCATAGTTCACAGAGAATTTCCTTATCATCGGTCCAGGTGAAGTATTCGTACAGCGTGATAATGAACAGGGGTGTGGCATCCACGCTGCCGTAGTATGGGGTATGGGGAATCGCTCCCAGACGGGCCAACTCGCCTACCCGCAACTCGTGCAGAATTTTGCCGGGTTCTTCATCTTTCGCCGGGTTGTGCTCCTTGCCCTGGTATTTGGCCAGAATTTTCAGAGACTCTTTGGCAATGTTGGGGCTGAATGGCAGGGCAAACCGGGAGGTGATCAGGCTATCCCGACCAAAAAGCGCCACATACCAGGGGATGCCCGCAGCCACATAGCTGCCCTCATCCGTATGCGTCATCAGCATACTCATGTCTTTTTGGTTTCGGGACATCATTTCGTTGAAGTCTTCGTTATCCGATTCGAAAAATGCCCAACCGCCGTATACTTTGCGCGCGCGAAAATTCAAGTGTCCTAACGCTTCATCCATGGTGGACACGGATGCCTCGATCGTTCCCGCGTTCATCATGCGATCGTTGATGATGGTTTGAATTTGATAGTTGAAGTTGATTGGCTCCCGGGGGTTGAGCAACGTTCGATAAACCACCGTGGCGATGGGAGCGTCCTCCACGAATTCGGGTTTTAAATCCACAAAACGGATCCCCGTTTGCAGGTTACGTTCGCTCAGATCCTTGTAACTGAAGATCAATACCGGATTCTGGCCGCTGACATCCAGCATGGGCGGCCTTAACGGGGGACGGTTCGGAAGCTGCACCATACCGCGTATTTCGAACATGTCCTTGAAATCGGCATCGAAAGACAGGGAGATTTCCAGATGCACCGGCTCCGTGTTGTAGCTGATCAGCCAGTAGCGTTCAAACTGGGAGCCGTAAAGTACGGTTTCCCGCTTGAGCTGGATGGATTCAGGTTTGATCTCGTAAGGTGAGCCATCCGCCGTGGTCGTCGTAATGGGACCGTTGGTAAACACGATGGTGGACATGTATCCCATTTCCGTCGAAGAAAGTAGGGGGATGGGATCGGTGCCGTGCAGCTTGATATCGAAACAACTCAGGAACCGGGTATCCAGGTGGTACATACCTAACCCGGAAGTGTTCTGGTACTGGATGTTTCCCTGAAAGTCATCCACCAGGTACAAGTGGTTGTGCTTAATCGTGCGGTTTCTGGATATGAAATCCTCAGGCTGCTTAATCTGCATATTGATTCACTTTCCCAATACGGCACCCATTACAATCCATATAACGCCCGTTATTATTGTTTATATTATGAACGAACGCAAGTTTTTCGCACTTTTTAATATTCTATTGGTTGGTTGCTTTTTTGTTCATTGGTCATGTTTGATGATGAACGTCGCGTTTAGAGCCCGTTTCCGGTTGATATTCCGTCCCTGCCATCCGGATAGAGGGCAGGTAAAAGCGTATCATTCTCGGCCAGACAGGAAAGATCCAAATCAGGTGCCCATCCTGAGCCGGTGACTAGCGTTTGACGCCCTGAATCCAACCGGGAATCCAGTCGGACCACTTGCTGGCCTTTGGATTTTCCATTCGTGGCGTATTGGATGGAGGCCACATCGTTTGGGGTTATTCTTGGCCCGAAATGTTCCATACGGTTGGCCGACTTCCAGGGTGTCCTGGCTGCGTTTGCCTGTTGGATCAGCCTGGAATACAGGCGCAAATGATCATCGACCATCCGTTCTACCGAAAAGCGTTGCTCGGCGGTTTGACGGACCTGACGGCGGTCATATTTTTTGTAATCCCGGACCGCGTCTATCAGTTCCTCAACGGTATCGGCGACATAACCGGTAAGTCCTGGATCCACCACCTCGGGAATCGAGCCGTCCCGTAAGGCAAAAACCGGCGTACCGCATGCCATCGATTCGATCATGACCAAACCGAACGGTTCCGGCCAACGCACCGGACACAAAGTGGCCGCGGCATTACGGAGCAATTCCACCTTCTGCGGATGGTTGACTTCGCCGATATAGCGAATCTGATCGCCATCTACCAGATGCGCAAGTTCTTTCTCGTAGAACACCCGATCCACCCGGTCGATCTTGCCGGCTAAAATCAACGGCATTCCCAGTTCCTTGGCAATCCGGATGGCATGGTCCGGTCCTTTTTCCGGGGAAAGGCGCCCTAAAAAGGCCAGGTATTCTTTTCCCTCATGCTCAAAGGAAGGCTTAAACCGGCTCAGGTTGATGCCATGATAAATCGTTGAGCCGTAATTCAATTCCGGCCAGAGGTGCTGTTGATAATTGCTAATGGAAATATAGGGCAGGTGCGCATTACGATAAAACAACTCCTTCACCGGCAGTGGTTCCAGGGCGTTGTGCAGCGTGGTCACAATGGGCGTATCAATAAATTGGGCAAAGGGTAAAGCCTGATAACCCACGTGGTTATGAATCACATCGAACTCGTGCGCCATATTGCAGACGGTTTGCATCATACTCAGTTCGTAAGACATGACGGTACAGTGGGTTTTATCGCTGTTAATTTGCTCCTGCATCTCCCGCAGGGCGGCAGGGGAACATTCCACCAGCTTTGCACCGGTCTGGGTGCCTCGCGCCGCAAACAGCGTTACTTCATGACCGCGCCGCACCAGCTCCTCGGTAAGCAGGTGGACGACCAATTCCGAACCGCCATAAGTCTTCGGAGGAACCAATTCCCACAAGGGCGCTACCTGGGCAACACGCATACATAATCCCTCATTCCCAATATTGATTTATTGATTTGAAACCCTCTTTGGCCAGTTTTGCAGTTTACCGGACCGTTGAGGGCTTTGTTTGTCTTCTAATATCCTTTATCATAGCTATCTCAGCCGCTTCGGGACATTCCACGAGTGTCTAGAAATCCTCGACAATCGGCTAGTGTGGCACTATTTGAGGGGTCAATTGCCAAATCTTTTCTAGTAATATCCTCATCCTTTCCAAAGGATTCGGGAATTGATGCATGAGAATGGTCAGGGTAGTATAGTGCTCATATATCAGCATTTTATGCAGTGATCACGGGTAAAAGTCACTCAAGATGAAACGTTCCAATAACCCTTTTAAGTATCGTTACCACGTGTTTCGGGGAAGATTGGTCCAGCCGTTTTTCTGGGCGTTGTGCTTTTTGGGGCCTGCTCTGGATATTTTTCGGGTGGATATGATCCATCAGCGGTTGGTGTTCCTGAAGCAAAGCCTGCCGTTTGAGTTCAATACCCTGTTCTGGTTGCCGGTGGGTTTTTATGGCGCGGTGATCCTGATTGGGATTATTTCATTCATTTGGGGTCGGCTATTCTGCGGTTGGACCTGTCCCCATAATACGCTGACGGAGTGGACTTACACCCTGCGGGCCATGGTGGGCCGTCATGAAAAGCCCCGCTGGATGAAGCTGATACTGAAGAAATATCCGCTGACCAGGGAGCTGATGTGGATTGCTTCTCCACTGCTGGCGATCCCGTTGACTTTTGGGTTGGGTTTTTTGCTGAGTTTCTATGTAGTTCCCCCGGATTGGGCGCTGACGCAATACGCCAGCGGTCATCCGCATATCGCGCTGGTCTTCGGGAACGGTTTATTCCTGCTGATTGGGTTGTTTTTGCTGTATGCGGGCAATGATTTTTGCAGAACCTGCTGCCCGTACGGTTTGGCGCAATCGATTTCCGCCTACCAGGAGTCTAGCCCGTGGAAACCGATGGAGATTCAGTTTTCCGGGGATGTGGCCAGCCAATGTCGCACTTGTAGCGCCTGCCAGATTGCCTGTCCTGTGGATATCGACCCTCGGGACGGTACTTTGAAGGGCGGGTTGAAAGTGGGTCAGTTTGACGGTTGCTTCAACTGCGGGGAATGTATTGACGCCTGTAAGTTCATCCATAGTTTTAAGAAGAAGCCCAGCCTGCTTTCCTTCAAAAATCCGGGATTCAAACCCAAAAAAAGGGGCAAAGTCTCCGAACCGGTTTGAATAGTTTTGTTATATCTTTTAAAAGAAAAGATAAGGTTGTAAGAATGTCTGGAAACATTAAAAAAGTAGATATTGAGACTATTGGCAGTCAGGTAGTCTATGAAAACCACTGGATGCGTGTACGGGAGGATGCTATACAGCGATGCGATGGTTCAAAAGGGATTTATGGCGTTGTTGAAAAGACGGATTTTGTAGTTATCGTACCGATAGACGAAAGCAATCGTGTATATCTGGTTCAACAGTTTCGTTATCCGGTAAAAGCTCGCTATTGGGAATTTCCCCAAGGCTCTTGGGAACACGACGAATCTGCCGCCCCTTTAGACATAGCTCGGGGTGAATTAAGTGAGGAAACGGGTCTTGAAGCAACGGACATATCGTATGCCGGATATCTATTTCAAGGCTATGGATATTCAACGCAGGGATATCATATATTTCTTGCACGTGGCTTACATCAGAGGCAAGCAAAATTAGCATTGGAAGAACAAGATTTAATTACACAGCCCTTCAGCATGTCCGAATTTGAACGGATGCTTCGGGATGGTGACATTAAGGACTCAACGACCGTGTCTGCATTTGGCTTATTGCGTCTTAAAGGGCTGATTTAATTTTTAATGGAGCTTGCAACCTCAATCACGGCCCTGCTCGCTAGTTTAACTGTGGCCCTATAAGAACATTAGTCTCGGAACTGAAGGTCTTATACGGTACGGACGCGGATGGCTTCCGGTTCTATCCCCATAAAAATAAAAAGCGGCAACACGTTAAACCGTATTGACCGCAAAACCGAGTATACCAGTAAGTATATAATCAGTTGAATCAATTTACAAACTAATCTCATAATGAGATCTACATAGCAGGAATACTATACTTGATCTACTTCCTGAGTTTCAAGTTAATCGACCTACCGGTATACCAATTATCCTGAGCAGGATATCCTCAAAGCTAAATGCCTACAATAGACGTGAAACGGGATAAATCGCCACGGTAATTGTCCAGAGTCAGCGGCTTATGAGGTACTTTTTGCACTTCCAACGGTTCCCGATGGCGTGAGAACAGCACCGACTCATTGTCCTGGTAAACCTCAAACCATTTCCGACTCATCCTGAGCTTCTGTATGAGCGTTGGATGAGCGATATCGACCAGGATATGGGTGGTTGGGTAGCGTTCGGCCAATGCCAATGGGTACGGCGGATGGTAGAACCGGTAAAAATCGTTGAAAATCCGTTCGCTGTATACGGTTTCGTAACGCCCGTCAATGGAAATGCGGCATTGGGGATACAACACCCAGTATAGAAATTCCCCCCAGGCGAAGGGAACCCACAGATTGCCATGAACATGGTGCCTTAACAGATAGCCGGTAACTCCCACGGGATAATAGAAGGTGGTCATGCTGCCTTCCCGAATCGGTTTGCTGGCGGATGCGGGAAGTGTGGGGATTTTCACCGACCATAAATCGGGATGACCACGCCAGTAGAAACCGCCTAGAAAGAGCCCCAGGACCAGCAAGCCGGTCACGAACCAAAGGGTGAGCGCTGGAAAGACCTGAGTGACAGCCTGCTTATATCGATTGAGCGTTAAAGGCAACCAGGATGCCAGCAGGCCGAGATCTTCGTCCAAGCTGTCCATGCCAATCGAAAGAAAGGTGAGCAGGTACAGCGGCGCCAATTTGTAATGCAACCAACCGTAGGCGCCGGTGAATAAGAGTAAAACCAGGCTGACCGGAAATAATTCCCGGGTTCTGCGCCACTGGAGAAAGCCCAGTAACAAGCCCAGCAGGTAAAGCGCCGTGTAGATAAAACCATAGAATGGAATCCCCAGGGACAGGATATTGCCCCATTCGGAAATGTGGGTGCGGGGTAGTGTCCAGGCTGAAATCATGGTTTGCCAGAATTGCAGGCCATACGGGTTGGCCATGGTGGCCAGGGTGCTTAAAAAGAGGACTACGGCCAAACTTTCCGTTTGCCGATTCCGATCCGAAAACCAGTGATAGATAAGATAGATGCCCAATAGGCCCAAACCCATGATAAAGCCACCGTGCAGATTGGCCCATACCAGCATATAGAGAGGGATCAGCCAGATGCCATAGACTAACCGGCCCTGGCTATGACGCTTGAGTAGGTAGAGAAAGAAAGCGAACCCTGCAAAGGTAAACAACTGGCAGCGAATGGTCGTATCCACATCCGGCATGAGCAAGTAGACCACGAACGGTAAACAGAGGGCGTATACCGCTTGGCTCAGACGACTGGGCGGTTGCGGCCTTCGGCGTAGACCGCCCAGCAGGTAGAGATGACAGGAAAGAACCAGCATCACTTCCACCAGCAGCAGTTTAAGCCAGAATAAAGCCTGACTGCCGCCATACTTGAAGAACTGGTAGAAAACGACCCCAGAACCCCACTCATGATAAATCCAGGGCACTCCTTTGGCGGTGTAGGAGAAGGGGTCAATATAGGGAAAACGTCCAGTGTTCTGATCCAACAAAGCGCCAAAAGACATTACCCCCCACAAGTCCATATCCGCCTGATTATTGATGATTAGGAACAGGATCACCCAGACGGTTGTGGCCAGATAGGAGAGCCAAAATAGTTTTCGATTGCGCATTGATGGTTGCGCCATACAAGCCTTATTTTCTCACTACGCTTTATTTTAACTTGTTTATTTAAACTGATGTATTTATTTAGGGAAAGCCCATTTTTTTAGTGGGTTAAGTCAATAAAATGCTGTGTTTTGGTTTTTTCCAAGGCATAATTCATGGTGTTCAATTCGGGAATGACATGAGCCAAGTTCGTTTTTCAAGAATTGCCCCGTATCAAGGGCCTGTTTCTCTCACAATGCCATATACACAGCCAGGTGGCTCCATCATGGGAACTGGCAGTGTTTTTTCGGCTCCACAGGCTGGCAATCAAGACTGGACTACATTCACCAAGTCAGTGAACCAACCGGAAAGTCCTGTAGTTGATAAAAAAAACGATAATCCCGCTCTCTCAAGGCCTCAAAAGATGCAATCCGCCATCTACTATGCGTTAGGGGAAAAATACTATGAGACGAACCATTTTTCCCATGCCATTGATGCGTTTGACGAATACCTGAAGCTGAACCCTACGGATTATCGGGCTTATAACAAGCGAGGGGTTGCCAAGGCCACGATTAAGGATTATGGGGGCGCCTTTGCGGACTATACCAAGGCCATTAGCATTCAACCCGGCTTTTATAACGCCTATATCAACCGTGGCAACTTGTGGGTGTATCTGGGCGATCTGGCCCATAAAAAGGGAAATCATCCGTTGGGAGATCTCAGCGCGAAAAACGCTTTGGCTGATTTTACCCGGGCGATCTGGATTGAACCGACGCGAGGCGTGGCTTATGAAAACCGCTCGGAATTATACAGTTCGTTGGGCATGCAGCCGGAATCGGTAAGGGATAAGGGCATTGCGATCCAAATCCAGCGCTTATTACGGCCACATCCCCAGGGGTTGAAGTTTACGCCGCCACGGATTGCCTTGGTATTGGCGAATGACGACTATGACGGTACAGAAAATGACTTGAATGGCGGCCCGCTTCGTGATGCAGGCCACATGGCGCAGAAACTGCGTTCCTATGGTTTTCAGGTGATCACAGGCGCCAACTTAACCGGCGCCGAAACGAAGATGAAAGTGGCGGAATTTATCAATAAGCTGGAAGAGAACCCCAATGCAGTCTCCTTGGTTTACTATTCCGGTCACGGTGGTTCCATTGATGGCGACAATTACCTGATTCCGGTTGATTATACCGGCGTAGCCGATCAGGGGTTTATGCACGAGGCGGTTTCCGTGGATTACCTGTTGAAGCAGCTCAAGGCGACCAACAGTTATTTCAACATGATCTTCCTGGATGCCTGCCGTACGCCATTGCCTGAAGTCAGCGCATTCAAGTCTGGCAGACCGGCATTAAAGCATTGGGAGACGGAGCCCGGCTCACCAGGCCCTGGCTTGGCCAATACCTGGATTGAATATGCTTCCAGACCCATGCAGCCTGCTTTGCAGGATAATAACGAGGGCTTGTATACCAAGTATCTGCTGCAATATATGGATCGTCCTGATTTAAGTTTGAAAGACGTTTCCATGTACACGAGTTACGCCTTGGAAAGCGATCCGGTGGCGATTAATCAGCACCAACACGCTCGCACACAGACTGACTTGTCTCAGACTTCAGCCATTGCCGAGGCGTTCTGTTTTGCGGATCAAAATGCCATCAATCAAGCCAGGCAGAATGGGAATTCACCAACGCTGCAGAATATCCAAAATACGCTGCCCCGGAACCCATTGACTAACTCACCCTTCAGGATTTCCGGCCGGCCCAAATGGCCTGGAAGTATGACTTAACCTTTTCCTGCTTTACCACTGGTATCTTTCCAAATTCTAACATATTTCTGCTGTCAAGCTAGGTGTTAATTAAAGGTTCAGGTTGCATAGCGGAGGAAATCGGCGCCTTATTATAAATCCGTTTTTTGGGTTTAACCTCTACGCTATACATATAGATGAGGAATAGCCAGGCAAATACCATCGGGGTTCTTAAAAAGACTGAATTATCACTGGCCATATTAATAAAAACGGCGAGGATAATTAACATGGGGAACAGCTTATTCAGTCTTTCTCGGCCGGGGGAAGCCAGAAAGAGTGTAAAAAATTTGATAAAAGGATGGATAAAAGCCATCATGAGGAAAAGACCAGTCATGCCGTAATCGTATAATAATTGCAAATAGGCATTATGCGCATAGCTGGAATTTCGAGAGTTAATCATGCCGATCAGGTTCTTGGCCGCATTGACGCCGTGACCCACCAGCATGCTGGCATCATCCATAGAACTTAGCAAATAGCCCCATATTTTTAACCTCCAGACCAGAGAGGAGTTATTGTTGACCCGGTTTAAAAACTGGTCAATAAATTGCAGATGCAGTAAAAAATCAGTCGCTACCACTACAGTAAAAATACCGATTACCGATAGCAAAACCTGGATTTTCAACTTATTAGGCAGGAATAAAAGTAAAATTCCGGACTGAATCAGCAAGGTGAGAATGACATTTTTGCATAAGGTCAGTATTAAAGCGGCAATACTGATAATCAGGCCAGCCAACCAAATCTTTCGATTTTTTGAATCGGTCTCGTTCATTATTTTGTAAATGGCAAACGGAAAGTACAGCACATTGACAAACGCTAAACAGTTTGGATGGCCCACCAGTCCGCCGACTCTGGGTAAATTTTCTACGGTAATCATCCCAAAGCCAGTCAAGCGTTGCCCGAAAGCAATCAACGAATTGATGATGATAAATAGATTGATTCCATTAAACAGGCGATTCGCATGGCCTGTTTGTATCTCATGGTAGCCACAAAAAATAATAAATATTTCAAAAAATATTTTTAGACATTCCAGTAACACACCTGAGTCAGCATTCGGCCGAATAAAATTGAAAAACAACACAACGTTGAAAATGGCAAGATAGCCTAAAAACGGGAACTTATAAATCACATGTTTAAAATTTCGTATGACCAGTATGATTGCAAAAGGCAGGGAAAGTCCTGTTACGGCTAAAACAACCGGATTAGCACCAGCAATAAGTATTTCTCTAAAATTATCAAAAGCCGGTGATATAAAGAGCCAGATAAATAAATAAAATCTAAATCGGTTAATCAGTAAAGGCGTAATGGCTGCCACCATTATCAAGAGACTTAAAACCAACGCGCCTTGAAAACCAAATTTTAAAAAGATTAAGAGGCTGATAATGATTAATAGACCACATAGTATGGTTAAGTAGTAGTAACCATATCTTTCCCGTTCGGATTTTATATATACGCTCAAAATGCCTAATTCCAATCTTCAGAATTTTAAACAGCCGATTTTACAATGATGTATTATTGAATGAGTGAAGTGTATAAGTTTGTTAATTCGGTTAAATGTTTTTTGGAATGATAGTGACTAGTGGCATATGAATGTGCCGCTTTACCCAAAGTTTCAAGCTTTTCCTCTTGATCTGTTAGATTGCGAAGGATTGAAGCAAGTGCTTTTGGATCACCTGGATTGAATAAATAACCGTTGACCCCATCAATGACCATTTCAGGGATTCCTCCGATATTACTGGCAATAACTGGCTTGCCATGAGCGAAGGCTTCAATGATTGTCATGGGTTGATTCTCATACCATTCAGAGGGAATAATGATTGCCATTGCATTGGATAGTAGCTTGTCAATTTCTGAACGATTGAGATGGCCTAGGAAATCTATATTCTGAATCCCTTTTTCCACGGTATAATTCATCAATTGATCTTTTAGCGGCCCATCTCCGGCAATACGAAGTCGGGCTTCCGGAGTCAGTCGAAATGCGTCAATGAGGGTAAATAATCCCTTTTCATATGACAAACGTCCAATATAGGTGAAGTACCCTTGATGTTGAAAATTGGGCACAGTGATATCAACATCAGTAAGAAAATTTGAAAGATTGATAACTCTATCTCTACTAATTCCAGAACGAACCACTTGGTCAGCCAGAAATTGGCTTGGTGAGATAAACATCTCGATATATTGGGTATAATCAAACAGAGTCCGATTATAAGTCATTTCCATGGCAGACAGTATACTGGCGAAAAAAGAGTTCTTAACGCAACGATTCTTAACGCAGGGCAGATAATTCATCTTATTGCACTCAGACAGGCAAATGGAGTTATCCCCTTGCAAAAGGGTATAACTGGGGCAAATGATTTGATAGTCATGCAATGTTTGCACTACGGGTATACCATGCTGCTTTGCAATCGGAAGGATGGAATAGGTCAGTTGGTGTGCAATCCCATGACAGTGAATAATATCAGGTTTAAACTCTTTCAAAAATGCGTGAAACTTTATGGCAGCAGGTTTGTTTGTAATAAATCTATAGGCAAACTCTAATTTTTTGCTTATTTTTATAGAATCATCTTGAAGTGAAAAATCTGCATAATCACAAAAATATTTGGACCATGAATAATTTTGAATATTTTGGGGGTGATGCATGGAAAAAAAAGCTACATTATGTCCAGCATTTTCAAGTAATCTCATTTGTTCTAGTGCTACTGTTTCTTGCCCTCCTTTAAAAAAAAAGAACTTATTGACAATGGCGATATTCATAATTTTATCTCTGCTATTTCTTTCTCATCTTTATTTATAATCTTTGGTCTATGAACCTGTGCTGAACTAATCATATTGAGATAAATATCTTTCGTAGCATCTGTAATCTTCTCCCAATTAAAGTGTTTCATTACAATGGCCTGGGATTGCTGGCCAATTTGCTCTAATTCATGCATTGGCATAGCGCAGGTTTTCAGGAGTGCTTGGCGGCAACCTTCTACATCATTCGCCTTAAACCGGGGTAAAGAATTATTCGTATAGCAATCCAGGATTTCTTGATGTGGAGGAATATCGCTGACAAGTATAGGAAGCGAATAAGCCATAGCCTCAAGCACCGCAATCGGATGTCCCTCCAAAGCAGAAGTAGAGACATAAGTTAAGGCGTTTGAATACGCTTCTGCTTTTTCCTTCCCTCTAAGGTATGAAGTAAAAATAATGTTAGGGTTATCCTTGCTAAGATGTTTCAGGTATTGCACATATTCTGGTGTTTCAGGTGAATCTCCAACAATGACCAATTTAAATGGCGTATTGATTTGATTATATGCCTGAATTAAAATATGAAGCGATTTTTCTGGTACTAACCTTCCCACAAAAAGAAAGTATTTATATTTTTCAAGCCCAAATTTAATAGAAAGGTTCTTTAATTCCACTTTATGAGAAGGAATAACGCCATTATTGATGCAGATGGAATTGACGCCATACACATCTTTATAATATTTTCTTAATTCTTTTGAAACCATAATTCTAAAGTCAGTATTCAGTGCACTAATTATTTCGCCGAGTTGCAATACTTTTTTGGCTGGCCAGCTCCACCGATCCCTTTGCCAATCCAGGCCATGACAGGTAAAACCAACTTTTTTACCGGGTGCAAATAGTTTTGGAATGATACTGAATAAAGCAGGTCCTTGGGCATGGAAATGTATGATATTAGCATCTGAAAAGGTAGCAAGGATTGATGCGATGAAACAGTGTAAAAATGTTGATATACCGGCAATATTTGGTACTGGAAAACTGAAAACATCTACACCTTTATATTCTTGCTTTTTTATAGAGCAATCCATGCTTCTACAATAAGCTAATACTTTAATACCTCTTTGACTTAAACGAGTGTATAAATTTTCACAAGCAGTCTCTACCCCTCCATAATCTCCAGGAAGATTTCTGGAGCCAATAACAGCAATTTTCATTGTAGCTTCTTTCAATTTAGAGCTTCCTCGTAATCAAAAAATGACCTGAGTTAGCAAGTTTCAATAAAAAATTAAAAAGTAATTTTATTGCGTTTATTAATTAGCCAAAAGGCAGTAATAAATTCAGGAATTTATAATTGATAAAAAATATTCTTGAATTAAATATGAATTAAGGGAGTTTGGGCTGATATTGATATCACGATATGATTCTTATAAAAAATTTGTCATCATCATATAATGATATAGAATTAAATGAATCCCCCATTTATGTGTATCATGCCAAAGTTACCCTTTATTCATTATAAATCTCCTAACCTCATACTTGCCTCTGATTTAAGAGTAAATGAAACTCACTGACATTCTTATATTTCTATGAATCGATATAAACGTTACCTGAAAATTTATATATCTGAATTGCCTACCTGGGTATTTTATTATATGTAGAGCTTCACTAGGAGTGGCAATATTTCACTGAGATATCTAATATTTAATAAATGAAAAGTTAAATTGATGAGTTAAAAATAATAAATACCTGGGTAATTTTATTGTTTTTAGTTTATGCCACAATTAAGCTCAGATTTTTTAGCAGGTGTCTGTATTACTGTATTAAAGTATTTTTAGTGTATGAGGTTGATGGAGATTAATGTCTGCATGTTGATTAACTATGGAAAAATGAGGATATTACTCTGTTTCTTTATACTCTTTATAGCTATAATTCAATGCGCTGATTATTTTAATGTTAAACTCGTTTATCCTATAGCATTTGCTGAAGCTGAGCTTGGTAGTAAGATGCTTCAAGCAAGCCTAACCACCTCTTCCTATAGAATATTACCTGGTGATATTTTATCTATTGCAGTGAACGAAGAACCAGAATTTGACCAGGCTAATGTAATAGTTAGAAGGGATGGCTTTGTAACAATTCGCCCTGTGGGAGAGATATATGTTGCTAATCAAGATATTCAGGTGTTAACTCAATTACTAGAATCTAAATTTAAAAACTTTGTGAACAACCCTAAAGTATTGATTAGTATCCAGCAGTTCCATACTCCTAAAATATATTTATTTGGTGCAGTCATGCGCCAAGGCCTTTATCAACCGTTAAAAAAGTCTGACTCTATTAATAATCAGAATGCCAATGATTTTTCACAAGTAGGTATTGAAAGTTCAAGATTAACGCTTTCTAATGTTCTGGCTAGTGCAGGTGGGGTAGCTTATAATGCGAATCTGACTAATGTTCAGATACTCAAACAAAGTGGAAAAGTACAGCACATTAACTTGATTGATTTTTTGTTCAATAAAAACATTTCTCAAGATTTAATGTTAGAAGAAGGAGATATTATTCAAGTTCCAAAGCTAGAGACATTTAACTGTGGTGATGCTGAGTTTTTGGCTCTAAGTTCTGCCGGGCTTTATCCGCAACAGTTTCCAGTTCGAATTTTGGGACAAGTAGAAAAACCTGGCATGTTTTATATATCGACAGATACACCCTATTTAAACTCTGCTTTAGCTTTGGCTTCCGGGTTAAAGATGAATGCAGTCTCACAGGCTATATTAGTGACTCGGCGGAACACCAATAATCAGCTTTATAAAATGGCAATTGATCCAAAAAAACATGATCTGGTACTAAGACCCAATGATATTATCGAGGTAAAAGATAAGCATTCTGCAAAAGCTGTTCGTGGGTTAGACGCAATTTCTAGAATTACCCAGCCACTTGTATGGGGTTTGGGTATGTGGGCTACAACCTTAAAGTGAGCTATAAGAAGTGTGAACCAATGATGACATTAGAAAATTTTACCACTGTGTTGATAAAAGATAAAAAAGTTATACTATTATTTTTAGTGGTTTTTTTAGGGCTTTCTTTTATTTATTGCATATTTATTTATAAACCAATATATGTCTCCGAATCTAAGGTGATGTTAGAAGAGGTTGCACCCATCACTTTTGTGACTGAGCTTGGCAAAGGGCGTAATCTGGAAACGAATAGTCAAGAGAAAAATCCTGTTTTGACGCAAATCGAAGTTCTTTCTTCACAGGATATGGCTAAAAGAGTATTTTATTCTCTCAATAACCAGCACATCTTTAAGGATATCAAGTCTTTACAAGAGGAAAGCTTAATTCAGGCAATCAAGAATTCAATTAAGTTGAAAACTCCACCAGCAACAGATGTTATAGAAGTAAAGGTTGCCTGGATAAATCCCTCGATGAGTTATCTTATTAATAAAATATTATTAGAGGAGTATCGAAAATACAATATCGAGATTAACAAAGAATCCAATAGTCAGGCAAAGCAATTTATTCAAGAACAATTACAGCGTTCAACTTTTGAACTTCAGCAAATAAGAAAAAAGATTGAAAATTTTAAAAGGACAAATGCTAGTGTGGATTTAAACACGGAATCTAGCTTGGTTACAAAAGAAATGGAAGATGCACAGGACAATCTTTTTAATTTAGATAGCCAAATTAGTTATCATAGACGAAAAGTTGCTGAATACTTATCCAGATTGCATATAAACTCAGGTCAAGTGAATTCTTTGATAAAATCTGTTGCATTAGGCCAAAATAGTAATTTGTTAAATTTATATAGAGATCTAAATACTGCTGAGCAACAGTATTCATCTTTAAAAGTTAGATATCCTGAGACCACAAAAAAAGTTACTACCCAGAAAAGTGCTATGGATGAAATTAAACGACAGATCCAGAAACAAATACTTGTTACGACCGGGCCAGCAGCTTATCAAAATGACATATTGGTTCAGGATTCAATACGCACACAACTAGTGAATGACTTGATTAGTAATCAGGCAGAAAGCTTATCTCTCAATGCAAAACGAAAATCATTGCTAGATCGTCTAGAAAAACTTAAATTACATCAACTGAAAATTCCTGAAGTGCAGGCGAACTTGGTAGCGCTTACGGATAAAGAGGCCAATCTGAGTTCTATTATTAATGCCTTAACTTCCAAGTTGGTTGAAGCTAAAGTAAGGGAATCTGGAATTATTAGTAACATTGATATCGTTCAGATTCCCACATATCCTCATCAGGCTTCCTTCCCCTCTCAAAGCTATCTGATATTAATCATGAGCGTTCTGGGTATTTCTGTAGGATGTTTTGTAGTCTTGGCTCGTTATTATCTCCTAGATATCGTTACGAATTCTTACGAATTAGAAACCATACTGAACAGTTCGGTTATTGGTGAGTTGACAAATACATCAGGCTTGAATTCGCAGAGTATGAGAGCTCAAATATCTGTAGAATTTGAGAGAATAGTTACAGCATTAAAACTGGCTAGAGAAGATAAGAATATAAATGTTTTTGGCTTTACAAGTCTTCGGAGCGATATAAGCCCTTCGGGCATAATTTCTTCTATAGCGAGATTGTTATCTAACTGTAATCGAACCGTATTAATTTTAGATGCTGATTTTCGTGAAGGGAATATTGCGCAGGAATTTGGGATGAATTCTAGGTTGCTGCCTGATTTTAAAGAATTATTGTCAGATGAGACCAAGTGGGAACATATAACAATTAGAGAATTGGTGCCATTAAATAGTGAAGCAAATATTGGTGAATCCATAAGCTTTTCTGATGATAGGTATGTTTCTAATATTTCTGATTACCTTACTAAGGTAGAAACTGAAAATTCTGTTTATCTAATGACACATACTGGAAATTGCTTAAATCCTTATCAATTGATAGCTAATAAATATTTGCCTCAATTAATTGATCAAGCAAGAGCCAGATTTGACTATGTATTGTTAAGTCTACCTCCTCTAGATCGTTTTTCCGATGCTCTTGTTATTTCCAGGGCAATGGATGGCATGGTTGCCATAACTCCTAGCGATGTTTGTAGAGCTAGATTAAGTTCTATTTATGAGTTGCTACAACATAATTGTTTGAAAATACTGGGTGTTATTCTTGTTAAATTTAAATAAAAAATATTAATAAAATAGCTTACTTGTACTGGGGGTTTTTGTGTCTGCCTTAACTCAAGAAATCAGCTCAAAAAAAATAGCACAAGCTGCAATGTGGACATCAAGTTCTATCTTGTTGGTTAGGTTGTTTTTCTTAATTTCAAGCGTTGTTACTGCAAGGCTTCTAAACTCTGAAGACTTTGGGTTGATTGGTATTGCCGGAGCTATTTATATGATCATTGACACAACAAGCGCAACTGGAATTGGGAACTTCCTTATTTATAAGCAAGATTTAACTCATAAAGAACGTAATACTGCTTTCACTATGAATTTAATAATTGGATTGCTTTTTGGATGCCTGGTTGTGTTTGCTGGTTTTATTGCTGGTCAGTTTTATCATAAGTCCGAAGTTCAAAAAATATTGCTATTTGCGGGGATTGCTTTCTTTATTAGTACTATGAGTGGTATTCCTAAAGCTTTATTAATAAAGAATATGAAGCAGCAAACTCTGGCAATAATTGATGTTTGTGTTAATTTCTTAAACTTTATTTTGATTATAATATTTTCATTCTGTGGATTTAGATATCTTAGTTATGTTATTCCTTTGATGATTTATCAAGCTGTGTATGCGGTCATACTTTTTTTCGTTATAGGTCAAGTTTTTAAGCTGTCTATTAACAAAGATATTTTCTTAAAAATATTTAAATATAGTCGTGGCTTTACGCCACAGATATTAATTGCTGATTTACTCTATCAATTAGACTATTTGATTGGAAGTGCTTTTCTGACTTCGGCAATGCTGGGGTATTATTATTTCGGTTTTGAAAAGGCATTTTTAATATCTGTTTTCACTCGAGGTATATCTGAGCAAGTATTGTTTCCTGTATTTTCTAAATCTCAGGCTGATATGGAGACATTGAAACAAAAATATTTTAGATTAAGTGCGTACTGTATGTTTATTCTATTTCCTTTGTTAGTATTTCTTATTTTGCAAGCAAAAGAGCTATTACTTTTGGTATATGGGTCTCATTGGAATAATTCTATTTTCACATTCCAATGCATTTTGGTTTTTTTCTTGTTTAAAGTGAATTATGATATATCGATTACACTATTTAATGCTATTGGGAAAACTTATCAAAATCTAAGACATTTTTTATGTGTTATTCCTCATACTGTTTTATTGTTCTTTATTGGTGTTAGTAAGGGTGGATTGATAGGTCTTTCTATTGCTGCGCTATTAGCGCATAGCCTCTCAGGGCTATTTATGATGTATAGACTTAAGAAGTATTTTGACTGGCCGCTATTTGAGCAAGTAACTCATCTGTTTCGACATTTAGCTCCTCTAGGTATGGCTATACCCGCGATGCTTCTATTTAAGTATCTTTTTTCTAAGATGAGTTTGAATCCAGTACTGGTAACTTTTAATCTGAGCTTTATATTTTTGCTCTTTTACCTGATTTCTTCCTGGTTGATTAATCCAGAGATAATGAGAGAGATTTACAGTTTTGTGCAAAACAAACTGCAGAGGAAATTTCAAATTACAGTTCAAAACAGTGAGGATATCTATTTCGAAAAGGTTGATAGTTAGGGATAGGGTCGTATGTTCATTTTTTGCTTCCATCATGTTGAGCCAGTTTCAAGAATAAAAAAGCGCAAAACTTTTACCATTACACCGATGGGTTTAAGATTCTTTATTATTTTTATAAAGCTAATTGGCATGAAAGTGGTTTCGCTAAAAGATGTGGTAAACAATCTGTCTCCAGATACGGTGAATAATAACAAACTTTGTGCGATTACTTTTGATGATGGATACGAAAATGTTTTACATTATGGCTTGCCGGTGTTAAGGTCACTGAAATGTCCCGCGACGATTTTTATTTTAGGCCGAAAGTTTTCAGGCTTTAATGATTGGGACCCTTTAGACTATGAAGGACAAACACCCGATACCTTGTTATCGTTCAAGCAGATGCTCTCAATGGCTGAAACTGGTCTAATCCACTATGGAAGTCATGGCCTTTTGCACAGAAATATGAGAAAGCTTGATACACATGAGGTTAAGGCTGAAATATTAGATTCATATAAAATTCTATCTCATAATCTACGCTCTAAATTTGTTCCTGTTTTTGCATACCCTTGGGGAGCTTATACGAAAGAGTCTGAAAAAATTCTGTTGCAATCGGATTACCTACTGGCTTGCACTACTGATCCTGGTGCTTTTACCAGTCACTCAAAAAAATTTATTATACCTCGGTATAGTATAGATAATCGATTTTCTAATCCTATTTTTACGATACTGAAGTTAATGCAGTACCGAATGGGGATTTTTGATTTTAGTCTTTTATCTTTTCTAAGTTCGATTTTAGACTTTATTAGGAATGCAGTCTATATACTTATGAGTGGCTTAACTTTCAGGCCAAAGTCTGATAGTTGAGTGATAGAGATAAACATGAAAAAAACCACCAAGCGCTGGCTTAATCAGCTTCTTGGTGGTTTTTGCACTTAGTTGTGAAATATTACTGAACGATTTTCAATGCTGCAAATAGTTTAGCGATATCCGGTTTGATTGCTGCGATAGTATTTTGGGTATCTGGGGTGGCGTTGATATAGAGGCAATCCCAGGCAGAGTTATCCACAACAATGGCGCCGTAGGTTTGCATTGCCTTAAATAAAGCGCGACCTTGCGAGGACGTTATGCCGAGTTGGTCTGCTGTAACGCCAGCTGGAATGGCAAGTCTGCTACCCATTTTCAGGTTAGAAATGCTGCCGCCATAGTAATTGCCGCTGGAAGGGCTGTTATATCCGTCATCCGCTTTGTATGCAGGGTATACAAAACCACCATTGCTGCTGCTTAAGTATTTCTGGCCCCAAACATCAATCGCTAATGCGTGGTTCACATTGTTGTTATTTAGTTCGGCTAGGGTGAGTTCCCCACCTGCTAGGCCGGAGCCTCCATGCGTACTTGGCCTTGAACCGATATAGCCCCAGATTGGTCCACCGGCACTGGGTCTGGCCATTCCATTCAGATATGTAGCTGCACTTGTGCTGCTATTGTAGATAATGGTTGGGTTATTTGGCATATCTGAGGAGGTGGCATCTGGTACAACAAAGCTTGTTGGAAGATTGGTTCTGCCTAATAATGTTGTTCCACTAGCACGGTTTGTCCAGGATCCAGGGAGTAGAATATTAACGATCGGGTTTGAGTTGCTGGAGAGTACTTCATAGTTCACATCAGCGAATATGTAGCCGGCATGAAAACCCGGGGAGCTATCGGAACTGGCTTTGAATGACGTGAAAGTTGCACCGCTCGAAACAGGTTTCAAGAAGTCAGTGGTCCAGGCTCTTTGGAACACACTACTTGTGGCAGTGCTTGTACCTGTGCTTGAGCCCGAACTCGTTCCCGTTCCCGTTCCCGTCGAGGTACTGGTCGTTGAGATCGTTACAGAAGCTGGTGCTGATGGGGTTGACCCGCCAGCGGAGTTGTATGATCTGATCTTGAAGTAGCAAGTACCTGATGCACCGGCACTGGGTTTGTAGCTATAGTGGGTTACATTTGCACCGACTTTTGCTAAAAAGTTATAAGTGCCATTATTTGTGCTATATCCGATATGTTGTTCTGTTTCATTATAGGCATTATCTTTCCAGGACAGATTAATATAGCCATTGCTGTATGTTGCGGTGAGCCCTGAAGGAGCTACTGGAACCGTCATGGCATGAGCGGCGCTGGAAAATGCTGCGGTTGCGAAAGTTACTGCTAAAAGCGAGGTTTTCAAACGACGATAATTCATTTTATTCTCCGTATTGTTTTGCATTGATCTATAGCTCTTAAAATTGTGGAAGAGTAAACACGTATAGATGCTACTCTATGCATGTTTTGTACAATTCTCGCCTGTGCTTAATTTTAAGCAATGATTGCTTTCCTTAAGCACTTACTGTTCTACAGAAAACGAGTATCGTCTCTTTCCGTTTTAAAAGTTCTATTCAATCAGTTACTGTTGGGTTTAATGTTTTGGGGTTTATTTAACGAACACAAAAAAGATATTAACAATGTTTTGCTACAAACGTCAAACACATCAAATGAAATTGGCGTGATAGCTTAACCTGGGCCATTGATTATACTTGAGGTTTGGTAGAGATGATAATTAAAACCTCTAAAAATTATAAGGTAAAATGCCTCTGCACCAGAATGCCGTGTTATTGCTATGATTGGGCGATAGGATTGAGAGTGGAGAAAGCCCTTGAAACAACAAGCAATTTCATTAAAAGAGTGGCAGGAACGTTTTAAAGAC
>Ga0157374_10000793_pt1 | contig 27692 bp, 40 predicted proteins | sample M25metaG_FD_115308 | JGI IMG/M metagenome (GOLD analysis project Ga0157374, IMG submission 115308) | Miscanthus rhizosphere microbial communities from Kellogg Biological Station, Michigan, USA - M2-5 metaG | ecosystem: Host-associated > Plants > Roots > Rhizosphere > Soil | place: USA: Michigan... | reverse complement strand
TACCTCTGACAGTAAGCCTAAGGGAAACCTGTTCGTGTTTGAACCATCTATCGCAGTTACATTCGCAAGAATGAATCCGCCGACAATCGGCCACGAACGTCTGGTTAAAGCTCTGAAGAAGGCGCCGGCTTTTGAGCGTAGAATTTATCTATCCTCAACCTGCGACCACAGAAACAATCCCTTAGATTTTGAGTCGAAGTTCAAGCTCGCTAAGCTCGCGTTCGAAGACATCGATGTTACCGTATCAGAGATACAGTGCAAAGATGTTATGGACATGATGCGCAGAGTCGCTGATCTTGGTTACTCGGAGGTCTTCGTCGTTATTGGCGGCGACAGGTTTCCGGAGCTTAACAAGCGACTTCATATGTACAATGGGACCGAATACAAGATTCGATTCCTCCATGTACTGAATGCAGGCGATCGAGACGACTCAGACACTGTCGCTGGTATGTCTGCCTCCAAGATCCGTGAGGCGGCTAAGCTTGGTGACTATGAGACTTTTGAACGTGGCCTGCCTCACAAGCTCAGGTCGATGTCGCAAGACATTTACCAGAGGGTGCGAGAGGCATGTCTAACGAAGAGTTTAAGCTAACAGAAGTCGCTGTAGAAGCGCTTATCGAAAAAGCTATCAATAACGATGTCTCGGCAGAGGTTCTCTTTGAGGTCTTCAGCCGAGGCATTGTTGCGTATCCATCATCTAGTCGTGCTACAGCTGAACAATATGCGTTCAATCGTGTATCTTCGTTCATCAATGGCGGTTTTGCTAAACATCTAGACAGAGATCTAGTCGAAGATAATTCTTCCCTTGACATTTCTAAAGAAGAACTTATAGAGGGAAAGAGAATTAATGATAGGACTAGATATAGTGTCGTTAATACCGACAATACTAGAAAAGTAACTAAGCGCTACACTCAAAAGAACAAGAACATGCACCACGCTAAAGTTACTGGAAACTATGTCGGAAAGATGGACAAAGAAAAACAAGTAGTTAAGCGTAAAGATATGCATGGTCGTTCTATCGATGTTAAAGGCCACCTTGTCAAAGAAGGTATGTCTTATATTCAGAATAGAATCGCTCTTCATAACGCACACTCCGAAGCTAGTCGTCTATTCGCGGGTAATGAGCGTGATCCAGAGCTTCGTCGTATGGATCGTCACCGAGAGAAGAAACACAAGCACGCTAGCCGAGTTCTTGAGATCTTAAAGACTACCGCTGAACAAGCTATTAAAGGAAAGAAAAAGAAATAATGCTTAGCCTTACCGCTTATCATGGATCTAATTCGCGCTTTAACAAGTTTGAAGTTAGTAAAGCTAGAGTTGCTAATGATCTATATGGTGGTGGTATCGCTTATTTCACTGATACTTTAGATGTTGCTAAGAGCTATGCTAAAAATATGTATCGTCGAAACGGTGGCGAGAAAGTCGTCTATGAAGTTAAGCTGTTCTTTAATAATGTTTTCGATGTAGATAAAATATACACCGGAAATATATTAGTTCGTATGATAGGAAGCAATGTAGAACAATTCGCTAGATCCGCTGGTCTATTAACGTTTGGGACAGACAGACTTGCAGTTCTATCTAAGCTTCGTAGTGGAAACATCGAATTAACAGGTGAACAGATTTTCAAAGGTATGTCTAACGGTGGATTGAGATCTAGTCAAGCTCGAGATACGTTAATTGAAATGGGTTTTGATGGTCTTCGTTATAATGGCGGAATCGTTTTAGGCGGTAGACCCCATAGCGTTTACTTAGCTTATACTGACGGTAAGATTAACATCTTGAAGCGTTACATAATAAGCGATACACCAGTCGAAAGCTCTGAAACAAACGATGTATATCACTTCATTCATTAAAATTCCCACAAACATAAATAAAACAAAACCCGCAGGGAGAGAATTATGAGCAAGCATGGAAGCCCTACCGATACTATCAGGGCGATTATGAGCGGCCAGTTAAACGAACACGCACCATTACACATCGATCCACCATATGATGTAGCGCTGACTCTTCAGGTCCTGCACGACAATGGTGTTCCATCGGCAACTCGAGTAGACGATAAAACTATCTCTGTAGCAGCTGGCGATCAGGATATGGCTAATCGCGTTCTAACTAATGCTCTCAACAAGGGAGCGATCCCAGCTCCCATCACTCTTATATCTGCAGAGGGTGTCGGTAACTCACCTGGTGATGTTCCAGTGACAAATCCAGTTTCTGAAGCTCATTATGTAGTTTCAACCAGTCATGATAATGAAGTCTTTAAATCTAAAACTTTTGCTTCTAAAAAAGAAGCTGAAGATCACCATTGGAATAAAATTCAGGCTGAAAAGAAACTACCAACTAAGATGCGTAGTAAGTCTATTTCTGTCGTCAAAGAAGAAGCGCAACTTAAACCAGATGAAACTCATGTCAACAGTGACTACGAGGTTGTTCGTAGCCTCATCAACAAGAAAGAGAACCAGCTGAAGAAGATCGACGAGGTCTCTCGCGGTACTCTTCAGTCATATGCATCTAAAGCGCATCGTAGCGCTGCATCTCATCGTGGTAAAGCTGGCCGCGCTGCTGATGATAGCAATTACCATTCAAACGGCAAAGAAGAAGCTAATGCTAATGCTGCTAAGTCTTTGAAGCATCATCAAAAAGCTGATAAGCGAGAAGCAGGTCTATCAGTCGCATATGCTAAGCTTGGCGAGCCTAGTCGCGTAAAAGCTAAAGTTCGCGCTACCGAAGCAGTTTCTTACGTAGTCGAAAAGATCGAACAAATCAACGAACTTTCGAAGAACACGCTGCGTAACTACATCGTTAAGGCTTCTGCTGAACATGGTGCTCATTCATGGATGAAGGGTCAAGCATCAGGTATCAAGAGTACCGAAAAGCATGACTCTATACGCAGTGCTCTAGCTAGCTCTGAAAAAGTACACGGTAAGATAGCCGATAAGCGTTTCGCTGGTATCGCTAAGGCCGCTCACAAGATGACGAAAGAAGATTTAGATTTTTTAGACGAAAGTGTTAAAGACCTAACTTATAGTCACTCTGAGCAAGGCGGTGAACATCACCACAAAGCTGAAAAACATCTTCTAACTCACGGCGAAACCGTTAAGAAGCACACAGATGCCGGTTATGGTAACACTTATTCGCGCGTCAAGCTAGATGGTCATCACTTTCTGCACATGGCAACCTCAGACGGCTTTTCTTCGATCACTGGTTCGAAGGACGGAATGAAGCATCTTAAGAGCTCATCAAAGAGTGTTAAGCTGAGTGAAGATACTATAGATCTAACCGAAGGCAAGAAGGAAGATCTTGCGAAATCTTCAAAGGCTTTCGCTGCTCATCCTCGCGCCGACAAGATGTTTCAAGACATGCATCACGCCGCTAAGACTTGTAACTACATAACCGACGCATGCGATCACGTCTATAACAATCACCGCGATCACATCAAATATTCGGAGTGGCACGATATGAAGCCACACATCGAAGCTCACTTCAAAGAGCGCGGACTAGAAGGATAATAACAATGAGCATTCTAAAGCAAATTCAGAGTCGCCGTTCTCTTAGCGAGGGTCTGCGTAAGATCGGTGAACTACACAGCGATAGTGGTGATCATCACGCTACGATCCATAAAGATCATGAATGGGGCGAGTATCGTGTGAAGTTCCACAGTAAGGGCGTTCATAATCCAGATGCCGACTATCATACCGACGATAAAGACGATGCTCATGGCACCGCCGAAGCAGGCTTAAAGCATCTTGATGCTACACATAAGACAGTTCATGAAGATGTAGAACAGATCGACGAGTTAAAGAAGAGCACTTTAGCGAACTACATCCATAAAGCATCTAGAAGTCTTGATAACCATACTTACAAGGTCGGTAAGCACGACGGTGGTGTTGAACATGGCGCTAATATGGATCGTGCTTCTCTTAAGAGTTCTGACGTTCACCAGCGTAAGTCTCGAAATCGTATGAAAGGAATCAGCGCAGCTGCTCATCGTCTATCTGAAGGTATTGAACTAGATAGTCAGTTGACAGAAGAGCACTTCGAATTCATTCTTGATGTTATGACTGTCGAAGAGTTCGAGAAACTCGACGAGATCAGCAAGCAGACAGTGGCTAGTTACGCATTTAAAGCTCGTAATAAGATCGCTGTTCATGACGGTAAAGCTCAAAAGCACGCCGATGCTGCTAAACACGCCGAGAAAGAAGGATCTTTCAAAGACTATAATCGCCATTCTGACGAAGCTCTTCGCCATAATAAAAAGGCAGATGTTCATACAAAAGGTCTCAAAAAAGCTATTAAGCGTTTAGCTGAAATAGTCGAAGATTCTGTTAATAAGGGTGGTCGTCCTAAAAAGCAACGAACCCTAGACGGCAAGATCGCTCCAGGCGCTTAAGTCGTTATTCCGATAAATAAAACATAAAAGGAGATAACACATGTCACTTTGGGGTTCACAAGATACGTCTGCAAAGGCGCCTAAGTATAAGATCCTCGATTTTAGCCCAAATACAGGAGTTCAACTGTATGGAACTAAAGTCGTAGGTATCGATGTTGGCGAACAGCAGTCTAATAAGAAGATCGCTCATGCCGGTTGGGTTCGAGTTAGATATGGTACTGGACCAGTAACTGGTATTAACATCACTGCTGGTGGAACCGGTTATTCAAATACCGATACCATACGTCTAAGTAGTAGCGCGTCTTACGTCAATACTTCAGCTCAGGTTAATTGTACAGCAACTATCGTAACTAATACTACTGGTGGTATCGCTTCTTTAACCATAACTAATCCTGGAAAGGGTTTCGTTAACACGTCTACTGTTGTTGCTTCTCTTCTCAACTCTGGTGGTGGCGCTTCTGCCGGTTCTGGAGCTACCTTCACTTACGTTCTAAGTGGTAGAGCTGGTAGAGTTTCAACCGAGACACTCGTTGCTATGGGCTCTATGACCAGCAACGGATCATCTGTAAGCTTCTAAACAAACAGTGGGGCTTTCTAGCCCCACTAAATACATCATGGATAAATTGACAGACTCTACTTTCATTATGTACGCGATGAAGAACTACGATAATCCAGCGTGTTTTTCGATCGATGAATTTAATGAAGACCTTAATCGTTTTAAGTACATTAAAAAACTAATCACGCGATACATTGAGACCGACGAATTAAAAGAACGTCTGATACTCAATCACTTAATCATATTAAATAATGTGTTCGGTGCTGGCCCACTATGTCGAATGATATTCGTCAAGATGGACAAGCACCTTTCTTATATCAAACCATTTTTAGTCATGCTTAACATTCTTCCTGAATATGTTTACAACATCAAGGAACAACCGGTTATCATGACAGATCTGATCCCAATGGATGAAGGGATTGTCACCGCTCTGAGGAAACTCTGATGTTTAATGAAAACTATTCATCTGTCACTCCAACTAATTGCGCTTCTTCAGGCGCAATTCCTGGTATTGGTGTTCCTCCGAATCCAGAACCAGGCGTTAATAAGAAGAAGAAATTGAAAGTTATCCTCGCTAATGCTAAGATGATTACGAGGAGATCATAATGGAAGAGAAGATCGAAGCGGTAAAATCTATTGTTATCGATATGCAGAAAGACGTGGCTACGCTAACAGTCAAGTCCGACTACTACGCTAATAACATTGATAAGCTCACGGATATCAGTAGCAATATCACGAGGCTTCTTGCAGTTCATGAACAACGTCTTGAGATTGCAGAGAAGGTTAATCGATCATTGCCAGAGGTTATTGAGCAAAGGCGCCAGGAAGCTCAGCAACATTTCATGCGGGTTACCGATCGAATTAATTCGATCGACATAGAACTACGACATGAGATGGCCAACAATCAAAAAGAGATCCTTGATGAGATCAAGGGAGTCACTGATGGTGTCAACCAACTGCGTCTCGATATGGCAGCAACTAATAGTAAACTTAAGACCGACCTTGAGACTGACTTTAATGTCAAATTAGTTGAGATCGAAAAGCGCATATCAACCGTCAATCAATGGATGTGGACGATGATGGGTGGTATAGCTGTTCTAGCTGCGATCTTAGCTGCTTTCAATGGTCTCATCCATATCCATTCATAAAAGCCCTTGACATTTCTGTGATAGCCTGATATAAGAGGCTATCCCTTCAAGTGGATAATCAATTATCTTTGTCATCTGCGCATGGCCAATCGTGCCATGCCTATTAGCGTGTATGAATGAGCTGGCTCCAATCAAAATATATTAACATACTGTCTACTAGAGTCCGTAATTTTAAGCGTAAATCAGGAGAGCTTTATAATCTAAGTTGTCCTATATGTGGAGACTCTTCCAAAGACCAGAGGAAGGCAAGAGGTTTCATCTACCTTAAAGCAGGTGAGTACCGTTATACGTGTCATAACTCTTGCGGTACTATGCGTATCGATAAGTTCTTTAAGTTAGTAGACGAGAGCATCTACCACGACTATAAGATGGAGCGTCTTTTAAACGAGAGGCCAGCCAACGAAGTTAAGAAAGATCCTGTCCTAGATCCTTCTCCGCCGAAGTACGTAACTACGACCGCTCTTAAAGATCTGAAGAAGATCAGTCAGCTTAAGCACGATCACTTCGCAAGAAGATATGTCGACAGTCGGTTAATTCCGACAAACATGCATCATCGCTTATACTTCACGCCCAAGTTCATGAGTTGGTCTAATCAGGTCGTACCTGATAAGTTTGATATCAAAGCTCTGCGTCATGACTCTGCGGCTCTAGTCATTCCTTTCATCAACAAAGATGAGCGCCTCCACGCGTTTCAGGGTAGATACTTTGAGGGCGATGTTCGGTACGTTACCATCGTCACTGATGAATCTGTGCCGAAGATCTGGGGTCTGGACATGTATGATCGAGGTAATCGAGGCTACGTTCTTGAAGGACCTATCGATGCTATGTTTCTGCCAAATGCCGTCGCGACAGCCGGAGGAACTGAATTGACAACTCTACGATACCTCAACACAGAGAACATCGTTATGTGTTTCGATAACGAGCCAAGAGCCAAGGACACCGTAAAAAAGATTGACAAATCTATTCGAGCAGGATATAAGGTATGTATCTGGCCGGATGGTCTAGCGCAAAAAGACGTTAACGACATGATAACCCAGGGTGGAATGACACCCAGCAATGTGCGCGATATTATAGATATGAATACATTCAGCGGGCTGTCTGCCACGCTGCGACTTAATGATTGGAAGAAAGTTTAATATGACGTCAGCGAAAGTGATCGCAGACAGTATCTCCGACGAAGGAGTACGACTAACTACTCTACATCTACGCTACTGGAGAGCTATTCACTCGGAGTTCATGACTCATCGAGTGTTTAGTCGTAACGGTCGTAGTTCAAGAGCCGTTCCAGTAGCTACGCTTCTCAAAGAAGATCCGTACATGCCGCACTTCATGGCTAACGAACCTGGCATGAGAGCTTCGCAAGAGATGAGCGACGAAGACCGTGCCAAAGCCGAGAGCATCTGGATGGGCATGGTCGAAGTCTGTAAGGAAGGTGTACGTCTACTCGGTGAGCTAAAGGTTCACAAGCAGTGGGCTAACCGTCCGCTCGAGTGGTTCGGCTACATCGACGTTCTTGTGTCGTCTACCGACTGGGCTAACTTCTTCGAGCTGCGTGACGAGATCGGTGCTCAACCTGAGATGGACGAACTAGCTAAGGCAGTTCGCGAAGCTCTAGACGCTAGCACTCCAGCTCGCTGCGTACCTGGTGCTTGGCACCTGCCGTATATCGACTATAGCGTAGATATTCGTCTAGTCTCAGAGTATCTGAACAAAACAAATCCAGGATGGGATCGTAACCTGAGTCTTCAGCAAGAAGGCGAAGCGATCCAAGAGATCCTGAAGAAGGTAAGCGTAGCTCGTTGCGCTCGTCTTACTATCAAGCCATTTGATGGTGATGGCTCTATCGAGAAAGAACTATCGCGCTACGAACTGTTGATGGTAAGCCGTCCAGTCCACGCGTCTCCAGCAGAACACGTCGCTACTCCTGATGGATGGCACTCTAACGAATACTGTGAACGCGCTTGGGACAACGAGCACGAGCATGGCAACTTTTATGGCTGGCGTCAGTTCCGAAAGATGATCCCATACAACACCATCTACGACCGTTAATCAAAACATAAAAGGAAAACAGATGGCGGTATACGTCACAAAGCGTAGTGGACAGAAAGAGCCACTAGACATCTCAAAGATCTCGAAAGTCGTAGCTTGGGCGTGCGAAGATATCGCCGGTGTATCGGCATCTGAGATCGAGATCAAGACTCAGATGCAGTTCTTCGATGGAATGAAGACGAAGGACATCCAGGAGTCGCTCGTTAAGTCTGCACACGATCTTATCAGTGAGGACTCACCAAACTATCAGTACGTAGCTAGCCGTCTAGTTAACTACGCCCTCCGTAAGGAAGTCTATAATGACATCGTACCACCTCGACTATACTCTCATGTTGTATCTGTTGTCAATGCTGGTTTTTACGACAGTGCCCTTCTTCAGTGGTATACCGAAGAAGAGTTTGATCTTATGGATAAGTGGATCGACCATGATCGCGATTTTGATATTGCATTCGCCGGCATGGAGCAGATGCGCGGCAAGTATCTCGTAAAGAACAGGTCGACTAAGCAGTTCTATGAGACACCGCAGGTCGCGATCATGCTTATCGCGGCTAGCCTCTTCCACAACTATCCAAAAGACAAGCGTCTCAAGTGGGTCACCGATCTATACGACGCAGTAAGTGAGTTCGATGTTTCACTTCCTACACCTATCATGGCTGGCGTCCGTACTCCTAAGCGCCAGTTCTCATCTTGTGTCCTCATTGAAGTGGGTGATAGTCTCAATAGCATCATCGCTTCCACTGGCGCTACTGTCAAGTATGTTGCTAATCGCGCTGGTATCGGTCTTGGTATGGGTGCGCTCAGGGGGCTCAATTCGGTTATCCGAAGCGGTGACGCGGTTCATACCGGTAATTTTGCTTTTTATAAGCTTCTGGTTTCTGCTCTCAAGTCTTGCTCACAAGGCGGAGTCAGAGGCGGCTCCGGCACCATCTACCATCCACTCTGGCATATCGAAATCGAAGACCTCCTCGTCCTAAAGAACAACAAGGGCACTGAGGATAATCGAATCCGCCATGTAGACTATGGCGTGCAGTTTAACAGACTGATGTATGAGCGTCTCATCGAGGGTCGCGACATCACTCTGTTCTCTCCTAAATCTGTTCCGGGTCTGTACGAAGCGTTCTTCGCCGATCCAGACTACTTCCGCTATCTCTATGAGAACGCCGAGAAGGACAATACGATCTCTAAGAAGACTGTTCCAGCCGTAGAGCTGTTCAGCATCTTCATGAGAGAGCGTAAGGACACCGGACGTATCTACATCATGAACGTAGATAACGTCAACACTCAGGGTCCGTTCCTTCCTATCGCTCCTGTTCGCCAGTCGAACCTATGCGCCGAGATCGGTCTTCCAACTAAGCCACTCGAAGATCTTAACGATCCAGACGGTGAGATCGCTCTATGCACGTTGGCAGCTCAGAACTGGGGTAAGATCCGTCGTCCAGAGGACTTCAAGCGCGGAGCTCGTCTCCTCGTACGAGCACTCAATGAGTTGCTAGACTTCCAGGACTATCCTGTTCTGGCAGCGTACAACTCAACTGTGGCTCGTCGTCCTCTTGGTATCGGCATCATCAACTTCGCTTACTTCCTGGCTAAGAACGGTATCACTTATCAGGACGTGACCGCCGACCAGCTTCGTCTGATCGATGACTACGCCGAGGCTTGGTCGTACTATCTCATCCAGGCTTCTGTCGAACTAGCCGAAGAGCGTGGTGCGTGTCCTAAGTCTAATGAGACGAAGTACTCGCTTGGTATCGTTCCTATCGACACCTATGCTAAGGCGGTCGATGAACTGACTGGTGGCTTCAAAGAGCCGAAGATGGATTGGAACAGCCTTCGTGAGCGTCTTATCAAGTCAGGCATCTACAATTCGACTCTAATGGCATTGATGCCTTCCGAGACGAGTGCGCAGGTATCTAACTCGACTAACGGTGTCGAACCCCCAAGAGCTCTAGTCTCTGTCAAGGGTTCGAAGGACGGCCATCTCAAGCAGGTCGTTCCTGAGGTGCGCAAGTACAAGAACAAGTACGACCTGCTGTGGGATCAGAAGTCGCCTAAGGGCTACCTCAAGATCATGGCGGTGCTGCAGAAGTACATCGACCAGTGTATCTCTGTCAATACATCATACAATCCAGCGTTCTATCCGGACAACAAGATCCCGATGTCAGAACTGCTGGAAGACATGCTGCTTCACTACAAGTGGGGTGGGAAAACGATGTATTATTTCAACACCAACGATCAGGCTGGAGAAGTAGACGTAGAGACTCCAGTCGAAGGGAGCGCTCTACCTGAACTCGAAGAAGAAGATTGTGACTCATGCAAGATCTAAAAACGTTTGGGTTAAATGATCACAAAACAAATAACCCAATGGTTATTAGACGCATTAGATAAGGAACAACAAATGGCACAATATAAACCAGGCGATCAGGTAGTTATCGATGACGATAGCTGGGACAACTTAAACAAGGTGGGGCGAATCGTAGAGGTTCAAGGCTTCCATGCCGTCGTTTTGGCTGAGAGTGGAGAGACGCTAACATTAGCGCTTAACCAGATCAAGCCACAAAGTTTCCTAAGCGAGTAATATGACCACAATCTTCTTCGACGAACCAGTAAAGATCTCACGCTTCGACAAAGTAAAGTACTCATGGATGCGCAAACTGACTAAACAGCAGCGCGGCTACTATTGGACGCCTGAAGAAGTCGAGCTAATCTTAGACTCTAAGGACTTCAAGAGTCTTGCCGATCATGAGAAGCACATCTTCATCTCAAATCTGCTCAGACAGATCCTCCTTGATAGCATCCAAGGATCGTCTCCTAGTGAGGTCTTCGGTCCTATCATCTCTCTTCCAGAGTTCCGTAGCTTCATGAAAGCGTGGGAGTTCTTCGAGGAGAACATTCACGCTGAGTCGTACCAACACATCATCGATAACGTTTTTCCTAATGCATCTGAGATCTTCGATCGTATGGATAGCATTAAAGAGATCGTCGAATGCCGCAAGGACATCGAAAAGTACTACAAAGAGCTCGAATACTGGAATAAGCAGATGTGGGCCGTTGATGTTGGATACGCTAAAACGTATGACATCTATGAGCATAAGAAAGCATTGTGGCTCTGCCTTCACGCCATCAACGCACTAGAAGGCATCCGATTCTATGTCAGCTTCGCCTGTTCGTGGGCTTTCGCTGAAGTAAAGAAGATGGAAGGCAATGCGAAGATCATCAAGCTTATCGCTCGTGATGAGAACTTGCACCTAGCGTTCACACAACAGTTGATCAAGGCTCTTCCGAAAGATGATCCTGACTTTGTCAAGATCTCTAAAGAGTGCGCCGAAGAGACAGAAGCTCTATTCAAATCAGTAGCCGATCAAGAGAAGGACTGGGCGAAGTATCTCTTTCAGCATGGATCTATGCTTGGTCTAAATCTAGAACTGCTTGAGAACTATGTAGACTACATTGCCTACAAGCGTGCTACCTCCATTGGAGTGAAATACTCTCCACGAGTTAAAGATAATCCGCTTCCTTGGACTCAGAAGTGGATCGGAGGATCTGAGGTTCAGGTTGCTCCACAAGAAACCCAACAAACTCAATATATTATTGGTGGCATTCATAATGATGTCACCCTAACTACATTTAAGGGCTTTGTGCTTTAATGACATTTGAAGAATATGAGACTAACGCGTTAAGTACTGCGATCTACCCAGGTCAGGGTTATCCGATAGGACTTATGTACGTTGGTCTGAAGATGAATGGTGAAGCTGGTGAGTTCGCAGAACATGTCGGCAAGGCTATGCGTGATGATAGCTATGGAACGTTTGGTCTATCATTGACCGATGATAGACGTGATAAGCTTATCAAAGAAGTTGGTGATGTACTTTGGTACCTAGCTGCAGCAGCGAAAGAGCTTAGAACAGACCTAAGCACTATCGCTCGTGTTAACAATGAGAAACTAGCTAAGCGCAAGGCCGAAGGCAAGCTCGGCGGTAGTGGAGATGATCGATGAGTTGGGTTGCAGGAGCAGACATCTTTGATTCGATCATTATGTCGGTATCGCGTAACGTACCAGACTACGATACGCGCGTCGATATCTACTACGACCTGATCCCACTCTTCGAGCTGCATGAATGTCACAACCTCGAGCAGTGTCGTGGCATGGATCCAGCGTTTGACTGTATCGTCTACACTAATACATTCATCAATGAGTTCAAGCTTCTGACTGGAGCTACCGAGGATGACGCTGGTGTCATGGCTCATGCGTGCTGGTTCTCTTCGGAAGATAAGAACCCACACGAAGACGCCACTAAAGAAGCTATGTCATGGACCGGCCGACCTCCATTAGAACATCCTGGTTTCGAAGAGGACGATGACGAGTGGCCAAACTATTGAGAGACATCTTGGAAGACCTAACACATCCAAACGGTACCTATGTCAGCGTCAAACTGCGCGATCTAGACGAGTCGGCTCTATACGACTGGATTCATAACAACACAGACATAGTTAGCAATCCGCAGAGTTCTTATCATACTACTGTTATCTACAGCACGACTCCGTGTCCTGATGTTAAGTCGTATGACTTCAACCTGCCTATCGAAGCGACTATCACTGGGTGGAAGAAGCTCGGTAAAACGGCCGACGATCACTTCCTAGTGTTGACTCTTGAGTCAGAACAGCTGAGGAAGATCAATGGTGACCTGATGCGAGACTACGGAGCGTCGTCAGACTTCCCGACTTACGTTCCACACATCAGCATCTCGTATCACTATCCATACGCTCTACCGGAGAACTATCCGGCGATGAAGGTAACTTTTAACAGCGTTCAGATCGAGCCGCTTAAGGAAGGTTGGCGTCCAGCTAAAGACGAGTAACATTTCATAAATAGTCCATGGAATACAACTCATGGACTCTACTCGATGGAACCCACGTGGAAGATAGTCATGCTGTCGGCCACGTGGGTTTCGTGTATCTTATAACGGCGCCATCTGGCCGCATGTACGTCGGCAAGAAGAAGTTCTGGACGATAAAGACTCGTTCAGTAAACAAAAAGAAGAAGAAAGAGAAGGTTCACTCGGACTGGAGAGAATACTACGGATCTAACAAGGAATTACAAGATGATGTAATCTCTCTGGGTTGCGATAAGTTTAAGCGTGAAATCCTCTATCTCTGTAAGACTCTAGGTGAGTGTTCTTACCTCGAAGCTAAAGAGCAGTTTCTACGTGAAGTACTCTTAAGTGATTGCTATTACAACCAATTCATCGGATGTAAGATCCATGCTAAACATCTTCCTAAAGTTTAAACTTTTGCCTTGACATTTTTCCAGCACTTGTGTATAAGAGTTATGGGTTTAGTGAACAGTATACGCCGTATTTCAATGACGGTGAGGAGTGCACCTTCCGAGTCGGCGAGCTGTACTTCATTCGCCGTGGCTATAAAGAGCACGGTCTTCCGGATCGTCTCTGGCAGCTCGAAGAGTATACCTACGGCGAGAAGTGTGATGATGAAGATGCCGATTACGACGTCGTAGAGACGTATGGTTCGTCTACTGATCCTCTCACTCCTATCTGTCGCGATTTCAACAAGATCGTTGACGCTAACGAGGACCTCTTCCTGCAGATGTTTGGTGATCACACGACCGTCGTTCTGACTGCTGGTGAGACCGATCTATTGGAGAACACTAGCCATGACTGATATCGCGTCAACTATCGCTGAGAAGCAGGTCGAACTCGATAAGATGTTCGCCGATTATACTCTGCGCGTCCGTGACGAGTTTACGAAGATCACGAGCTTCTTCTTCGAAGCTACTGGTCTACAGGTCGTGATCTGGGATCAGTACATCCCGACTTTTAACGACGGCGATCCCTGCAACTTTACGATCGGCGAGGTTACTTTCGTCCGAGAGAACTTCGATCCAGAAGATCTAATGAGTGCTTCTGAATACGAGGCCGGACACTATAACAGTGTATCGACTTGGAGTACTTCGACAGATCCACTCAAGGACGCTTGCAAGGCCTTTAACTCGTTCATTCACCGCAATAAGAACATCGTCGAAGAGCTCTTCTTCAAAGACGACGAGTATGGTAACACAGTTTTTCTCACGAAGGATCGTCACTACTCGATCGATTATGACTGCGGCTACTAAAAACTTATAACTTTGCTAAAATAATGGTTGACATTTTCTAGGCAAAGGTATATATAATAAACTATACTGCAGAGAAATACCTCTAAAGTTACTCTATAATGCGGATGTCGCCAAGTGGTTAAGGCATTAGGTTTCCACCCTAACATCGCGAGTTCGAATCTCGTCTTCCGCTCCACAATTCCTCATCGTCTAACAGAAGACACCGGACTTTTACTCCGGATGAATACCGGTCTCGAATCCGGTTGGGGATACTTTTACGCCCGGTTCGTCTAAGTTAAGACAACTTACTATTATTAGAAGTAGATGCAGTATCGAATCTGCTCTGGGCACCACATTCTGGGATGAATGCAGCAACTCACCGTCCTTCGGGACTAGAAGTTCCTTCGGGAACATGCACTAGGAGGTCTACCATCTTCGGATGTTAGGACCATTGGCAATAGCCGCCGTTCTGTCACGGTACCAGAATACAGATAGTGCCATTAGAATAATGGATATGTTCGTACTTTAGAATGAAGTGCTAGTTAGCCTACGAACAAAGGCAAGTTCAGCAGGTAGCAAGAACCGCCCATCCCGTTAATGAAAGCGTGATCATCTTATGACTGATAACTTCGGGCCTAATGATGATCACGCTTTCGAAAATCTTCCAGTTCTGCACCGACCAAAGTTCGGTGATCATCAGTGTCCTATTTGTCATGGACACGGTGCATGGAACAACCAATTCTTCGCTCATGGTCGAGTGATAATCCAAGAGTGCGATACCTGCAATGGTAGAGGCTGGCTTGGTGCTCACGATGAGCGACTCAGACATGATATCGTTATGAAAAACGGTCATCCTGCTTGGGTACTAGTTATCGAAAAATGAATTTGGGCTCAGTTCAGCAACTCACAAATTTTCAATGGATGAAAACCAAAGTGAGCCCGTACAAATCTAGGTTAGGTTCAGCAACTCAAAACGCTAAATCTTCCATTTGATCCTAGCGGACAAAACTAACCTGTCATAATATGGAGATAATGATATGACGACTTTCGCAAAGGCAGCACGTACTGCCGGTAACAAGACCGTAACGACCAATGGTATGGCGGCACTGAAGTCTACGACTTCGTATAACGTCGACCTCTTCGGCTCGATCGGCGCTTCTCGCGGTAAGGACATTACCGCTCTATTCAGCCAGGCATTCGCAGAAAACCCTGAGTGGGCTCTTCGTGTAGCTCTGTGGGGACGTGATGTGCGCTCTGGCGCCGGTGAGCGTAAGCTCTTCCGCGACATCCTTCAGTTCCTCGAGAAGCATAACCCTCGTTATCTCCTTGAGACCAACTTCCTCGCCAAGGTTCCTGAACTCGGCCGCTGGGACGACCTGCTCGTCTTCACCGATCGTGACGTGAAGCTTCACGCTTTCAGCCTGATCCGTCGTGCCCTCATCGATGGTAACGGTCTGGCCGCAAAGTGGATGCCACGTAAGGGCATCGAAGCCGCAGAACTGCGTAACTTCCTGGGTTGGACGCCAAAGTACTACCGTAAGCGTCTCGTCTCTCTGACCAAGGTCGTTGAGACTCAGATGTGTAATCGTGAGTTCGAGTCTATCAACTTCAGTCACGTTCCTTCGCTTGCTATGTCTCGTTATACGAAGGCATTCGCTAAGCGCGCTCCAGAAGCGTTCACGGAGTTCAAGTCGGCTCTGAAGAAGGGTACCGATCCAAAGGTCAAGATCAATGCCGGTGCGGTCTATCCGTACGACATCATCAAGAACCTTCGTGTATCTCGTGATGAGTCACTGTGCGATAGCCAGTGGGACGCTCTGCCAAACTTCATCGGCAATGCCAACGTTCTGCCAGTGGTAGACGTTTCAGATTCGATGACATGTAAGGCGGGTGGCGGTTCTTACAGCTATACGTCTAACCGTGATGCAACCGTCACGTGTCTGGACGTAGCTATCTCGCTCGGTATGTATTGCGCAAGCAAGAACACCGGCAAGTTCAAGGACCTGTTCGTCACCTTCACGTCGCAGCCAGCCTTCGTAACTCTGAGCGGTACGCTGTCTCAGCGCTACAACCAGATGGCGAGGGCTAAGTGGGAAGGTTCGACCGACCTTGAGGCAGCTATGAAGCTCGTTCTTAACACTGCAATCCAGAACCGTGTTCCTCAGTCGGAGATGCCTTCGGTCATCCTGATCCTGTCGGACATGCAGTTCAACAGCTGCATCACCTACGGCGCTCGTAGCTACGACTATCGTCGTGGTTACACCAATGCTAATCCTCGTGCTATCGAGATGATCCGTGAAGAGTATGCGAAGGCAGGTTACACTGCTCCGCAGGTCGTCTTCTGGAACATCAACGATGCAGGTAACAAGCCTGTAACGCACGATGAACAGGGTACGGCTCTCGTATCTGGCTTCTCGCCAGCGATCATGAAGTCGATCCTCTCGGCTGATCTGAAGAACATGACGCCTGAGGGTATCATGCTCAAGACGATCATGCAAGAGAAGTATGACTTCCACTGAGATAAGTGCCGAGGCGAGAGAGATCTTAGCCTCGGCATACATCACTGCTGGTAAGCCTTGGTTTGCAGCTGTCATCAGAGATACGAGACTTCATCAATTCGATGTATGTCTATCGGTCCTTACTGAACAGCTGCAACCCAAGAAGTACTGTCGCTACGATCTGCCGATAATAGCAGATGCAGATCCCAATTGTAAATGTGGGTGGTGTAATCATGAAGAGCTTCAATCACGATCGTAGTGTCGTAGTACACTATCTTCTATTCGCTTTCTATATTTTCATGGTCTTCTGCGGATACATCTCCGCAGTGAACGGCTTTAACAGCCACACTGACGGTGGTACTATTTTCGGCTTCTTCGGAATCGTAGATATTATCGCTTTCAGCTACCTGATCGTGCGTGGTATCGTACGTTCATTCCTCTCAATCAGCGAGTGATACATACATTATGAAGAAGTCTATGATCGCTCTCCTTGCTGCTTCGGTAGCACTGAGCGCATGTACTCGAGTCGAACCTGGTCACGTTGGTATCAAGGTCAACAACTGGGGATCGTCTTCAGGCGTCGATAACCACGCTTACGGTGTCGGCTACTACTGGACGTTCATGTCTGGTACTCAGTACTACGAATATCCGATCTACACCAACACCTATGCCTGGACCGCCAAGACCGACGAAGGTCACCCGACCAATGAGTCGATGAACTTCGCTGACAAGTCTGGTCTCGCCGTGAACGCCGATGTCTCTGTCGCATACCACGTCGATGCCGTCAAGGCGCCGATCCTGTTCCAGAAGTACCGTATGAACATGGATGGCATCATCTCTGGTCCTCTGCGTAACGCAGTTCGCAATGCTCTGGTCGAGCACGCTTCGGACATGGCTGTCGAAGACATCTATGGAGCGAAGAAGGCTCAACTGATCAACGCGGCTTTCAACGATGTGAACAAGCAGTTCGCACCTTACGGTCTCAGCGTCGATCAGCTCTATTGGGCGTCGAATATTCGTCTGCCTCAGAACATCCAGGATCAGATCAACGCTCGTATCGCCAACGAGCAGGAAGCTCTGGCCGCCAAGGCTAACGTCGCTACCGTTCAGGCTCAGGCCGATGCGGCTATCGCGAAGGCCAAGGGTACCGCTGAAGCTACTCGCATCGAGGCAGAAGCTATCAACACGAACCCTGCTATTCTTCAGCAGCGCGCCATCGAAAAGTGGGACGGCAAGCTGCCTGACTACCTGACGAAGGATGCCGCTCTGCCGTTCATCGGCGGTTCGGTCAAGTAATACATCTTAAGGCTCATTTCAGCAACTCATAGCATTCCATTCGAAGGACGAGATGCGGTGTTCGAATCCCGCCGGCCCGACCAATGACGGGCTGTAGTTTAATGGTTAGAACGCGTAAGCAAAAAAAGTTGAGCCTGTTCATACACGGAATAATATGTCTAAGTTCGATAAAGATATCGTCAAGGTTCCATTCACTAACAGTCTCGATCAGGTACTAAATCCTGGTGATGATGTCGTGGTCGTAACTACTGGTTACGCTCATCGTGTCAATATCACGTCTGGAAAGTATCTTGGTCGATATAAGACCGAAAAAGGTCCAGTTAGTTGCATCGTAGATCGACCCGTTACTAAGTGGAAGCATATCGCTACCGGTGCGCTCGATCAATACGATGATTTTTCTAAGCGCGTTAATGCTCTAAACTATCCGTCATATCCTTATGGCATCCGCTATGGTGCTCCTGGCTACGATGAGATGATGCAAGAGTATAAAGAAGCTCACGCTAAGTATAGCGCAGCTCGTCAGGCTATCTCTGACGAATATGTTACATACAAGGTGCCAAACTACGTGCGCACCACCCTGCAGAATAATCGAGTCTTCAAGATCGACACTGCTGCTTGGGATCTAAAGATCTGAGTTAAGGCTAAGTTCAGCAACTCACTGCATGACTGAAAATCACCGTGTCGCGGCGTTCGAATCCCGCCTTCCCCACCATCAAGAGCGAGCGGTAGCTACCACTACCGTGCTTGGTAGGGCCCAACGCTAGAGTGAAGTCGCTCTTGTTGATGGGGAAGTAGCTCAGCTGGTAGAGCAGGTAAAAGCAAAAAAGTTTAGCCTGATTTAATTTTATTGTTGACATTTGTACTAAGTTAGTTTATAAGTAAAGCATAATCCAAAGGGTAGCTCCCGGCGGACTATGACAATTGGGATGCGTTCAGCAAACCTTATGTAGCTCAATGGTAGAGCATTTGCCTTCTAAGCAAAAGGAACGGTTCGAATCCGTCATAAAGCATCCCGTCAAAACAAATAGGTTAGTTACAGCAAAACAAAACGCTATAACTTTGGATGTCTTAGCGGACAAGCACTAACCTGCTATATAAATACAACACATATTCTTCTTGGCGGAAGAGATAAGAACATCGCTTGGCTTTGGAAGCTGGGAAACCGGGAGCGTTACCCGGCGCCTTGACCATTATTAATATCCGAGTGTAGCTCAGTCAGGCCAGAGCGCGCCGTTTGGGACGGTGAAGTCGGGAGTTCGAATCTCTCCACTCGGACCATCTTCCATATGAACATAGATTTAACCTGTCGATATTGTGGATCTTTGCGCAAAAATAAAAACTCTCATGTTAATCATGAGAGAACATGCAAATCGAATCCTGATCGCAACTACACAAATAATTGGCCTAAGACTGCTTGGAATAAAGGTATTCCAACTACGTACGCTACTCCACTTAGAGATGATCAAGTTTTCGTAGAACATTCTACGTATTCTAGGACTTCTTTGAAGAAGAGAATTCTTAAGTCAAATTTGATTGCATATAAATGCGCAATATGCTCTATGCTGCCCATTTGGAACGGCAAAGATTTAGTACTACAGCTAGATCACATCAATGGTATAAATGATGACAATAGATTAGAGAACTTGCGTTTTCTATGTCCAAATTGCCACACGCAAACTGATACTTTTTCTGCTAAAAATCGCCGAAATTCAAATAGAAGCAAAAAAGCTTACTATAAAAACGGCGTAAAGTTTAATGCACCGTTAGCTCAGCTGGTAGAGCAGGACACTCTAAACGTTTAGGTCATGGGTTCGAGTCCCATACGGTGCGCCAATTTAGGATGAACTTCGTGAACACCTTTACACTCACCGACGAGCAAGTAGCTCAGGTTCGAGACTGGCTTCACGGCGAAGTCTATCCTCTCTGGGTCGCTTATCAGAAGCGGTCTACTCCCAACCCAACAATCGTTCATGAGAGCTGCTGGGAAATCGGCTACCCGTACGAAGGTGCGATTGGTGGCGGAGTTACTTACGAGTTCACACCAACATCTATTGGTACTATAGAGCGCGTAAAGTATCCAAGCATCGTTCACGGCGAATACTACACACTGGATGTGACTGATTATGACTGCTGGTAAAGATCTTTCGCCAGGTTATCTTCTCAAGATTACGACCTGGGAAAACGATGCTGATAACTACAATACAGTAGAAACAGCCGGCATTCAAACAACCGATGAAATAAACTTCTATATCGCTATAGCTACTCTTTTTGAGAGCTGTCATGGAACTCATAGAGGCTCTGCTGAAGAACGCCGCTATGGTAATTCAGAATGCGGTGGTGAAACCTATGATCCTAAGAAGAGATACCAGCGCACTGGTGATGCTACCCTAGTTGAAGATATTAAGCGTGTCGTCGATGAATATCTTTCAAAGGGTTACAGGGTTCCAGATGAATGGAACTATCACACATGGGATAAATCACGTCTAACTGGTAATGAAACCTGGGACGTAGATTATAATTGGTACAGCGACATTCTATACGATTTTGGTATTACTCGTTGGGGTGAGGGTGAATACTGGAGAGTTTTCGAGAGCTTCGAAGTATTCTTTGTTCCATCTGAAATACAGAATGTTACTACAAAGTTCACATAAATAGCTTTGTAATGGAGAAATAAAATGAAGTACATTCCTACTCGTATCGGAGATGGTGGCGGTGGCTGCATCGATGGTGGCTCTTGTTTCATCGGTGACGGTGGATCATATGGTATTGGTGACGGCGGCTCTGGCTGCTAATAACGGAGAATGAATATGACTGAAGGCAATCGCGACTAGCTCTGCAAAGAAGCAGTCTTTCACTTCAACAAAGGTCACTTGGCCGATCCCACTATTCCGATGTGGGTGATCAAAGCCAAGGGTCAGACTTTCTACGTCGATCATGTCGACGCACAGATCGGCTTCTCTACTAAAGAGACCCCAGATAATTCGCACACCAAAGGTTCTCTCAAGTTCAAGAACTGCTTGATCGAGATCACCGATGGTGTCGCAACTATTACCAGAGGAGAATGAGGCTATGACGTAGCTCTCCACTGGACCACCTTGATAGGTGTTTTATTATGATAATCGGTTATTTGCTTAACCATCCTGAACTATTCAAATCTATCAAGGTACAAAATCATGAACATCAACGAAATCAATACCATCTGGAAGTCGCGCCATAAGGCTGGCATTAACACCGCCCGCGACACCATCCACTATTGCGTCCTCCGTGCCGTGATGGCCAAAGGCGAAGATAAGCTGGCTATCGCTAAGCATCTCATCTATAAGGCCTTCAAGCCGATCACTAACGTTAATAAGCTCTCGAACGGTGCTATTCCGTTTCAGGTATTCAACACTTATCCAAACAATCTTCCCATCAAGATGGGTCGTCCTGAGATCCTCGGTCATCACTTCACCGAAGTTCTTAATGAAGATGAGATGAAGACTTTCTCAGAGATCCTCAACTATCTCTGCGATGGTGGTCACAAACTGACTCGCCATTACTCTTACTTCTTTACTCGTCAGGACATCTTTGCTGAGTATCAGCTCGTACAAACTGCTCACGCAGCACTCGAGCTAGGTAATCAGCTTACTCCTGAACTAGTGAAGGGTTTGTACTTCACTGTCTGCGGCGTACCTACTCTCGACGACCTCGACCAGGTCGAAAGAGTTCTGGATTCGATGGGTCTCAAGTACGTCACTTTCCGTGAGCCGGATATCGGCAATGAGAAGACTTCGATCGCGGTTCATCCTGTTCCCGAGCACAAGAAAGGTTTGCTCAAGAACTACGGACTGCTTAAGTTTATGAACACTCCTCAAGGCAAAGAGGTCTGGTAATGGCACACACTTTCTTCATCTCCGATCCCCACTATGGTCACGAAAAGTGCTACACCACATTCAAGCGTTCTGATGGTGTGACACCTCTACGTCCCTTCGCTAGTGCAGAAGAGGGTGATGAAGAGATGGTGAAGCGCTGGAATGAAGTCGTCAAGGATGGCGATAAGGTGTACGTATTAGGTGACGTCGTCATCGGGAAGAAACACCTCTCCATCCTTGCACGCCTTAACGGCAACAAGCGTCTGATCCGAGGTAATCACGATATCTTCAAGACGTCTGAGTACTCTCAATACTTCAAGGAGATCTATGGCATTCGTGTTCTGGACGATATGGTTCTTAGTCACGTTCCTCTCCATCCTGGGTCTATCACTCCTCGTTGGAATGTTAACGTACACGGTCATCTTCACGCTAACATCGTAGAGAAGACTTTAGACCTTGGCGATGGATACGAACTGAGTCAGCCTGATCCTCTTTACTTCAGCGTTTGCGTAGAACAGATCGACTATCGTCCTATCGAGTATAGCGAACTTCAGGCTGCCATCAAGGCACGTCGCGATCAGTACGGTATGCCGAATTTTGGTGAGTACACGCACAAGAAGGCCACGCCGAGCTAAATTGCTCTAGCCGGCTCTTACGCGTCGACGAAAGAGAACATATAGTGAACGATACGACTTGGTTCATCGTTTTACATATTTTAACATTATTCGGTCTTATTTCTTTGTGGTTTATTTACAGATCTATGAGATAAATAAGCAGTTACATGCTCTCGACGCCTAAATGGTGAGGCACTGGTTTTGTACTCCAGTTAACTCGGTTCGATTCCGGGCGAGAGCTCCATTTTGGAGAGTTGCAATGTTTCTATTTCTAGTTATCGTAGCTGTAGCATTAGTAGCGGGCTACTTCTATCTCAAGCATAAGTCAGCTGCTACGATTTCGAAGATCGATGCTGAATTCACTCAAGAAGCCGATAAAGTCAAGGCCGAAGTCACTAAGGTCGTCGACAAGATTTAATCTAATCAAGCGCTAAAAGTAATAAAGAGGGTTTCGGATGTTGTTTCTGAAACCCTCTTTTATTTTGCCAAAAAAAGTTATTTACAATGTTCTGGCTTTATATTATAGTGCTGGAATTGGATAAGAAAGAGCAATATCATGGTTAAGACGCTGTTTCAGGATACGATGACTCTAGCACCACAAGTTACGGCTTCAAATCTGCCGGCGGTAACAACTTCCACCGCACTGGCACTCAAGCCGATCACCATCAACGAGGTGGCAAACCTGGGTTCCAAGGCGGCATCGACTATCCCGGCGGCTACTTCCAAGATCACGGCCGTTGCGAAGGCTGGTGACATGGACGAGATCGGCAAGTTGCTTCTCGATACTCTTTCCATGGCGCGCGGTTACGATCCCGAATCGATGCAGAGCAAGGGCTTCTTCGGCAAGTTGTTCGGCAAGGCCGTCAACTTCAAGGACCGCTTCGACAGCGTCGACAAGAACGTCGAGAACCTGATCGGCCAGATCGATACCAAGGCATCCCTATTCAAGCTTCGTATCAATGATCTAGACCAGATCAAGGATCAGCTTCGCTCAGATTACGTAACTCTCGGCAGCGAGATCGAGGACATCCTCGCTCGCTGCGACTGGATGGATGCCAATCCTCCATCCGTCGACCTCAATGACCCGATGCAGGCGAACCACCTCCAAGACTGGAAGATGGCGGCTTCGATGGGTCGGAAGAGGGCCGATGACCTCAGCCGTCTTCGTCTTCTCTTCGAGCAGCAAGCCGCGCAGATCGACCAGATGAAGATCAATAGTGCTGGCCTCGCTCAGAAGATGGTCGATCTCAAGTCGACCAGCATCCCTGCGATGAAGAGCACTTTCGCACTGTATATCATCAACATGGAACAGAAGAAGGGAGCTGAGCTCTCGACTGCCATGGACAAGGCCACCAACGAATACATCACGAAGAACGCACAGCAACTCGGTCAGAATACAACTCTGATCCACACATCACTGACTACGTCCAACATCGAACTCGCTACACTGCAAGCCAATCATCAGGCGGTTCTGACCAGCATCTCTGAGATGGAACGTATTCATAGTGAAGCTGCTCTTCGTCTCAAAAACGAGGCTCCTCAGCTTGAGCAACTGAGTCGTGAATTGGCCGCAAAACTAGCTCATTAAAAGGAAGGTTGAGATTATATCATGACTACTACTGCTGACCCTGCGATCTGTTTCGATCTGCAGAAGAAGACCGAGATCTTTACATTTGAACTCGCCAAGCGCGGCATCGCCAAGGCACCCACCATGCGCGTCTGCGCGGCGCTCGATATCTCCGGCTCGATGGACGATGAGATCAGAGACGGTTCGCTGCAGAAGGCGATGGATCAGCTCGGCGCTGTCGGCATTAAGTTCGATGACAACGGCGAGATCGACGTCTGGGTCTTCGATGACCGCTCGTCCTACATCGGAACCTGGTCGCCTGACGACTACAAGACGTTCATCCGTGATCACAACATCCAGTCGCGCGGCGGCACGGCTTACAGCCCATTCATCAATGATATCGTTCAGAAGATGTACGTCACCGGCTGCGGCACACAGACTCAAGTCGTCAAGCAGAAGGTCGGTGGTTTCCTTGGCTTCGGCGGCAAGACGGTCGAGACCGTGATCCAGGGCGAAGGTACGCAGGCCAGCGACGATCCAGTTTTGGTCATGGTCATCACGGACGGCGAGCCGTACAATGACGACATCAGCCGGATCAGCAAAGCCATCGACGCGGCGGCTCGCGGCCCGACCTTCTTTACCTTCGTGGGTGTGTCGAACCAGCATTCGTCCTTCCCCACACTCGAAGCCCTCAACAAGAAGCACGACAACGTCGGCGTCTGCTATCTGAACAACTTCAACCTGAAGGACGAGCAGGTCTACGAGCAACTCGTGACCGACAAGCTCGTGAACTTCCTCAAGAAGTTCTGATCTGAAACTACAGAAAAGGAATACATCATGTTGTTCAGTGCACTCTTCGCGGCGCTCGGCGTCGTTCTTATCGACGTCGTTCTATCAGGCGATAATGCTGTAGTCATCGGCGCCAAGGCCGCTTCGCTTCCTGAACACCAGCAGAAGAAGGCGATCTTCTACGGCATGACCGCAGCGTGCGCCCTTCGTATCATTCTTTCGCTCGCCGCCGCCTGGCTCCTCAATATTCCAGCCATCCACATCTTCGGCGGTCTGGCTCTTCTCTATGTCGCTTATGGCATGTGGGGCGATCTCCGCGATGACGGCGAGATGAACGACTCGCTCGAACCTCAGGGTGACGGCAAGTTCTTTCATGCTCTGATCGCGATCCTGATCGCCGACGTCTCGATGAGTATCGACAATGTTCTGGGTGTAGCGGGTGTCGCTTCGGCTCATCCCTGGATCCTGGCATTCGGTCTCATTCTCTCGATCGGTCTCATGACGGTTGCTGCCACATTGGTCGCGAAGCTGATCAAGCGCTACCACTGGATCGCATGGTTCGGCTTCTTCATGATCCTCGGCGTCGCCGGCAAGATGTTCTACGAGGGTTATCCTTCGTTCATCGCGCTCTTCCACTGACATTCAACCTGTAGCGACTACAGTCTTAGTCGCAACCATTCTTCAGGAGTTTCATAACATGGCTGATACGGACTTCACTTTCAACCTCGTCAAGGGCGATGTCTTCGATCTAGCGAAGGCTGCTCCATCGGTTACCAGTTTCTACGTCGGTCTCGGGTGGGAGGCAGACTTCGACCTCGATGTCTCCGCGTTCCCCTGCACCAACGTGAGTGGTGAACCACAACTCATCTCTCCGCCTTACTTCCTCTACTACAATAACCTGAATTCGCCGTGTGGCGGCCTGATCCACAGCCCTGACGCCCTGGAGGGTGGAGCGGACGATGGTGACGATGAGTGGATCGCGATCCAGACTTCTGTCATCGATCAGAACATCGACGAGATCAGCATCGTGGTCACGATCAACGGCGCTCCTCCAGCTCATCAGAACTTCAGCCAGGTCAAGAACGCTTATGTTCGTATCTGTGAACTGTCCGGTCGTGATCAGCCTGGTAAGGAACTGGCGCGTTATAATCTGACGAGCGATGCCGGTGCTTCTACCGCGGTCCAATTCGGCTCGCTGACGAAGGCAAATGGCACCTGGAATTTCGAGGCTGTTGGCGAAGGTTTTGCAGCCGATCTCGGCAACGTCATTCAGATGTACATGCGCGGCGCGAAGATCAAGCGCTAAGACAAGGATATGGACGTGGTCCGTCGCCTCAACCTTCCCGGATCCGTTCTGACCGAACCCTCGGTACCGCAGTTGGTACCGAGGGTTCGGTCATTTAATCTTCCGACAGGTGGATGTGATGGAGTCGGATCGCATGGCTCTACATCAGAAGTCGACTCTGGTCCTGTTCATCAAATAAAGAAGTTCGATCTTCCAGCTGCTGCTCCTGCTAGTGAAGCGACTAAAGTCGTTAAAGTTCCTCAGACAAAGTCTCCGGTCGACACTCTCATCGAGGCCATAGGTTCGATCGATGCATCGATCGAACCTATGCGAGTCAGAACACGACTTCAGTCTCTTTTGGCGACTGGTATCAATGGCATTCTAGATTGGGGTGCTGCAAGCCTTACTCCTCTACAAGCTGCGACCAGTATTCAAGGGCAGATTGCCAGCAGAATGGCCCAGATTAACCCTTCTGGCTGGATCAATGATACCCTTGAGGCCTCTAGTAAAAAGCCCTCTTTCATGGATCTATTGGCCAAGAAACCAGGTGCAGTTTATTATGAGAACATGATCAAGAAATGTAGGGGTGAGTTGATGCAGCTCGTCAATGATTTAACGACTATGGGCGCTAACTATGAGCCTAAGGTTCGTGATCTGCAACTTGATGCGATAACCATGTTGGTCGTAGCTAATTCCACGCCATACGATGATGCTAATAACATGATAGCATCCAATCGCGCTCGCAGTCTTCAACAAGCACATCAGACGGCATCACTTCTGATAGAACATATCAAAGTAACTAAGCTCCAGATCGCCAAATATATCCAACAGATAGACGATCTTATGAATATCACTCTTCCTAACTGGAAGATGGCTGAAGCAAATAAATAGGTCTCTTCTGTCATTGAAAGATAGGTTGACATTTTTATGGACTTGGTATATACTATAGTCCGGAGGTAGTACATGCATTTTGATATCTATGGAAAGGATAATTGTACGTTTTGTAAGGGTGCTATAGCTCTTCTAACAGGACGTAATATTCCTTTCAAGTATTTTACGCTCGGTGAACATTTTACGAGAGAAGAACTCCTCGAGAAATTTCCCGATGCTAAGACATTCCCTCAGATCTGCACCGAGACCGGTCGGGTCGTCGGGGGATACACCGACCTTCAGTCTTATCTGAAGGTTAATGATAACACCACACAGCTCAATAAGAGCGGGGATTAATACCTGTGAGTTTGCTTAATAGAACTGAACTTCGAGAGTATCTTACGCAGGGAGATCTTGAGGTTAATTTTACAACTGCTTTAACTGGGCAACCTAGGAAAATGCGATGCACTCTACGTCAAGGCATTGTTCCGTCCAGTAAGACATCGGATGTTTTGTCGAAGCGCACCCCATCCGAACCTGAAGAGTCTGGACGCTTAAGCGTTTGGGATCTCGACAAGAGCGAATGGCGTTCATTTAAAATTGAAAACGTCACGTATGTTCTCATCCCAACTCCTGAAGAGGATAACGGATAAGGTAGCTATTTGATAGCTAGCTG
>Ga0157374_10000790_pt1 | contig 27725 bp, 21 predicted proteins | sample M25metaG_FD_115308 | JGI IMG/M metagenome (GOLD analysis project Ga0157374, IMG submission 115308) | Miscanthus rhizosphere microbial communities from Kellogg Biological Station, Michigan, USA - M2-5 metaG | ecosystem: Host-associated > Plants > Roots > Rhizosphere > Soil | place: USA: Michigan... | reverse complement strand
CCAGCCATGCGCCGATCAATCCCATGTCGTGATAAAGCGGCAGCCAGCTCACGATCACATCCTGCCCGCTCACGCGAATAGCCTCGCCCATCGCGCGCACGCTGGCGAGCAGATTCGCATGCGACAGCATCACGCCCTTCGGGTTGCCCGTGCTACCGGAAGTGTATTGCAACAAAGCGAGATCATCGGCTTTGGCCATATGCGGCATCATTGGCTTATCGAACGCGAGCAATTCCGCTGGTGAAACCACTTGTTTCAAGGTATCAACCCGCATGCTCAATAACTTTGCCAGCGCCTTCGCTTGCTGAGGTGCGATGAAACATACCGCCTCCGCATTGGCGAGAATTCCGGCATGACGACGAAAGTGATCTTCGAGTTGTGTCAGGCGCGCGGGTGGATAGATGGGAACCGGGACGCAGCCCGCAAGCAGGACGCCGAAGAAGCTGTAAAAATAATCCAGCCCTGTCGGCAGCATGATCGCCACCGCTTGTCCAGGCGCCATGCCGCGCTCGCGCAATGCAGCGGCGATAATGCGCGCCTTTTCCCATAGCATGGCGTAAGTAATCGTATGCGCCGATTCGTTTTCATCTTCAAAAATGAGATGGGGCCGATTGGGATGCGCATCAACATGCCATGCCAGCACTTCGTTGAAAGTGGCGGCGCGTACAGGTGGTGCCGTAACCAATCCACCCAGATTCAATTGCGCCGCATGCGCGGTGACGGAAGGCGATGCATGACTTGCATTGAGCACAGCGACCAGCACATCGCGCGGTGTTTCCATTGATCCAAGCAAGGATTCCGCGAACTTGATCTTGAAAGCCTGTTCCGCGCGCAACAAATATTCCACGCGGCCAAGGCTGTCGAGACCGAGGTCTTCTTCCAGCCGCGTATCGAGCGTCAGCGGCACCGTTCTGACAACATTGGGATGCAGTTCCTGATCCAAACGGGTCAAGATAACAAGCAGATTTTTTCCGATTTCTTCAGAGGGTTCTATTTCCTTGGTGATCGGCAACATTCGTTTAAGCAGCAAACAGTTTTCTCAACCCAGCACGAAAGTGATCTTGAGATCCGCATCGTCCATTTCTTCTTTATAGTTAATCTAGCTGATCGTTTTATGGAATGAGCAAATGCTTGAAACATCATTGTTCGCTTGCGATCATTCCTATAATGATAGTGATGAGTGAACAGACAAAAGAGGATGACAATGGCAACGAGCGCAAGAAACCATCCGCGCAGCGTCGCAGTACCGCCTGCCAATGAGAACACGGAAAGCATTCCCGATATGCCGTTCGAGGAAGGCGCCCATGACGTTATAAGCGCGGATTTGCGTCATCGATTGATTAGCGATGCGGCCTACCGCCTTTATGAACAACGTGGATACAGCGATGGATATGACTTGGACGATTGGCTGCAAGCGGAAGCGACCGTCGATCATCTGCTCTTGAATCCGAAAACAGATAACCCATTGCAATAACCATCCGCATGAAGGAGTTCACCTATGCCGCAATGGAAAGAGCAAGTTGCGCTTATAACCGGTGCGGGATCCGGTATCGGTCGAGCAGCGGCCTTGGCATTTGCCGATGAGGGAGCACGGGTCATAGTCTCCGACGTGCAAATCGAGAATGGAGAGCAGACAGTGCAGGAAATCCGTGCTCGAAAGGGCGAGGCAATATTCGTCAAAGCGGATGTATGGAAAAAAGACGACGTAGCAAACTTAATTAAACAGACTATCGAACGTTATGGCCGGTTAGATTTCGCTTTCAACAACGCAGGCATCGAAGGCGCCATGGCGACAACCGCTGATTGCACCGAGGAAAACTGGGACCGCACCTTGGCTATCAATCTCAAAGGCATTTGGTTGTGCATGAAATACGAGTTGCCGCGCATGCTCGATCGCGGAGGCGGCGCGATCGTTAATTGTTCTTCTGTGGCAGGTCTTGTAGGTTTCCCGCAGTTACCCGCTTATGTCGCTAGCAAACACGGCATTGTTGGACTGACGCGTACGGCGGCGCTTGAGTATGCGAAGCAAGGCATTCGTATCAATGCGGTATGTCCGGGAGTGATTCACACGGCGATGATTGATCGAATCTCACAGCAGCATCCGGAAACGCAAGCGCAGTTTATTGCCGGAGAACCGGTTGGACGAATGGGGACGCCGGAAGAAATCGCAGCCTCGGTTATCTGGCTTTGCTCGGATCGAGCATCATTCGTTACGGGTCAAGCGTTGGCTGTTGATGGCGGATGGGTTGCGCAGTAAATCACGGGCCTTCGATCCGGCTCGCATCACTTACCCACTTTAATCCAGCCCAAAGCGCCGGTGAAACCACCCTTTCATCAGATGCGTAAGCGACAGATACGCAAGCAGCAACAACACCACAACCGGCCAATACCCATACGGTAGCGGTGTAAAACCCAAGGTGTGCGCGAACGGAGAAAAAGGCAACCCTATACCCACAGCGCAGATGATGAAACTCGTGAGCATCAACGGCCAGCTCGCCCGGCTTTCGATGAAGGGAATTCGGCTCGTCCGGATGATGTGAATGATCAGGGTTTGCGACAAGAGCGACTCGACGAACCAACCTGTCTGAAAGAGCGAGGATTTTTCCACGCTATTGGCCACGAAGAAATAATACATCGTGAAATAAGTCGCGTAGTCGAAGATGGAACTGATAGGGCCGATGTAAAACATGAAGCGAGTGATGTTGCGAATTTCCCATCGTCTCGGTTTCGATAAATATTCGTCATCGATGTTATCGGTGGGAATTGCGGTCTGCGAGAAATCGTACAAGAGGTTGTTCGTCAGCACTTGAATCGGCGCCATCGGCAGGAACGGTAGCCAAGCGCTGGCGCCGAGGACACTGAACATATTGCCAAAGTTGGAACTCGCGCCCATTCGAATGTATTTGACGATGTTGCCGAACACCTTTCGGCCTTCAACGACGCCTTCGTCCAAGATCGACAGATTCTTTTCGAGCAAGATGATGTCGGCCGATTCCTTGGCGATGTTCACGGCGGTATCGACGGATACCCCAACATCGGCGGCATTCAGCGCCGGGCCATCATTGATGCCGTTTGCGTAGGGATTCGGCGCTGGATTAAACACCGGCGGCTGTGCCGGTTTCTCGACGCCAAGTACGAGCGCAGCGGTTAGACCGGCAGCCAATCCCGTCGCCGAAATAAAAAAGAGGATCTTATTGCTCATGGTGCATAACCATCTCGACTCCAGTGATCTGGCCGTCTTCCATATGCATGACCCGATCCGCGAATTCGAAGATACGCGCATCATGGGTGACGATTAGAATGCAGCGCGTCGCATTGAGAATGTTGTCATGTACAAATGAAAGGATCTTTCTGCCGGTATCTCCGTCCAACGAGGCCGTCGGTTCATCGAGCACCAGAATATCCGGCTGACTGACAATCGCTCTGGCAATGGCCACTCGCTGTTGTTCGCCGCCGCTCAATTTAACAGGTGGCAGGAGCGCGCGATCTTTCAATCCAACCACCTCCAGATATTTCATCGCTTCGCCGATTGCGGCACCCCACTCGACATTTTTCAAGATGAGCGGAATCGCGACGTTTTCGACCGTGCTTAAGCGCGGGAACAAATGAAAGTCCTAGAAAACGAATCCGATTGTCGACAAACGAAAATCAGCAATCTCGTTGTTGTTCAATCGCCAGATGTCAGTACCCTTGACGGTTACCGTACCGGAATTCGGTCGGAGAATGCCGGAAATTATGCTCAGCAATGTGGTTTTCCCACTTCCTGAAGGACCCACGATAAAGAGCATTTCGCCGAAGTGAGCTTCAAAACTAGCTCCCTTCACTGCGTTTGTTTTAGCATTGCCTTCACCGAACCATTTGACCAGGTCTTTTGCAATGATGGCTTGATCAGTCATCGCACCGTTCTCTTCCAATCGAGCGTTCATAGCACTTCAATCCGCCAGGCTCGCCTTGATCAATACGCCATGAAAACTCATGGGAAGGTTAACGATGAAAACAATGGGGCTCGTTGATGTGTATCAAATTGACGGCCATTAGTCGTTATCTCTATTTAGAATAGATGGAAAGAAAACATTTGCCGTTCATGTGTTTAGTGAGGGCACACGAGTTATCCTGCTGCCCTGCTTGAGGCGCAGTGCTAGACGGTGGAGCCGAGAATTCGAGCAGCTTGCTGTGAGCGTAACGGTCTGCGCATGCAAGCACGAGGGAAAGAAGTATGCAGATAGACCACAAAATGCTGTATCTTTTTTGTGGTAAACAGTGCCAAAAATTGCACTTAAATGAAAATGGCTTGCATGTAGAACAATGCAAACCATTTTTTATATGGCGTCCCCACGGGGATTCGAACCCCGGTTACCGCCGTGAAAGGGCGATGTCCTAGGCCTCTAGACGATGGGGACTGAGGCGATAAATCATTTCTCTTGGTGGAGGTAAGCGGGATCGAACCGCTGACCTCTTGCATGCCATGCAAGCGCTCTCCCAGCTGAGCTATACCCCCAACGCGAGCCGCGCATTATACTGAGTGATGCCTGGTGTGTAAAGCATCATTTATCAGCAGCAGCAAAGATGCGCTACTTTATCATCGATCCCGGAAAAATGCCTAATGGGAATCGGCCAACTGGTTTAAAACTGCCCAGTAACAGCCCGCGTCCGACACAGCGCTAACGAAGTGTTCGAAATCCACCGGCTTAACGATGTAGCTATTGGCGCCCAATTCATATCCCAGCAAGATGTCCTTTTCTTCCGCGCTGGAGGTCAACATCACGACTGGAATAGTCTTCATCCGCACATCGCTTTTCAAACGGCGCAACACCTCTATGCCATCCACCTTAGGCATTTTTAAATCCAAAAGAATGAAACGAGGCGGAATGTTACGGCGATTGGCAAAATCACCGCGGCAAAATAAATAATCAAGCGCCTCCGCGCCATCCTTGACCCAGGTAATTCGATTGGCTAGCTGTCTCATCGCCAGCGCCCGCATGGTGAGCTCGGCGTCGGTTGTGCTATCTTCGACTAGCAAGATTTCCGGCAATTCAGTCTTCGGCATTGTCGACCCCAGTTCTCAAGGTGAAATAGAATGTTGCTCCTTTATTTACCTCTCCCTCGGCCCATATTCGTCCGCCGTGGCGAACCACAATGCGCTGGACAATGGCTAATCCGACTCCAGTGCCGGCAAATTCATCGGCCGTATGCAATCGCTCGAACACACCGAACAGCTTGCCGTGGTACTGCATGTCGAATCCGACGCCGTTGTCCTTTATGCCATAAATTCTTTCGTTTTGTTTTTGGTCTACAAATATCTCAATAACAGGTTGCGGACGGGTACCGCTGTATTTCAAAGCATTGCCGATAAGATTCAACCACACCTGCTTAATTAGCGCTCGATCTCCGACAGCGCTGCCGAGCGGCGCCACATGGATTTCGCCTCGATGCGGCGCAATGTCTGCATCCAACTCGTCAATGGCTTCCCGAACCAAGTCATTCATATCGAATCGGGATACATCTATAGGCTTGCGCCCCAAACGCGAGAAGGCTAACAGATCGTCGATAAGCTGTCCCATTCGACCACTATTGCTACGAATGACCGTTAGCCAGCGCGCGCCCTTTTCATCCAGGGTACTAGCGTAATCCTCTTGCAGCATCTTCGCAAAACCGTCGATGGCACGAAGTGGTGCGCGCAAATCATGGGACACGGAGTAACTGAAGCTCTCCAATTCGCGATTGGTAACCTCCAGTTGTGCCGTATGACTTATCAAATCCTCATTCAATCGTCTAATTTCTCGTTCAGCTTCTTTCGATGCGGTGATATCTTCGGAGATGCCGAGGAGATAACGCGGCGTTCCCGCTTCATCGGCAACCGGTATTTTCATAGTATGCAATATACGTACGCCATGCTGCTTCGTATGAATTTCTTCTTCCGGTATATCGACAAGGCACTTGTTTTCCAGCACAACTCGATCTTTCGCGGTAAAAAAATTCGCTTCTTCTTCGGGAAAAAAATCGTAGTCATTTTTTCCGATCAATTCGTCTCGCGAATAGCCCAGTAGTTCTTCGCCCGCTTTATTGAAGCGGACAAACCGTAACGATTCCGCATCTTTGACGAAAATCATATTGGGAATGTTTTCGATGAGAGAACTCAGAAACGCATTGGATTGGTGAAGTGTTTGCTCGGCACGCTTACGTTCACTGATATCTCGAATAGACGCGGATACCAGTATCCCGTTTGCAGTTTCGAAGGGACTTAAACTGATTTCCACCGGAAATTCGGTGCCATCCTTACGCAAGCCGAATAACTCCGCCCCCCGCCCCATCGGCCGGGATTTGGATTCGACGAAATAATTCATGCTATGTTCAAAGTGTCGGTTCCGATAACGTTCGGGCATCAACATCTCCACCGAGTGTTGATAAAGCTCTTCGCGGGCATAACCGAAAAGCATCTCCGCCTGGGCATTTACTAATTGGATAGTGGCGCTACGATCAACAATGATCATTGCGTCGGGAGCCGATTCCAATATCGCTTTGAATTTCGCTTCGGCCTGTTTTCGCTCCCGCATATCGAATGCCAAACTACGACTCATTAAATAATTGCCCGCCGAGTCTCGAATAGCCGTCGCGCTAATTGATAATGGAATTATCTGACCGTTTTTACTAACGTATTCATATTCCACATCCTGCAAAACACCGATTTCTTTAAAGTGCGGAAAGGTTTCTGAGAAACGCAGAGCGCTCTTCGGGGTCATGAAGTCGGATAAACGTGTTTTGCAAAGAACCTCTTCGCGTCGATAACCCATCCAGTTCAGCCAAGTATCGTTGACCTTAACCAGAACGCCGTCTTTGTCGATGGAGTAATAGCCGCATGGCGCGTTGTTGTATAAGTCTTCGACTTCGTCAACATAATGCTTCATCGCCTGCTCAGCCCGTGTTCTTCTTCGCACTTCACTGAACAACATCCATCCAACAATAGCAAGCACAGTCAACGCAGCTAAATTGGCACAGATGATCACTTCCTTGGTAAGCACCGAAGCTTCTTCGAATTTCGCTGAACGCTGAGCCAACAGCGCATATTCCTCGGCACGAAAATCGGCCACTTGCGCATTCATTCGATCTTGTATCGATTGTCCTTGGGTAAATTGCTGGAGCATTTCCGCTTGATCTATGCCGGACTGACGCGATTGAATGACATTCTGCTGAAGCGCCAATCGCTCATCGATATAAGACGCTAGGCTTTCGATAACCTTCTGCTGCCTAGGACTATCGGTAGTCAGCCGTTTGATTTGATCCAATCGATCGGGAATCAGTGCAACGGACTTTCGATAAAGATCGAGATATCGCTCCTCACCACTGATTAAATAACCGCGCTGATTACTGTCGGCATCTTTTATCAACGACAGAAGTTCTTCCAAGTTCACCAGAACGCTCTGCGTATGACTCACCCAACGAGACCCATCGACAAAATCGCGAATGGCATTCAGCGAAATAAAAGCAACAACACCGGAAATAATAATGGCGGTTAAAAAGCCGCTGATAATAGCGAGACTGCGCCGGGATAGTTTTCTCACGACCGAACCCGGATCGGATAAAAATTTATCGGGCCTACGATGACGCGCATGCAAACATTCCTTGTGTTTTGGGGACATCTTTCAGAATGGCCAGCGAAATATTCATTTCCTCGCAGCGTATTCTTAGAAAACGCAATTCGTATTCATCAATGGGCCAATCAAACTGACACTACGGTGTCGACAAGCTGCGGCACTGCGATGTACGACTTGTTAGAGCCCCATTCATCAATAAACTAGGGGTATTGATGAAATATCTGCTAAGCGTCGCGCTGGTTTTATCGGCTTTTGTGAAGAGATTTATGTGGCCGCCGATTTGCCAAAGCAAACCTTTTGGCAAGCAGTATTGGAGCTTGAAGCCCCCTTTGTGTCAAGCATGCTTTCGATGAAATATGAACTCGCGCGGAAAGACATAGTAGCGTCATTGGAGTTACTATTAGTACGTTTTCATTCGGTTTACGAGATCGTCGCTTAGTGCGGATTTTCTATCAATACCGAGCGAAGCAGATCTTTGTCATGGAGAAGCAAATGGATTCGTCCCCTTCGAAGGAATCGTCAACACCTGCATCGAAAAAAGCCGGACCGCTACAAATAGCACTCGCCGTATTTTGGAGTTTCTTCGGCGTTCGTAAACAAAAAAACTGGCAGGAAGATGCAGTCAGCATTACACCGGTTCAAGCCATCGTTGGTGGCATCATCGGTGCGGTTATTTTTATCTTCGCGCTCATTGTGATCGTTCGAATCGTCACTAGCTAACATACTTAAGCTTCTTTCGAAATCGCAGTCTCAACCAGACCCCGCGCAGTAGGTTACGAAAGAAGTCTATTGCTTCTAGGAGAACCGCGCATGACAGCGCAGACATGGCGCACGCCTGCCGTTGCACTCTTTTGCGGTGGCATGATTCTTACGTTATCAATGGGATTACGGCATCCGCTGGGTTTGTTTCTAAAACCCATGGTGTTCGATCTGCATTGGAATAGGGAAACCTTTTCTATCGCCCTTGCCTTGTCCAATTTAATCTGGGGAGCAGCCCAGCCGTTTACCGGTGCGCTGGCCGATCGGTTCGGGACTATGCGAGTTCTTTCGATCGGCGGCTTATTGTATGCGGCATCTATGTTTTGGATGGCCCATTCCACCTCCGGATTGCAATTCAGCTTAAGCGGCGGTGTGTTATATGGCTTAGCTCTTTCTTGTACGACGTTTAGCGTTGTCTACGGCGCTATCGGGCGTCTCTATCCGCCGGAAAAACGCAGCATGGCATTAGGCATCGCGGGCGCGGCGGGGTCGTTCGGACAATTCGTCATGGTTCCCCTTGCGCAATATTTAATCGGCAGCATCGGCTGGCTAAATACGCTGCTCACGTTTGCCGGCCTCGCACTGTTCATCTTGCCCTTATCATCAGCGCTGTTGGAAAAGCCACAGGCACGGACGACGATCGGCAGCCAAAGCATCGGCGATGCGCTAACGGAAGCAAAAGCCCATAAAGGATTTTGGGTGCTCCGCCTTGGCTTCTTCGTTTGCGGATTCCAAGTGGTTTTCCTGGGAGTGCACCTGCCTGCTTATCTGCTTGACCGTCACATGTCGCCGGAAGTCGGTGTCTGGGCATTGGCGCTGATCGGATTTTTCAATGTCATCGGAACCTACTGTAGCGGGTGGATGGGCGGCTTTATGCGCAAGAAAAAAGTGCTGACGGTGATTTATCTACTCCGCGCGTTGGCCATGGGGCTATTCCTCGCGTTGCCGCTCACGCCTTTATCGGTGTATCTCTTCGCGGCCGCAATCGGTATTCTATGGCTATCGACAGTGCCTTTGACCAATGGAATCGTCGCGCAAATCTTCGGTGTGCGTTATCTGTCCATGCTTTCCGGCATCGTTTTCTTCGGCCACCAAGTGGGAAGTTTTTTCGGCGTGTACTTGGGCGGATATCTATTCGATAAAACGGGATCGTACGATGTGGTGTGGACGATTAGTATAGGACTGAGCTTCGTTGCCGCCGCCCTCAATTGGCCGATCGATGATCGCACTATTGAGCGCCCTGTCCCCAGCCTAAAGCCTGCCTAATGTTGCGATTCGCGCATTCGCCTTGGGTTCGCATATTGCTATTCGTTATAGGCGCTCTGCTCTTGGCCGCCACATTGGCAGCTTATTTCAGGGCGGACATGATGGTGGACTTTGCGAATCTGCAGTTGTGTTGAAACGATAAGCAAACCTTCGCACCAAAGATACCTTAGAGCGTCTAACAAAATGACTCTGGCTAGGCGCGTCGACGCAGACAGTACAAATAGTACGGCAAGGAGACGCAACAACGCCAGGGTCATTTTGTTAGACGCTCTTAGCCTGTAAGCCGGATTACGCGATAAAACAACTATCCGGCTACAGGTTTGAAATTCATCTCGATTATCAATTTCCCCGATACACCAGCACCGGAATTTTGGTGTGTGTCAGCACACGATTGGTTTCACTACCAAGCAACATCGACGCTAAACCGCGACGGCCATGGGACGCCATGAAAATAAGATCGCAACCCTTGGCTTCCGCCGTTTTAACGATCGCTGTCCATGGTGAAAACGCGACATCCGATGCGGTATCGCAAGGCACTTCAGCGGCACGCGCAGCATCCTCGACTATCGCTAAGATTTTCTTTGCGCGAATTTCCTCGGCGTTACGAAATTCCTTCGGCGATATCATGTCGGGCGGCATGTATTCACCGAAGGGGGGCACCGGATACTCCGCTGCCGCGTAGAATCCGGTCACCTTCGCGCCAAGATCTTTCGCTAATTGAATGCCCGCTTTAATAGCGCCTTGCGAAAACTCGGTCCCATCCGTTGGAATTAAAATGTGCTTGAACATGATTTCTCTCCGATATCGAATGACTAATGCAGACAACTCATATGTTATTAATGTAGTCCTTGCGGCGTAGAATCGGAAATAACGATCTTACTCGGTACCTCATCACGTCCATGAAACAAACGAACGCTAAGCAATCTATCACGATCATACCGGGGAAACTCACCTTGCCTATGCTGCGCGCAGTAGCGGCCGGCAACGTGCAGCTTGCGCTCGATTCGTCGAATTTACCAGCGGTCCATGCATCCGCCGATGCCGTGCAAAAGGCAGTGGCGAATGGTGCGCCCGCTTATGGAATCAATACGGGCTTCGGTAAATTAGCGAAAACCCATATTCCCGACGATCAACTTGCGTTATTGCAGACCAATCTCGTTCGTTCCCATGCGGTCGGCATCGGGCCGCTGTTAGATGACGCGACCGTGCGTGTAGTGATTTGTTTAAAGATCGCCAGCCTCGCACGCGGCTTTTCCGGCGTACGGATCGGTGTCATCGATGCGCTGGTGAAGCTCTTCAATAGTGATATCGTCCCGTGTATCCCAGCTAAAGGTTCCGTCGGCGCATCGGGTGATTTAGCCCCGCTCGCCCATATGACGCTCGCATTAATGGGCGAAGGCGACGTCCGCCTGAACGGCAGCATCATCAACGCAAAAGACGGTTTGCGGCAAGCAGCCTTAAAGCCGATAGAGTTGGCAGCGAAAGAAGGATTGGCATTACTGAACGGTACACAAGTTTCCACAGCGTTGGCATTGCGCGGCCTATTCGAAACGGAAGATCTTTTCGCGGCTGCGGTAGCCGCAGGCGCATTGTCTGTGGATGCGGCTAAAGGCAGCGATGCGCCATTCGATGCGCGCATCCACGACGTGCGCGGCCAGCCCGGACAAATCGATGTGGCAACCCGCTACCGCACACTCCTGGCAGGCAGCGAAATACGCCGGTCCCATCTCATCAACGACGATCGCGTGCAAGATCCTTATAGTCTGCGCTGTCAACCGCAAGTCATGGGCGCTTGTCTGGATTTGATTCGCAATGTCGCCGCCACATTGCAAATCGAGTCGAATGCGGTTACCGATAATCCGCTCGTATTCGGCGATGACGTGTTATCGGGCGGAAACTTCCATGCGGAACCGGTAGCGCTCGCCGCCGATACATTGGCGTTGGCCATTGCTGAAATCGGCGCTTTATCGGAACGTCGAATCGCGCTGCTAATCGATGCGGTGTTATCGGGTTTGCCGCCGTTTTTAGTGAGCGATGCGGGCTTGAATTCGGGTTTTATGATGGCACATGTCACTGCTGCGGCCTTGGCATCGGAGAATAAGTCGCTTGCCCATCCTGCCAGCGTCGATAGTCTGCCCACATCCGCCAATCAAGAAGACCACGTTAGCATGGCGACGTTTGCCGCGCGACGGCTATTGGAGATGACACAGAATACGCGCGGCATTATCGCCATCGAATTGCTCGCGGCAGCACAAGGCATCGATTTTCACGCCCCGCTTAAAACGTCGCCCGCTCTGCAACGAGTTCATCAAGCGATACGTAAGGCAGTGCCGTTCTATGACCGGGATCGCTACTTCGCTCCGGATATCGCCGCCATTACGGCGCTGCTGCTGTCAGGGGAACTGCATGGATTGGCAAACGGGATCTTGCCGTCGATCAATTAACGGCAAGATCTATAGCACACCTTGGTATTCCAGAACGCCTTGCTTCTGCTTTTCCAAAAGCTCGGCAAACTCATCGGCGGGAATCGCGCGGCTAAAATAAAAGCCTTGCACCGAATCGCAACCATGGTTCTTAAGAAAATTCACTTGATCGATAGTTTCGACGCCTTCCGCGATCACTTTCAAATGCAGGCTATGCGCCATAGCGATAATAGCGGTAACGATGGTGGTGTCATTGGCATCGATATCGATACCGCTGACAAATGACTGATCGATCTTAAGCGCATGAATAGGGAAATGCTGCAAATAGGCAAGACTCGAGTAGCCGGTACCGAAATCGTCTACGGCAAGACGAACGCCCAAATCGGCCAACTGCTCTAGAACGTTCTTGTTTTCTTGGCTTTGCATAACAAAAACGCCTTCGGTGATTTCCATTTCCACCGCGGCAGGCGGTACACCTGACTCCTGCAGGATACGTGCCGCTAAATCAGGAAACCCTGGGCGACGAAATTGATGAGGCGATAGATTGACTGCGATGCCGATATTGTCGTGTCCATTGTCATGCCATCGCCTGAGTTGCTTGCAGGCCGCACGCAGCACCCATTCACCCAACGGAACGATCAAACCGGTTTCTTCCGCGATTCGTACGAATTCGCCGGGCGATATAGCGCCCATTTGAGGCTGATTCCAGCGAATGAGCGCTTCAGCCGATGTAATCTGGCCAGTGCCCAGATCGATATTGGGCTGGTAATACAACATGAACTCACCGCGCTGCAATGCTTGATGCAAGCGATTCGCAATCGTTAAGCGCCGCTGCGCCGCTTCGTTTAGGCGAGAGGTGAAGAATTGGTAGTTGTCTCGGCCGCGCGCTTTGGCGTAATACATGGCGGTATCAGCGGCCCTCATTAGGGTTTCCGCATCGCGCCCATCGGTCGGATAAACGCTGATGCCGATGCTGCCGGTAACATGCAATTCATGCTGGTCGATGAAGAAAGGACGGCGCAACGCTTCGAGTGATTTGCCTGCAATCAATATGGCGGCGTTATCGTCTTCCAACGCCGGCACACTAATGACGAATTCATCACCACCTAAACGCGCCACGCTATCGCCGGTACGTAAGCAACGCTGCAAACGCCTGGCGGCGGCTCGTAATAAGCGATCGCCGATTTGATGGCCGAGCGAGTCGTTGATGTCCTTGAAGTGATCCAAATCGATGAACAGCATACCAACTCGATGCTGGCTTCGTTGAGCCTGAGAAATGGCCTGGTTAACGCGATCCTGAAACAATAAACGATTGGGTAATCCCGTCAGCGCATCGTGATGCGCCATATGACGAACTCGTTCCTCGGCTTGCTTGCGTTCAGTCAAATCGACGACGAAAGCAACGCCCTGCTCTTGCGAACCGTCGAGAAGAGCCGCGCCCATCAACACCGGTATGTGCCCGCCGTCTTTGCGAATAAATTCTTTCTCGTACGGCGCACAACTGCGGATCATCTTAAGCTCGTTCATCGCAAGCTCTTCCGCACCGGCGTACTCGGCCGGCGTCATTTCATTCCAGCGGATCTTACCCGAACGCAAATCGTCAGGCGTATAACCGACAATGCGCAGGAAGGCATCGTTGGCATCGAATGTATGGCCGTGAATGTCCCAGAAAAAAACGCCGATGATATTGGATTCCACTAGCCGCCGTATCCGCGCTTCCTTCTCACGCAGCGCTTCTTCCGCGTGCTTGCGCTCGCTGATATCCAGCATCACGCCGACCAAACCACCCAGACGGCCATCGGCTTTCGAGAACGTGGCTTTAGAAAGAATAACGTCATGGCGCGTACCGTCGGCATAGATAACGGAAGTCTCTTGAACCTGCGTGCCAGGGTTTTGAAATAGCTCGTTGTCGGTCGCCGCATATATATCGGCGAGATCTTTCGGTGCAAGCTCATAGACTGTCTTGCCCATGAGCCCTTCGCGCTTGATACCGCTGTACTCTTCATAAGCACGATTGCAGCCGAGGTAGCGCCCTGCTTCGTCTTTATAGAAAACCGGTGTGGGGATCGACTGTAAAAGCTGTTGCGTAAAATGAAGCTGTTCTCTGGAAATTTCTTCCGCCCGCATACGCTCTGCGATTTCGCCTTTAAGCCGCGCGTTTGCGTCGGCCAATTCCGCGGTGCGCTGCGCCACCCGTTCCTCCAGATCGTCGTAGGCATGCTGTAAGGCCGACTCCACTTGCTCCCGCACGGCGATTTCCCGCTGCAATTGGGCGTTCTGGACCGCCAATTGCTTGCGCATGGTATGCAAGGATAAATGGGTATTGATGCGGGCCAAGGCTTCGGCCATTTGAAACGGCTTCGTCACATAATCAACACCGCCGACTTCAAAGCCGGTTATCTTGTCGCGCGTTTCCTCCAGCGCAGTCATGAAAATGACCGGAATATCTCGCGTTGCTTCCGAAGCCTTTAACCGCCAGCATGTCTCGAAGCCGTCCATGTCGGGCATCATTACATCGAGCAATATGAGATCCGGATGGACGAATTGAGCGCGCTTTAGGCCTTCCGGTCCATTGCGGGCAATGACTACGCGAAAGCCGTGATCTTCCAAATCGTCGATCATCACCGCCAAATTGGTAGGGGTGTCATCGATAATCAACACGGTACGAATATCGAGCTCGGATGTGGGCGGGGCGCTATTCACCAACGGGCTCCATTAACCATGGCCGCGCTCAGGACGTCCAGCAACATCCCGCCTATTTCCCTCGATAAACACCCTCGCCGCCAGTTTCGAATCATGTATAGGCTCCGAACAATGCTTTTATCTCCGCTCATCGAACGTTCACTTATTAACGCAATTAGTTTACGTCGAACTTTGCATCTAGAGCGGATTAACCCTTGTGCCATTGTGCCCCATTCGCCTTTCCAGGTGAAAAGGAAATAGGGCAAGAAAAGCCATTCCTTAGCGGATCACCCCGTTATTAGGCAAATATCTTAAGTCGCACGAGTAGCCTTCTCAACTTGGCACGGCAGTGAAAAACATAATAAGTAATACCTCACAAAAAAAGAATTACATGGACAGTGCATTCCGCATTTCAAAATCCCCTGTTACACCAGTCTCTTACGATTGCACCGGCCTTAGGTTTCGTTCTTACAAGACGGCCAAATAAGCCTCCGGCATTTTGAAAAGAAAAGAAGACAAATCGTCAAAAAGAATATATGTTTTGCTTTAGCATCCGGTTTGGTGTCATCGAACACCAAGTATTGCGCAATTTAAAGAAAATCTATCGAGATAAATAAGCAACAACATAACCTCAAATCAATTGAACCATGACATTGCCAAGACGTTCGACTTTGCCACTTCCAACGACGGCAACCACCGAGGAAATTCGAGTCATGGCCGCTACGCCGTCGTCGGTATAATCGAGCTATGAACACCCAAGTCCGCGCACTGTTCATAAGTAACGATCGCGAGGAAACCGAACGTGTTCGGCAAATAATTGCTCAGACCTCGCTAGATCCCATTTGGGAAAACAGCATCGACTCAGCCGTTGCTCGGCTGACCTCGGAAAAAATCGATGTCGTACTACTGGATTGGATGTTGTCGGAGCGCAACGCTGTCGAAACATGGCAAACCTTCACGGCTCACCTATCCGAAATACCGTTTATAGCACTTATAGAGGCAGGGGCGGACGACACGGCAACAACTCAAGCGCTCCAGCTAGGCGCTAGCGACTACCTCGTCAAAGGGCAAGCCGATAAAGACTCGTTGGCACGCACTGTCCGTTACGCTATTCGCCTTCACAAAACCGAAACCGCCTTACGGCAAACGCAAACAGCATTAGAAAAATTCCGCGGCGTATTGGAAACGGCACCGGAGGCGATGCTACTCATCGATCAACAAGGCTCCATTCTCCTCGTTAACGCTCGAGCGGAAAAACTATTCGGCTATCACCGGACAGCAATCCTCGGTCAAGCCATCGAAATGCTGATACCGGGCCGACATCGCAATCGACATCAAAATTACCGAACCCGCTATTTCGAACAACCGTCGACCGAGCCATTAGTGTTGACCGGCCCGGATATATACGGCTTACGGCAAGACGGTAGCGAGTTTCCAGCCGATATCACGCTAAGTCCGATGCAAACCGAGGAGGGCATGCTTGCAACCGCGCTCGTCCGCGATATCACCGAACGTAGACGCACGGAAGCAGAATTGAAGCAACATCGCGATCGGCTAGAGGAATTGGTAAAAGAGAGAACAACCGAGCTGCTAGATGCAAAAGAAAGGGCGGAAATCGCCAATCGCGCCAAAAGCACTTTTTTATCCAATATGAGCCACGAGTTACGAACGCCGCTCAATGCCATTTTGGGTTATGCGCAAATCCTAAAACGTGAAAAGCAATTAAGCGATCGGCAAATCGCCGGTCTCAATACCATTCAGCAAAGCGGCGATCATTTGCTGATGTTGATTAATGACATCCTCGACCTTTCCAAAATCGAAGACGGAAAGCTCGAACTCTTTATGGATACCATTAATCTCTCCACGTTTATACAAGTCATCGCCGATATCATCCATATAAAGACAGAGCAGAAGAGCCTATCCTTCAGCTATGAAATGCCACCGGACTTGCCTAACGCCGTACAAGCCGATGAAAAGCGGCTGCGTCAGGTCTTACTCAATCTACTCGGGAACGCGGTGAAGTTTACCGACAGCGGGCACGTCGGTTTGTGCATACATCGCTTATCGGCCGGCGATCAGATCGCTCAATTACGCTTTGAAATAACCGATACCGGCATCGGCATGACTCCAGCGCAAATACAAGCGGTTTTAAGCCCGCAAGGCGTGGGATTAGGGCTTGCAATCAGCCGTCAGTTGGTCCGTCTCATGGGCGGAGAGATTCAAGTCGAAAGCTTCGTTTCCAAAGGCAGCCGATTTTGGTTCGACCTGCCAATGCCGCTGAAAACGAACGTGCCGATACCGCTAGAGCGCGTGATCATCGGCTATGAAGGCCCACGCAAGAAAATTCTCATCATCGATGACACCGCCGAAAATAGAGAGGTTCTGACTGAATTGCTCAGCCCGTTAAACTTCGATATTCAACAGGCGAGCAACGGCTATGAAGGACTGAAGCTGATTGCCTCGACTCGACCGGACTTGGTTTTTATGGATCGAATGATGTCCATACTGGATGGCGTGGAAACGACGCGGCAATTGCGACAAACGCCGGGCATGGAAGAAATTCCTATCATTGCTATTTCCGCCAGCACAGCCAAGGAAGATCAAGTGGCCTGCCTAGCGGCCGGCGCCAGCGCGTTTCTCAGTAAACCCGTGGAACAAGGTTCATTGCTGCAAACCATAGCTCAATACTTGCAACTGACCTGGATATACGAAGATAACTCAGCCGAGTCAGCCGCTTCGCAAGAGCTTGCGCCGGATTCTGAACCGGTAGTAGTTCCACCTTACGAAGAAATGCAAATTTTATATGTGCTGGCTTTAGCGGGTAATATGCGCGATATCCGACGTTGGGCGGATCATATCGAAGCGCTCGATAAACAGTATCAGCCGCTTGCCAACAAACTGCATAATTTAGCAAAGGAATATCAGTCCCAAGCCATTCTGGATATGGTGGAAGAATATATGCGTGGGACCTAGAGCCTGTTAGATAATCCGCTTACAGTAGTGGGCTATAATTTTTGACGCCAAGCATCATCCACATTCCTGCTTCCCTCCCAATTTTCGTAAAGGTAACACGATGTCCAAAGCCCCTCCCTTTCGTCCCTCGCAGTCACAAAAAACTATTCGGTCGCCCATTCCAACCATGACCGATTACTACAGCAACTCAGAAGAAAAGCACAAATTCATTGCGGGTATTTTCGATCACACCGCAGGCGACTACGATCGGATGGAGCGATTGCTTGGCTTGGGCAGCGGCTCCTGGTATCGAGGTCAAGCACTGCTACGAGCTGGCCTAACATCCGGTATGAGCGTGATAGATGTTGCGGTCGGCACCGGGCTCGTCGCCCGTGAAGCGGTTCGTATTGTCGGGCACGCCGAGTTGGTCGTGGGCGTCGATCCTTCCATCGGCATGCTTAACAACGCGAAGGTTCCATACGGCGTTAGGCTGGTCGAAGGAAAAGCGGAAGCCATTCCACTACCTGATGCATCGTTCGATTTTCTCAGCATGGGCTATGCCTTGAGACATATCGCAGATCTTTCGGCGGCCTTCAGTGAATTTCATCGTGTGCTAAAACCTGGCGGACGCCTCTGCATCTTGGAGATTACGCCGCCTAAAGGCCGCGTCGCTAAAGCCTTGCTGAAAACTTATATGCGCGATGTCGTACCTACCGTCGGCAAGTTATTTTCCCGCTCCGGAGAAACGGCAACCTTATGGCGCTACTACTGGGATACCATCGAAGCTTGCGCGCCCGCTGAAGATGTCATGGCGACGCTAAAAGCATGTGGATTCGATGATGTGCAACGGGTCGTCACGCAGGGTATTTTCTCCGAATATCAAGCACGCAAAAAAGCCTGACGATAATAAGTTATTGCCGGATTACTCTTAACGACGCGGCAGACTTGTTCATTTTATGAGCAAAGTCCGCCGCATTGCGTTGTGCGTTATCCCGATAACAATTATTGAACAGCACATGCACTTCGTCGGCTTCCGCCGCTAAGCGCCTTACGGGCTCGCACAACATGCCTAGCTCCTGATCGGAGTACAAATAATTAGTGCGGTCCGTCGCGGTGGATAAACCTTTCTTATTCCAAGTTTCCGCATCCCATCCATGCAATCTAACAACAGCTAGTGACCGCTCGGTCACTTCCCATATAGACGGTATGCTATTAACGAAGCCTTGCGGTTCGTCGGCAATGACATGAACGAATCGATTTTCACGTTCGAACGCAAGGACTTCTTTGGCATGCTTTTCTGCAAACCAGGATTTGTTTCGAAACTCGATGGCCAGAGGAATGTCGCCTAGATTTTCAGCGCAATGAAGAATGTGCCAAAAACTTGCTTTGCTATACACAAACCATGGTGCAAACTGGAATAACACCATTCCCAACTTCCTTGCCATTCGCAAAGGCTCCAACGCCGAACGAAAGCGTCGCCATAGTTCGCTTGAAATCTCCTCGGGCAAATCGCGGTAATACAAATTTTTCTTTTCAGGCGGTCCCAGCACTTCTTGAATATCCAGCGGTAGTACCGCTGGAGCGGTTTGATGTCCGGTGAACAAACGAAACGCTTTGATATCGAATAAGAATAATTGGGGGGTGCGCTGCGCCCATAATTGCGCATTGCGGGCAGTCGGCAGAGCGTAATAACTGCTGTCGACCTCAACCAGCGGAAAATGTGCCGCGTAATAACGCAACCTCGCTTCGGGCGTATCGACAAGATCCGGATACCAACCGGATGCAATGACGGTTTTATCCGCCCAGGAAGATGTGCCTATCAAAATAGTACCCATACGTTCACCTGCAATGGTTAAGCCGAAAGCGATCTTTCCGCTCCCGCACCGAATCTACATCGACTTTTTCCGTATCGATAAAAATCGTCAAAAACTCCGCCCAGCGAAGCATTAACTAGGCGTACCATGGGAAGGGTCATTGCCTCTTGGTGTATGGAGGGAAGTCCCATGAGCACCGACATTTTCAAAGCGTTGCGTCAGCAAATGGTGGCGGAAGTCGTGGCTGAAACGATTTACGTATGCCTGCGACTAGGCAAAGCCGCCCTAGACGGACGCGTTATCGAGGCGATCAATAAGGTCCCGCGTCATCAATTCGTTCCATTGGAATTACAGCCTTACGCCTACCTCAATCGCCCGCTTCCCATCGGTTTCGACAAAACCATTTCGCAACCGTTCATCGTCGCATTAATGACGGATTTGCTAGAACTCAAATCGAACGATACGGTTCTGGAAATTGGTACCGGCCTCGGCTACCAAGCGGCGGTGCTCGCCGAGTTGGCCAAAAAGGTTTACACCATAGAAATCATCGACGAGCTTGCGAGAGAAGCAAAACAGCGACTCGGCCAACTAGGCTATCTCAACGTAATGCTGAGAACTGGCAATGGATACAATGGTTGGCCGGAGCATCCTCCGTTCGATAAAGTGATTGTGACCGCGGCGCCAAGCGCCATACCTGAATCGCTTTTGTCGCAGTTGAAACCAGGTGGGAAAATGGTGCTTCCCGCAGGGCCGCCGAATGCACAGCAGCTTGTGTTAGTCGATAAAAACCCGAAGGGGAAAATCACTATTAAGGAAATAATGCCCGTGCGGTTCTCACAACTCGAGCAAACGGAATAGCAGCGTCCTTGCAAACGTCGCTGCCCCGAGTAGTCAATGTTTGGGAGATTGCATAATGCTTGCGATATCGTGGTGTTTTCTAAGGTGGATCTTAAAAACCATTCGAACCTATCACATCGATTCTTGGTTGTAGCCCGGATTAGCCGCTTGCAGCGTAACCCGGGCTGCTTGTCCGGAAATTATTTAGGATGTGTATAAGCCGATCGGCAAAACACTACCGCATAAAATCAAGCAAGCCTAAATCCACACCTCTAGCCGCCGCTTGAACTCGCGTCGTCACACTCAGCTTACTTAGAATCTTAGAAACTTCATGTTTCACCGTCGTCAGGCTGCGATTACTTATTTTGCTAATTTCCCAATTGCTCTTTCCCTTGATTAGCAAGTCGAGCACTTCCAATTCGCGATGCGTCAATGACTGACGCATTTTCCTGGTTACGGCCAAACTATCCGCAGAAGGCTGTACCGCTCTTGTGAATGCTTGGTGCAAGTGCGGTATGAGCAACTTAAGCAGCTTCGCATGCCGCTCATTGGCATGATCCGGAATGCGATGGAAAAAGAAATATGTTCCCGTTCGGCCATCGACATCCACCATACCGTGCGAGGCCATTTTGCCTAGATTATGAACGTTAGCAGAAGTCGAGCAATCGCCAGGATCGTGTGCGCTTTTTGTGTCCACTAGTTGCGGTTCACGACCGACCAGCCACTTCGAAATAATGGAATTGTCTAAGAGACTGCCGCACCGTTTTATGGTGTTTCCACACTCAATCGGACAATCTATGCTGACTAAATGTTTAGCAATAAGACCGGTCGCTTGAAAATTTCCAAGGCCACAAAGCAACATGCCGTATGGAAACAAACGCCTTAGATCATTCCGTAACCAGATTTCAAATGCCTCGCGGCTCTTAACTTCTAGCCCACGAAGACAAAATTCAACATACTCGTATGCCGTTTGCGGATCCCATCCCGTCACCGGCGATACGTTCCCCCCACAAATTTCTCCAAATACATTCACCAACTTATTGGTTGTCATTTCAGACCTTTTTAGTTTAATTATTAAATGATTTTCGACCGTCTCCGAACGAAGAAAGTCTTTAAATCGGGAGGTCCTCTCCATCGAACGTAAAACAAACAAGCTTTTCTTTCACTCCTTTCTTCTGTTTTTTAATTTAATTAAGAGCGTCTAACAAAATGAAGCGAAGCGTTTCTGGCAAGGCGCAGCGACGCCGCTAGAATCATTTTGTTAGACGCTCTAAAGGATCTGCACTTCCCCCGTTGTGCATTTCCTTATTAGCAAGGTAGCAAAATTAACATGATCGCCACATTTTGAAATTCATGCCGTTGGATTAAGACTTAGGTCTTATTTACATCGCTTCCGTTTATTCCCAGAAGCGACATTTCTCATCTATCGACATCTTACTAACGACTACGCCACGCTTTTCTCACAGTTGTACTTTGTTTAATTGTTACGATTCAGTTGGGATTAATAAATAAATGCGCGATCGCAATTATCTCCCACGATCTTTTTTGGCGTAGCAATCGGCGATAATTGCGAAATCCAGAAACATTTCCATTTAATTTAACTGCATTAGCTAAGGAACTCTTCGAGAGAACGTGCTATAAATCCGGTTTTGTTGTAATCGATGTTTTTTCGGGCTTAAACGGATTTCTTATGAACATACAGCATTACTAGTTTGCTTTGGCGTGCGTTGCTAGGTGCAACCAGAAATTTAAGCAATATGCCGCGAGCCCCGCGGAATGGCCGCAACTGAGCCAAATGGGGCAAAAAATATCAGGTGACTATTAAACAAATAGCAAGCAATTCATTTTCCCGCCTGATATGAGAGAGTAATCGAACACTCCCGACGCATAGCATGCAGGTAATGCAATGCGCCCCAAAGCAAACCAGGCCTCCCGTTTTTTTCAATGCTCCTGTGCGTTTGCCTCGTCTCAAGGCATAACGATATAGCGCCATGACGCTTAGCGCAGGCTACGCATTGAGGAGCGAGGATGCACCACGTTCATAGGCGCTCGCTTCAGTCAGCGCCCCCTTGCCCGAAAATCATGCAATGCCAAGTACATATCCAATTTAGGTACCCGTGAAAGGCACTGTCAGTGACTATTATCGATAAGCAAATAGCTACAAGTCGGCCCTTTGTGATTCGGTGGGTTGAAAATAGGCTCAAAAGCCGAAGCGATACGGAATTCGAGCAGGCCACGATTCGCCTGGTCATCAATGCGGTCATACTGACTTACTTTATGGCGCGCTTCATTTTGAACCATGTCTCCCTAGACTCGTTCTGGCTGGCCTTGGGCGTCATGGGGATTTCGCTAGCCGTTTTCGCTCACATCATTTATAGCCCTCAAAAAAATATCTATCGCCGACTCTTTGTCATTGTTCTTGATAACGCGTCATGCACGTTTTACATGATCTTGGCCGACGCGGCCGGCGTTTGGTTATATCCGATCTATTTGTGGATCACACTTGGCTACGGCTTTAGATACGGTAAAAATTATCTTTTAGCATCGCAAGCGCTTAACATCGCCGGCCTGATACTTGTGTTGTACACCACCCGGTTTTGGGGAACGATCCTTATCGTCGGATGGACATTGGTCTTTACGCTTTGCATTATTCCGCTCTATGCGGCAAAGCTCATCAGCTTACTCACCCAAGCAATTCATAAAGCCGAAGAAGCGAACAAAGCAAAAACCAATTTCGTTGCCAATATGAGCCATGAGGTACGCACACCGCTCAATGGCATTATCGGGATTAGCGAACTACTTAAAGAAACGCCGCTCAACGGCGAGCAGAAAGAACTGGTAAACTCGCTCGGACACGCGGCAAAAATTCTTCTCGGTCTCGTTAACGATGTCCTCGATTTTTCCAAGATAGAAGCGGGAAAAATTGAAATCGCGAAGCGTGAGTTGGATCTATACGCGATGCTGAACGGAATTATCGGTCTTTTCACGCCGCAAGCTTCCGCAAAAAAAATCAACCTTCGATTAAGCATCGACCCTGAAATCGAATTCAAAGTTCGGGGCGATGACATACACTTGCGGCAAGTGCTCATTAACTTAGTAAGCAATGCTGTGAAGTTCACGGAGCATGGCTGGATATGTCTTCGCCTTCGCAAGCTCGATGAAAACAAAAATCACATTAAAGTGCGATTCGAAGTGGAAGATACCGGAATCGGTATGTCGGAAGAATTCCTCAAGGAAGTATTCGACCGCTTTACCCAAGCAGGAAGCGCAGTTCCACGCACGCACGCGGGAACCGGCTTAGGTACCGCGATTGCCAAGCAGCTAATAGAGGCTATGGGCGGCCAAATTGGCGTTAAAAGCACATCTGAAGTCGGCACCACTTTTTGGTTCGACCTCGATTTCGAACTCATCGAACCCATCAGTCAATCCAATCAGATGCGATCTCTCCGCGATGTTTTTTGCATACTTGTAGGATTCTCCGGCCAAGACAGCGATGTGGTCGGCAACGCATTAGCCAGTTGGGGCACCCAATATGTGTTGCTCGCTGATCCTCGAGATGCCATCAGTTTTATCTCGACGAATCGCAATAGCACCGACCATTACGTCGTTATTATTCAGAGCGACTTATCAACTGAGCGCTTGGCCGAAGACATTCAAGCCATCAAGAAAAAAGCTGCCGGCATACCCGTCATCGGTATCAACAGCGCATCGTCCAGTCACAGCGTCGATGCGCTTTCCAATGCCGGTTGCCTCGCCATCATCAATAATCCGATTAATAAACGCGTATTGTTCAACGCGTTGCATGCCACGTTCTCCGACGGCAGTTCATCATCGGAAGGTGTGGTCACATTAAGCGAGCATTTAAAAGCCGCAGCTACAACGAAAAAACTTCGAGTGCTTGTTGCCGAAGACAATTCGACCAGCCGATTAGTCATCGGGAAAATTTTAGAACACGCGGGGCATGATGCAGTGCTTGTTGAAGATGGTGAAGAAGCTCTTGATGCATTAGAAAGCAATGAATTCGACGTTGTTCTGACCGACATGCAAATGCCGGGCAGAAGCGGAATCGAACTATTTAAAATCTATAAGATGCTTGAACCGGACGACGACAAAACAAAGTTCATTATGTTATCCGCCAATGCGGACATTACGGGCATCGACGATATTACGCGGGCCGGGTTTTATGCGTTTTTGACAAAGCCCCTAAAAACCGACGAACTCATTAAAGTATTAAATGGTGTTGCCGAAGGGCAAAGCGAGATACCGAAATTAGAAAAAACGAGAAGCGAAAGCAGGGAGACTGCAGAGTTGATAGACCTAGAAACCATTCGAGGGCTTAAGGCTATCAGCACTACAAATGATTTTTTACCACGAGTAATAAACGGTTTTTTTAAAGACTCCGAGAACAATCTGAAGCTTATGCGGCAATCTTTAGCAAATCAGAAGTATGAACAATTTAAAGACGTTGCTCATGGGCTAAGAGGAATTGCAGCCAGCGTGGGCGCCCTCAAAATTACCAGCATGGCAGCCGCAATAGAAAAAATATCGAATTCTCAGCTCGCACAGGAAGGTGATCAACTGACCCAACAGCTCGAAGATTGCCTTAGTGTTACACGGCAAAGACTATTAGAACAAATCGATCATCCTCCCGCGGCAAAGCATCATTGATTACGCCGCAATAGCGTCAACAGAAACCGGTTGCTCGATCGAGCGCTTATTTTGCGCACGTACGAGCCGGTCCATTAATTTAAGATCTCGGTCAGTCAACTTTAATGCTGCCTCGACCCAAATATCGGTCACGGCCGTAAGCTCTTTACGGGTCACCGGTTGAATTACACTTTTTGCACGCTGTATTGCTTGATAACCATTTCGTTGTTTTTTGTTTTGCTGGACCCAACGATATACAGCGTTCTCACCTTCTCCATCTTCCGCGAGAATGTCCACAACACCCATATCCAATAACTGTTCCGCACTATACATATTTCCCGACAAACACATTTCTTCGGCTTTTCTAAGACCGATGCGCCGGGACAACAAACTCAGCGCCCCCATCCCTGGAAATAGGTTGAATAAAATTTCAGGGAATCCCATTTTCGCACTTCGTTCGGCAACAATGATGTCGGAAGTTAATGCGAATTCCAAACCGCCGCCAAGGGCTTGCCCTTGCACGAGAGAAATCGTTGTAATGCCGTTATGAAAATGATTTAAGTGCATATCGATTACATCGATGCACAACTTGGCATAGTGTGTAAGCGTGTAGCGGTCGCCGGCAAGAATGCATTCACGGAATGTGCTTAAGTCACCGCCCAAATTAAAGACCCCCGGCATTTTCGATGCGATTACCAAATAGTCCAATTCGCGGAACTTTCCATCTACAGGTATCTGCCCTTCATTGATGGCGATAAGAGAACCCAATTGCGATAAATTCTTTAACAGCTCTTCGGTAAAACAAGGACGGGGAGTGGATGCCATGAACGTCCATAACATGTTGTGCGCATGGTCGAACCTTACTCCCAGTTGATTGAATGTAGCGCTTAAAAGATTTTCGATAGATACAAAAGAATTCATGGTCACCCTCCTTGATAGGGAAATAAAAACACATGGGAATTGAGTCTATTACTTAGTCTCCCTAACCGTTTTGTTGCACAACCGAACACATCCCTTTTGAGGTTGCGTAGTGCTTTTTATAATTTGATGATTGGTGAACCGACGCCGCGCCCAAAAAAAAGATAAAGCAAGGCGTGACTATCTTCGTTTCTTTTGGCACGCGCCGTCAAGAATGCGCCAAACCATCAACCGGTATGTATCAATGTCGAATCAGTTATCAAGAGACCGCCATAGAGTCTACGCGCATCCGACAAAAAGAAATGGCTTTGATTGATGGGTACCCCCAAGAAAAATATTTCCATCTTTCTCAATATCTCCATACACTTAAACACATCATCCTTTGTCATCATGCGTTCGATATCATACAATCCAGGACGCTACTCTCTACAAGGCAATCGTGTATGCCGTCGCCTCTGAAGCGGCGGCTCTTTAATTATCTAGCGTTAGTACCAAAATGAAGCTAAGCGTTTTCATGCGATCTCGGATCGAGATAGAGAATACAAGCCGTACGATAAGAAACGTTGCTCAGCCGAAGTTATTTGTAATTCTCCCTAATAGATTTCGCCATTCCGTTCGTAGATTTATTTATGTTTTCCACGGTACAAATTCTTTGCTCCAGCATAACCGCCCGATGGGTCGACTTGTTAAACCGCACGTTGCCAAGCACCGCCATGGATAAAACATCGCTTACGGAAAAGATTGATGCGGTTCTTCCGCAAACGCAATGTGGTCAATGCGGCTATGCAGGTTGCAAACCCTATGCCGTTGCCATTGTGAACGGCGAAGCCGATATCAATCAATGCCCGCCTGGCGGTGTTGAAGGCATCGACAAACTGGCGAAGTTACTTCACGTAAAACCAAAACCATTAAACACGGCCCATGGCATAACTAAACCAAAATCCGTTGCAGTTATTAATGAGGCAACCTGTATCGGCTGTACCCTTTGTATTCAAGCTTGTCCCGTCGATGCGATTATTGGAGCAGCAAAGCAAATGCATACGATCGTTGCCGAAGAATGCACCGGTTGCGAGCTTTGCATTGCGCCTTGTCCAGTGGACTGCATCAGTCTCGTCCCGGTCGAAGAAACGCAAGACGATGATGGTTTCAACCGTAGTTCTTTTATGCGCTATTACTATGCCGGCAAGCGTAAGAATGATGCGCAACGAAAAGCAAAGCACGCGGCCGACCGAGCGCGGCGGCGACATGAACATCGTCAATTAAGAATGGAACGGGACGCAATGGAAAAACTAGAACGGCTAGGAGCCAAGCAAATAGCGGCGACAATGCCGATCGAAGCCGATGCGAAGAAGGCTGCAATCGCCGCAGCAGTCGCTCGAGCAAAAGCGAAGAAAGCGCAATCGGAATTGAAAAAATAGGAACTATCGCGATCGGCTCATATCAACGAACCATATGCGGTTGTTCCCTATCACTGCAGTGGTACTATTCGGATCTACGTTACTTCTCTTTTCTTACTCCGCCTTTCGCTATATAACACTTCAATGAATGCACAAAAGCGATTCGATATTTTTTCGCGGTTTCGCGCAGCAAATCCGCATCCAACAACAGAACTCGAATACTCCACACCGTTCGAATTATTAGTGGCCGTCGTGTTGTCAGCGCAAGCGACCGATAAAGGCGTCAATATTGCGACACGAAAATTATTCCCGGTAGCGAACACGCCGGAAAAAATCGCTGCCATGGGACTGGATACGCTGACCGACTATCTCAAGACCATCAATCTATATCGCAACAAGGCCAAGTACGTCTTAGCAGCAAGCCAAATGCTGCTGGAT
>Ga0157374_10000788_pt1 | contig 27773 bp, 28 predicted proteins | sample M25metaG_FD_115308 | JGI IMG/M metagenome (GOLD analysis project Ga0157374, IMG submission 115308) | Miscanthus rhizosphere microbial communities from Kellogg Biological Station, Michigan, USA - M2-5 metaG | ecosystem: Host-associated > Plants > Roots > Rhizosphere > Soil | place: USA: Michigan... | reverse complement strand
TCCCGCCAGCTTTTCCAGATGCCGTCTTTCAGTCCTTTTTTGAAGCTACCTTGCTCCTTCAGGTTTTTGTTCAGATAGAAGGCGGTGTACTGGCCGTTTAACAGCCTGCCGCTGTAGCCGCCCTGTGTTTCGTGAATCGCTCCGGAGCCGTACCAGAAATAATGAAGTGCCGGTTTAGCGGTAGGGCTGACTGAAACAGAGGCCAGTTCGGCTACGGTCGTTTGACCGGGTTCATTGATCCGCACTTTGTCCAGGCCGTAGTCGGGTAATTGCTGCGCCGAGGCGGCATAACCGAAAAAACAAAAAACTAAGAGTATAACAGCTTTCATTGAGATGCAGACTTTATGGCAATAAATTTGGTTTTTCCCCTGTAGCTAATTTTGATCGAGTCCCTCAGGTTTTTGATCAGTTTGACCTGATTCTTGCTTTCGCCTTCGGCCAGCGTGGTGCTTTGGCCGTTGATGCTTACCAGTGCGATGAGTTTTTTTGTTGAAGGGTTACGGATATAGCCCGAATAGCTGATAAACGACCAGTTCATCGCAGGCTTTATCATTGCTGGCATTGTTGGATTTTTATTTAGGACAGGTTTTTTAGGCTTGTTTGTTAAGGTATCTTTCGCCTTAGCCGATCTAAAAGGATCGAGGTAATTTAATAATAGCTTGGCCGTGTCCTTTGGCAGGCTGAAATCATTATAAGCTTCCTTGACCCTGGTTGCGGTGATCTGCGGGGAGGTGTCGTCATCGGCTGTCACCGCGCCGATCACGCGGTAAGTAATCAGTCCCCAGAGCACGGCAACTGCTGCAATCAAAAAATAGGTCAGTTTTTTATTTTTCATATTACTGCAGCGTGAAACTTCTTTTTGTGACGGCTGCGCTTTCGTTGCCCGCTGCATCCAGCGCGGTAACTGTCCAATTAAACTTATCGCCTGAGTTGCCCTGGTTAAAGCTATAAGATGTGCTGGTTAATACCATTGGGAAACTCTGACTGTAGAGGGTCGTGCCATCGCTTTTATAGACGTACAGTTTGTATTTGATCGCGCCGCTTGCGGCGTTCCATTGCAGGTTTACCGGCAATGGAAGGGTTGAGGCGTCCGCCGGGGCGCTTAGGGTCACCGCTGCGGGCGGAGTGTGGTCGTAAGTGACCACATTGACGACTGACCATTGCGCCTGCGCGGTATCGTTTTCCGCTTTTACACGCCATTGGTACACCCCGTCTTTTGGAAAGCTGAAGCTGTATTGCTGCGTTGCGATCGTCCGGTTGTAGACAAGCGTATTTTCATCGGCAAAGTTATTGGTGTCGATTTCGAGTTGGTATTTCGTCGCGCCGTATAGGCTGCTCCATTGGAACAATACGGGGCCTTGGTTGGTTACCAGGTTATTGGCAGGAGAGGATAGCTGGACCGCCTGCTGTTTGATCGAGCCGGCTGCGACCGAGAAGTTTCTTGGCGTGGAGTAAGGGGTCTGTGAGCTCCCGTTTTGCGCTAACACCCGCCATTGGTAGTTGCCCGGGCTTAAAGTGAATGCAAAAGTGTTTTTCTTTACGATTGTATCCAGTACCAGGCTACCGGGATTGTTGAAATCCGGCGTAACAACTTGCAGATGATAAGTAAGCGCATGATCTACCTCGTCCCACCAGAAGTTAACCGTATAGCTGGTGCTTTGGTACCCCTCCGACGGCGCTTCTGTCTGGACCGGCTTTTTTGCTATGGATGGTTCAATGATGGCGTCGCATGAAGACAACAGACCAATAAGGCCGCACGCAAACATAAACCGATAAAAATTGAGACAAGGTTTCATTCAAGACAAATTTAAATTAATTTTTTAAAAATGCGAATGCAAAGGCAAGCTATCAAGGGTTTAAGCTTTATTACAAATGCCGACTGGCTCTTATTAATTCGGTACCCTGAAAATATTTTAAAATCCAGTGAAATAATCTTGTCTTTTTAAGAATTTTTCACATCTTAGCTGCAACTATTTTACTTAAAACCCTTTTTCACAATGTACTCCTGTCTACAATTATTTCCGAAGAACCTTCCCGGCCTGGATGTCAGTTGCTTAAAAAGCATTTTGCAAAAAGCTATGAATGTTGCATTGCATAATTTGTTACTTCCATAAAAAAGACCGGCGTCACTTTTTTGTGCCTAGTGTTTGATTTTTGGGCCATTTGGTTACCCAGAAGAGGGTTGTCAGAAGTAACCCTTTAACTGGTACTTTCGATCAGGGTAAAAATAAAAGCAGTCGCGGCGGGACCAAATTGGCCAACTGGCAAATCAAAACCATCATTTGCCGGATGTGCCGTCTGAACAGAAGGTAATCGAAGATGGTATCAACCTTGGTGAAATGAATAAGTTGCTGACCAAAAAAGTAGAGGAGCTTACCTTATACCTTATCGATAAGGATAAACAGGTGGTACAGTTGCAAAATCAGGTTAACCAAGTAAAGAGCGATGAAGAAACCCGTATCGCAGCATTAGAAGCGACACTGGCAAAACTAACAGCAAGCAAATAATCGGGGGCCTTTGAACAATGGTTGGGCACCCTAGGTGCCTAATTTGATACAGTAAATGACTTAATTCTAGTCACAATGAAAAAACTCTTTTTAACTCTAGCGCTGGCCTCGGCTGGCTACTACTCTTATGCACAAACGTGGTCTGGCACTACTCCTGGAAATATTTACTACAATTCAGGGAATGTTGGCATAGGTACAGCCACGCCTACCGGGTTGCTCCACCTGGCCTCGGCAAATAGCATTGATCTATTCATGATCTCCAGCGCAACAGGCGGTTATTCCCGTTTGTTCTTTGGTGCTGGAACAAATGGAGCCAGGTGGAATGTGGGCCAGCGTGATGATACCGGTGGAATATTTAGCATTGAGAGTGATGCTAGCGGGACTGGGGCATGGGGTAGCCGGCTCGCTGTAACGCTTGATGGCAAGGTGGGAATTGGTACAACAAGTCCCGGTTATAAACTTGAGGTGGCTGGTAGTTTCGGTACCAGAGGGATGATGGGCAATGGAAGTACGGGGCAATATTATGAAGTAGGCCCTTATGAAATAGCAAGTCATAATAACGCAGGCTGGGCAGGAACGATGATTGGTATCCGTAGCGGTGGCATGAATAGCACGTCAATTCCAATCACGCAGAATGTATTAGCCAATTCTACCGCATATCAACAGGCGTGGGCGATGACCTTCGGCACCGATAAGAGTCAGACTAATGGAGCGGCATTTTCGGTTTGGACAGGTGATGCGACCAATGCAGGAACACCTATGTCTGAATTATTTAGAATTAGATATGACGGCAATGTCGGCATCGGCACCGCAAATCCGGGGATATATAAACTTGCCGTCAATGGAGGCATCCACTCGAAAAGTGTAAATGTCGATTTGACTGGCTGGTCTGATTTTGTATTCAAGCAAAGCTATATACTTCCTACGCTCACCGAAGTGAAAGCATATATCGACCGGAACCACCATCTGCCGGATATGCCGTCGGAACAGGAAGTGGTCAAAGATGGGATTAACTTGGGCGAGATGAATAAGCTTTTGACCAAAAAAGTAGAGGAACTGACTTTATATGCCATTCAACAGCAAGAAGAGAATGAAAAACTAAAAGCAGAAAATAAAACATTGAAAGAAGGTCAGCAAAAGGTTGACCAAGCCCAACAGGAGCAGATTGACGAACTAAAGCGACAGCTAACAAAAATCTTAACAAAAAGCTAACCTTATCATGAAAAAAACAATCTTATCCTTAGCGATAGCTATGTCTGGCTATTGTGCTGATGCGCAAACAAATACATTTCCTTCAAGCGGGAATGTAGGTATCGGCACAACGAGTCCTGGATCAGATCTGAACGTTTTTGAAACAACGGATAGCAAGCCCGGTGGAATTGTCGCGCCTACTCAAAGTGTTCTTAAACTTTCCAGAAATGGGACACTAAATTACAGTTACCCCGAAAGTGCCGAGTTCAGATTCGGTCATGGTGGCACAAGCTATTGGGGCTCTCAATTGGATTTGTTTTTGAATGGAGTCCAATGCCAATAATATTCCCGATCAACAAGTGATGACGTGGTTATATAACGGTAACGTCGGTATTGGAACAACAAGTCCAACTGCTAAGCTATCTTTAGTTAGCAATAGCTCAAGTACTCCTCTAAGTTTTCGATCCGGTTCCGGTGGGGTTTGGGCTGTTGGGCCTAATGTAGGTAGGGGTAGCGGCGACGATACCTTTGGTATATATTCATACACGTTTGGCCCCACCCATTCTTATTATCCTTTACTTCAATTTAACAGCAGTAATGGCAATACATTGCTGAATCAGACAGGCGGTAATGTCGGTATCGGAACCACAAATCCGGGAAGTTACAGGCTTGCGGTTAATGGAGGTATCCATTCACAAAGTGTCAATGTCGATTTGACCGGCTGGTCAGATTATGTATTCAAAAAAGAATACCAGCTACCTTCTTTAATTGAAGTAAAAACCTACATCGATCAGAACCATCATTTGCCGGATATGCCTTCGGAACAGGAAGTCATCAAAGAAGGCATTAACCTGGGTGAGATGAATAAGCTGCTGACAAAAAAGATAGAAGAGCTTACTCTATACCTCATTGACAAGGATAAACAGGTGGTGCACTTGCAAAATCAGGTTGAACATTTACAAAATCAAGTGAAACAATTAAAGTGCGAGGACGAAACCCATGGATCATTAAATAAGAATGAAGAAACCCGGATTGCAGCATTGGAGGCAGGACTGGCAAAACTAACAACAGGCAAATAATTCGGGTTCTCGAACAATGGTGTTGGTTTTCTCAATAGAACAAACGAAAACCCAAGGGTATGGCTGTCAGCATTACAGGCCAATAAATTTTTAGCAACTCATTAGGAAAACTAGAAAATAATTTTTAATATTGAATCATTACCAGTTACTTTTATCAAAACCTAATTCACAGCCCCATGAAACCGGAACCCCACTTGCTCACCCAGTAATCAGTAAAGATTTTTTTTAAAACTAACCGTAGACAAAAGTTTACGATGGAAGTTTATTGCCTGTATTTTTTTTAATATCTATTGCCTAACCATATGAAATTAAAGCATTTATTCGCTTTTTGGATCTTCGCCTCTGTATCCTTTATTACAGTCACCGCCTTTGCACAATCCGGTACACAAAGCCAGTATATGATACCGCAATTCTTTCCAAGGTCCCCTTCGTCGACCGCGTTTGAGAAATACGGAACTTACCAGGTAAACGAATTTACCGGAATACCAGATATTTCGATACCCTTGTATACGGTTGAGGCAGGCGGACTTAAAGTGCCGATAACGTTATCCTATCATGCATCAGGCGTGAAGATAACCGATGTGGCTAGCTGGGTAGGCTTGGGCTGGTCGGTATCAGCGGGCGGACAGGTCAGCCGGAGGATAATGGGCGTAGCGGATGATGACGCTACCGGCTATTTAACGGGTTCGATGTGGCCTGTCAGCTCAATTGATCCGACAACCAGTGCCGGAGTGCATTATCTTGAAAATTCTGCAAAAGGACTTAACGATACCAAACCTGACCTTTATTCCTACGATTTCCCGGGCCACAGCGGTAAGTTTTTTTTTGATGGCTCCCCTGGCAATAATTTTGTTCCTCGCCTGTTGCCCTTTGCACCAGTTAAAATTACTTACAAAAATATCCCGTTTAGCCAATCCAATCAACCGCCCAATACTGGGCTAAAATGGTTTAAAATCGCCGACGACCATGGTAATAATTACACTTTTGGCGATTCATGGATAGAAACCACCCAGTCAAGTTCAGCAGGAATTCCATCAACTACCTCATACGGTACTGCCTGGAAACTGGAAAATATGATCAGCCAGAACAGGCGCGATACGATCTCTTTTTCATATCAGAGGGATCAGGTGAGTTATCCTATGGCTGATGGAGAGATATTTACGGTTATTGATCAAATCGCGCAAGGGGTTCGTTCCGGGTATCTGTACAGTAACCCAAGCTACACCACCACGCCTACTACGCCCGGAAATTCCAGCGTAGTAAACGAATTATTGCCTCAGCAAATCAATTTTAAAAATGGTAAAGTGATATTTGATCTGGACGCAACCAACAGATCTGATGTAAGTGGCACGGGGGGCAATCTGACGTATGGCCTTCACGATATCAAAGTCTATAAATATAACTATGGAATAAAGAGCATGGAGCTCCAAAAGACGGTTGTCTTTTATAAATCCTATTTTCTAACCTCGGGAGCTAATCCCCGTTTGCGGCTTGATTCGATACAGATTCTGGATAAAGCCGGAAGCGTTATACAGCATTACCGTTTTGATTATAATACCCGTATTTCACTTCCTGGCTACACTTCTTATGCTCAGGATTATTGGGGCTATTACAATGGATGTGACAGCACCCGTGGCGGCAAACAAATCAATACCATGTTAACGCCACAACAAACGGTAAGTTACCAACCGTATACAACAAGCTCGGTTACTAATGTAACAATCGGACAGGCCAATCGGAATTCCGATTCGACCTATATGCAAGCATTTGTTTTGACAGGAATTCACTATCCGACTGGCGGTTACAGCACATTCGCCTACCAAACGAATCAATACCTTCAGGGAGGGGTACTATACCAGGCTGGTGGGTTGCGCATCCAATCGATCAGCAGCTTTGACGGGGTTAATCCGACCCCAGTTGTCCGGACGTATGTTTATAATAATAATTACGCACGGCCTAATTATTTTTTGGACTACTGCTATTTCATGAACCAACAAACGCATCGCTATTGTAGCGGCGCGTTAGGCACAGGAACGGCATCTCTGAGCACGGAAGTTGTTCGTACATTTTCCAATAACCCCCATTGTGATCTGGAAGGGTATGACGGGGCGACAGTCGTCTACCCTAAAGTGACGGAATATATCGGAACGCCGACCAGTAACGTCGGGCGTATTGATTACTTCTTTAGAGATCAGTCAGACAGCTATCTGGATGCTTCATTTGCTGGTACACTGATTTATCGGAGCGCGTTTTATGCCAGGGGGCAATTAGGGCAAAAGAAAGAGTGGATTCATAAGTCAGACGGCACCTATCAGCCTGTTAAATTAACGCTTAACTCGTATACCGCTTTTCCCAAGACAGACTATAACAATGTTGGACTTGTTGTAAAGAAACTATTCTATAACGACGGCCCCGGCGGAGTGAATCCTTTCGAGCCCGGTGCGGGGACGCCGGATGATAGTCAGTCTTTTCATTACCAAAATTATTTGATCGAATCTGACGACAATTACCTGAAAAGCACCACGACAACGGTATACGACACGAATGATACCACTAAAACTCTGACCTCATCGGTAACCTACAACTATGATAATATCGCCCACCAGCAGGTAACAAGAACCTACCGGACCGACAGTCAGGGAAACACGGAGGTAACCAGAGCGAAGTACCCGGCTGACTATCCCGCAGGTAATGCAGTGATCGACAGCATGGTTAACCGCAACATGCAGGCGGAGGTTATCGAACACTATGATACCTTAAAAAATGTCACCACATCAGTAAATGCAATTGTCAGTGGCCAGTTGAACCAGTTTAAACTGGGGAATATCACGAATACTATTGTTCCATCCACAATCAGTGCCCTTAAGGTATTACAGCCGTTGACCAACTTTACGCCTTCGACGGTGACCTCCGGCAGCCTGACCAACGATTCCCGTTATGTACAGATGATCAGCTTTGACCAATATGATGCCCAGAATAATCCCATACAATATACGCCGAGGAACGCAAGGCCGACATCTGTCCTTTGGGATTATCAATCGGAAAACCCGGTAGCCCAAATAAAAAATGCTACTACGAGTTTTGGCAATTATATCCAGGTAGCCTATACCGGCTTTGAGGCGGACAGCAAAGGTAACTGGACCTTTATTGGGGCGCCGGTATTCAATCCATCCGCACCATCCGGCAACATGGTGTACCCATTGAGCTCCGGGTCGATCAGCCTTAATCTTCCGCTGGACAATACAAAGAGCTACGTCCTGTCTTATTGGAGCAATAACGGAGCAGCAACAGTCTATGCAGGGAGTTACTTGACCGGGACGGCGATGGTCACTAACAATGGCTGGACCTATTATGAGTATTCTGTTCCAACCGGCACAATTAACATCACTGTCAGCGGAACAACGACGGTTGATGAGTTAAGGCTGTACCCGACAGCCGCGCAGATGACGACTTATGCTTATGACCCAAGTGGGGTTGTGGATATATCGGATGCGAAGGGGCTGAACACGTCTTTTGAATATGATTTTGCACAACGACTAAAAAACACGACGGACTTCTACGGAAACATTGTCAGCAGTAATAGGTATCATACTTATGATCAGACAATAAGCAGCCAGGCACAATCAGGCACCTTCACCCGCAACAACTGCCCGCCGAATACCACGCCAGGTTCTTTAACCTATTCGGTGCCTGCAAACAAGTACTACTCGTCTACACTGGCTTCCGCCAATGCAGATGCGACCTATGACCTGAACACCAACGGACAAATCAAGGCCAACGCGAACTGCGGCTGCCCGCAGATTATGGTGAGCTTTACGCTGAGCAATTCAACCGGATTGACAGGTTTCCAGGCGACCTTCGGCGGAATTAGTACACCGTACAATTTCCCATCTTCGGGCAGTACGGTGATCCAGGTACCGCAAGGGACTTATGCGACTATTTCAGTAAATGCAGTAGGTACCGGTACGCATAACTTCTCACTGACTGGACAAACAGCTCAAAACGGAGTGCATTCTGCCAGCTTCAGCAACATAGCGGTTGCCACAGGTTCAAACCTCACTTTATCCGTACAATAGTCTATACCTAAACTAAATAGCGATGACCAGGAATAAATTCAACGTTATACTAGCCATTGCGCTACTGTGGTGCATAGTGGCAAAGGCGCAAACATATGTCACTTCGCCGATGACCGGTACACCGGCTGCAGGGGGATATTTTAGTAACACTTCGATTACACTGAGCCCGAACTTTTCGTTCACCGCAACCTCGGGGCAAAGTCTTAGTTTAATGATCGCGCCACTGGATTGCATGCCAACGCCTGCAACCATGAGCCTGAACCAGAATTACGTGCTTACATCCAGACCGCGTATAAGCGGTATTAAAACGGACTCGGCTATGGCTGGCCATAGTTCCTGCGATATGATGCAGACCGTTCAATATGTAGATGGGCTCGGAAGGCCGGTCCAAACCATACAGGTGCAGGGCTCCCCTTTTGGATTTGATATGATCCAACCACAGGCATATGACCAGTATGGGAGGGAGTTGACCAAATACCTACCATACACGCCGCGGACAGGAACGACTGGCAGCTATCGCAGCGCAGCGCTTAGTACCGATCAGGCAGCCTTTTACGGTAGCCCGCCTTCAGGGGTCGGTGCCGTCGCCAATCCTTATGCACAGACCGTATTTGATAATTCGCCGCTTGACAGACCCGTTGAACAGGGAGCTCCTGGTCTGGCCTGGCAGCCGGTGGCCAATAGTACCGCGGGTCATACGGTAAAGATGATTTATACGATCAATAATTCCACTTCGTTTGCTACCGATTCTGTTAACGGCAACCAGGCGGCGAGGTATTATTGTACCATCAACCCTGACGGTAGCCGTACGCTCAATGCTAATGGATACTATGCGTCTGGCACGCTGAATGTAACGATCAGCAAGGATGAGAACTGGGTAAACGGCAGGGCAGGAACAGTAGAAGAGTATAAAGACCTCAACGGGCATGTTGTTTTAAAGCGCCAATACAATTATACCACCTCAGTTCAGCAGTTATCAACTTATTATATTTACGACGACCTTGGTAAACTGGCATTTGTGCTGCCGCCGGCATCTGGAGCAGATGGGGCAGCGTCGATTAGCCAAACCACATTGAACAACCTGTGTTACCAGTATCAATATGATGAGTATGGCAGGCCCGTCGGAAAAAAGATACCCGGAAAAGGTTGGGAATATACGGTATACAACGTGATGGACCAGCCTGTTGCCACACAGGACAGCTTGCAACGCGCCGCCAGCCAATGGCTATTCAGTAAATATGACGCCCTGGGCCGGGTAATTCAGACCGGGGTATGGAACAATGGTATTTCCAGATCCTCCTTGCAAACGACGCTGGCCGGTATCACTACCAACCTGTACGAAGCGCCCGTGAACAGCGGTAACGGCTATACCAATGTCGCCTGGCCAACTACGAATGTGACAGCGACACTGACAACAGACTTTTATGATACTTATGCTAACATCCCCAGCCTGCCGCCCTCGTATGTTTTAAGCAGCGGTGTGAGCCAGTTGACAAGAGGCTTGCCGACCGTAAAAAAGACAGCAGTGCTCAATACGCCCACTGATCAGTTATGGGATGTGATGTACTATGATGACCTGGGCCGAACAACCCAAACCTTTGCACAGCATTATCTGGGCGGCACAACAGCCCTAAACACCAACAACTACGATCAAACCACCACCACCTATAACTTCAGTAACCAGCCAACCACCGTGACACGCAAGCACTGGACAAGTGCAACGTCTTCATACCCGCTGGTTACTGTCGCCAACACTTACTACTACGACCATATGGGCAGGAAGCTTTCAGCATGGGAGCAGATCACCAATGGAAACAGTACGCCTACTACCAAAACGCTGATCTCCAAGATTGATTACAACGAGATCGGCCAGGTTCTGAATAAACACCTTCACAGTACAGACAGTATCAACTATTTGCAGACCATCGCTTATACCTATAACGAACGGGGTTGGCTGTCATCGACCAGTGCACCGCTTTTCGCCATGCAGCTGTACTATAATACCGGTTCAGTCAAAGCCTATAATGGTAATATCATGTACCAGTACTGGGGGACTCCCGGCAGCCTGAACAGTAACTATGGTTACAGCTATGATAAGCTTAACCGCCTGACCTCCGGCATAAATACAAATGGCAATAATGAGCAAAATATTGCCTACGACCCAATGGGTAACGTGACCGCATTGAACCGTTATACCACCAGTGCGCTGACCGATCAGTTAAGTTATACCTATAACAGTACGAATCAGTTGCAAAGCGTTACTGACGCCACAGGCAGCAATACAGGCTTGCCCGCGGGGACAACGAATTATACCTATGATGGCAACGGCAATATGGTGAGCCAAAATAATGGAACCAACACCGCATTAAATAAAACAATCAACAACTACAATCTGCTAAACCTGCCACAATCGTTAACAGTGCCGAATGGTACGATTACTTATACCTATGATGCCACAGGACAAAAACTCAGGAAGGTAGCCGTAATCAACGGTATAACTACAACAACGGAATACATAGCAGGTATACAATACAAAAACAGCACGACGGCAGTCGACTTTATTCAGACAGAAGAAGGAAAGGCAGTCCCCAGTGGAACCAACTATGATTATACCTATTACCTGGGAGACAACCTGGGCAATTCAAGGAGAACCTTTGACACCCAAACAGGAGTAGCTACAACGCAGCAGGTTGACGATTATTATCCGTTTGGTTTGGAGATTAACGGCAGTGTAGTCTCTCCTAAAAATGAATACCTTTACAATAAAAAGGAGCTACAAGAGGAGCTCTCGGAATATGATTATGGCGCAAGATTCTATGACCCTGTAATTGGAAGGTGGAATGTGGTTGATCCGTTGGCGGAAGTTTCAAGAAGATGGAGCCCGTATAATTATGTGGAGAATAATCCGATCAGGCTGATTGACCCGGATGGGATGTCGGCGGGCAATCCAATGGCTCAGACGCAAGACGATGATCCTGGGAAGGAAAATGAAAATTCAAAGAAAAAGACATCTTTGGATTATGATTTGCAATATGCAGCAAATAAAGCAGGTTTCGAGCTTGGGAAGAGTGAAAGCAACTTTGGCGGTGATTTTGTAGGTGAGGGAGATGATAAGGACAAGAAGGGAAAAAACAACAAAAAAGAGAAGGAAAAGGATAAAGAAGCAATCCCAGGTCTGATACTTGCCGGAACCGGAGAAGTAGATGCAGCATTGTTAGCAGATGATGTTACCGTAGTTGGAGCAGCAGATGATTTCGCAATTCCATTTGTCACTATCGCTGGTGTTGGTGCTGCTGGGGCTGCTTGGTTAGAAAGCAAAAAGGATGATATTTTAACCGATATTTATGTGTTGCTCGCAAAAAGTAGTGGGAAGAATGAAAGACATGGAGATTCTGGTGCTCTGTCAAAGGTTGATAAACAAATAAAAGATTTAGAAACACAACTAGCAAATGCAACAAACAATAAGGACAGAGTTAGAATAAAACAAAAAATAAAAAATGTACGTGAGAATGCACAAAGGCAAAGGCGCGGTGAAGAACATTCAAGAGCAAACAAAAGATAATGAAAGAACTCGAACAACCCTTTGAAATATATCCACATATAGGTATTGGTCCATTTAGATTGAACGCTAGCATCAATGATTATTCTAATCTTAAGTTAGCATTCTATGAAAGCGATGATAGTACAGGTTGGGATACCTACGAATTCGAAAATGCATTTTCAATTTATACTGAGAAGGGAATAATTGTATCTATTGCTTGTCGTGATTTGTGTGTTTTGAATGGAGTGAGAGTAGTAGGAGCTCACTATTCAGATTTTCTAAAGACATTTCATCCGACTAACGTGACCCATGATCAAATTTATATGCCAGATGATGACGATTATCAGGACGTATATGATATAGATGACTTAGAATTGCAATTGTGGTGTAGGTATGACACCATCTTAACCGTCTTTTGTTCTTAGAGGAGTCGTGTATCAATGTTATAATTACAAACGATACCAAGCCCAGTCACAAGCTGGGCTTTTACTTTTTATAAGCTAGCCTGGTCTTAGCGTGTTGGATAAGGCCATCAATGGATACTTCATTGACCCACATCTTCTCATTGAATCAAGATAAAAACAGTCCTGTAGTTACACTACCAAACATACCTTGGGATGGACAATATGCGAATGTAATCCCCGAGAACGTAACTTACATCAATTTGCGGGCATTTGGAGACTTAGTTGAAGATATCTATGCGCAGATAATAAGACTCGCTTCCGAGTCGAACTTGGAGCTCATCATAGCAGGTGGGGGACAATCTCTACTTCAAAAGTATACGGTGCTAATTAATCCCACAGGTAGCATAGGACATGATGCTTAGCGTTGGCTTGAATTGTTATGCGACACGAAATAGGGTGTTTTCACGGGGTTGACACGTTGACAAGGACTATGTAATTTGCAGAATAAACATTAGATTATGTCACACTATTTCCTTCGCCCTGAGCTGCATCATTACCCCAAAGAATCTGACTATGTACGCTTGCACTCAGAGTTAGCAGCTATTGGATACTTCCGCGTTATTTGGTCAGAAAGCTTAAAACATGGTACCTGGAGCTATGCGACAGCTTATGATGGCAATGGTAACCTGACTTCCGACCCATCAAAAGGATTATCGGGAATCACTATTCAATATAATCTGTTAAACTTACCACTAAGTATAACTTATACCTATGACGCCCTAGGAAATAAATTAAGACGGGTGAGCACAGTAACCGGGAAAACGGACTACATTGGAGGTATTCAATATGATGACAACAATACCGGAACCTCCACATTAAGCTTTATCCAAACCGAAGAAGGGCAAGCCACAGCCACACCTAGCGGCTATGATTATACCTATTATCTCGGCGACAATCTAGGTAATACCCGTGTCACATTTGATACAAAAGATGGCATCGCGAAAGTTACTCAAAAGGATGATTATTATCCATTTGGTATGGAAATTAATGCCAAAGTTCCGTCGGTTAAAAATGAATATCTTTACAATAAAAAAGAGCTTCAGGAGGAGCTTTCAGAATACGATTACGGCGCACGGTTCTATGACCCGGTGATTGGTAGGTGGAATGTGATTGATCCAATGGCAGAGGTAAGCAGACGGTTTAGCCCTGTAAATTCCTTCCCAGTTAAAGATGTAATCTTCTGATTGAGTTGATTAGCGGTAGGATAACCTTTATTAACGGAAAAGCCTGCGCCTAATAATAAAGAAATATTGCTCATAGTGTTTGTTATAAGTTTGTACAAAATTAGTGTTTGCCTACCCATTAAAATCATATAGAGGAATGAGGACATTTTATCTAAATTTACAATTGAGCTCTCGAATACCGGCTCTCTAAATGCAAACTAAACCCGAAAAAGATATTGACCAACGACGCCGTTGGTTTCTGAAAGAATTCTTACCAGATGGCTTACCGGCAGCGCTCCATAAATTTTCTTCCATCAACGCAAATCTCCACAAAAGCTTAAAAGAAGGATACCTTTGGCATTCGCGCCCTTCTACATTTAATGACCCGTTTGACTGCTACAAACACTTGTTAAAGTTTGAACCGACTGAAAAGGATATTGTTGAATTCTGTACAAGGAATTACGCAGATGGCGAAATACCTCTTGCAGGGCAGATAGCTTACCTTTTGAAAAACCCACAAAAACTTGTCGAGGCCCAGTGGAAGTCAATGGATGATTCCATAAACGGCCAAGGCATCTGCTGTTTTGCTGAAAATTTCAAAAACACTTTAATGTGGTCGCACTATGCTGCAAACCACACAGGCGTATGCCTCACTTTTAACCCACATAAGGATCTTTCACCCCTTATTGTTAAAGTTCGATATACGGATAATTTTACTCCGAGGAATTATTATGAGAATAATAGAATAGGAGCATTGATTATGCTATCCACCAAATCAAACGATTGGCAATACGAGCAGGAATATAGGAGCATTTCAGCGAAACCTGGCCCCAACTTATATAAAAAAGAAATGCTGACTGAAGTAATATTTGGTTGCAAAGCTGCTCAGGACGATATATTCGGAATCATGCAAACAATAGAAACAGCCGGGTACACAAACGTTAAGTATAGCATAGCCTTCATGGAAGAAAATAGCTTCAAATTAGGGTTTAAGCCTTTAACGACATTTTAGGAAAGAATAACTGATATAAATAATAAGATGCAAGAAGCAATTGTGATAAGCTGGCCCGAGAACATTAACGATCCGGACGCAGAAGAATTGATTAAATTAGGTACAATGGAACTTAAAATAGGAAGTTTCAGAACGGAGCCCGACGAGTTATATGCCGCAAACGAGTGGATCATTCCCACGACCTTCACTGTTACAGTAACCGGGCTGTTTTTTAAATCATTTGTGGAGGAGGCTGGTAAGGATGTATATAAGTTAATCAAATCGAGGATCAAACAATATATTTTAAAACGGCGGGAAATCAAAACCAAATTGATTGCCGCCGACGCTTCACCAAATAAATTATCTAAAATGTATGACCAGTCTTTAACTGTTTCACTAAAGGCCAGGATACACACAAGGCTGTTGGTCAATGTGATGATCAGTGAAAAAGTTGATGATGAAGAAGGTGATGAAATGCTGGAGGGCATGTTCCAGGTACTTACATTCCTTTATGAAGATTGCCAACAAACTTTACCGGAAGAAAATGTGAATATGAACAGCCGCCCCGAGGAGGTCTATTTAGTAGCAAATCCGGAAACACGCAAATGGGATATTTTTACACCAAAGCAGATGTCTGAAAAATATCGTAACACATAAAAATTGAACAATTTAAACTACGCAAATAGGCTGCGCAGTTGAGTTATTGTTTTGTAGGTATTACATTAACCCGCCAATTCAATGTTGAAATCAGATATAAAACAAGCTATTAATCGGTATCATTTTTTGGTAGAGACGCTATTTACTATTAATGAAAAAGTTTACGCCGCTTTTAAAGAGGATATGCGCTGGTTTTCATTTGCACCGCGAATTGTCATTAAATTTTTGAATCAGGCCCTAACCTTAAAGATGCTGTTTAATGAAAAGCAAATAGAACTACCAGACAAATCCGTAAAATCCTTCGAGGACTTGTCTGCAATTTATGCCATCTTGAGAATGCAATTCGAAACGCATGCCTTATTCTATCACCTATTCATTCCCAGTGGTGATATGGAGGAAAATATAATTCGGTTCCGTTTGTGGGAATTGGATGGTGTTCGCGGGCGGATCAAAACAACGGCTATACCTAATGCAAAGTTAGTAGCAGATCAAAATTATCTGGGTATTATCGAGCAAGCTATTACAAGTTTGCGTTATTACCGCAACCTGGAAGCTAAAACACAAAAGTTTTTAATGGATAACGCCTGCTGGCGCTTCAGTTCTGAAAGTTTAAAGGCTAAACAGCTTCGGCCAATATCTTATGATCAGCTCATTAAAGGAACCGGTATCAAACAATCTATTTTTGCAAATCTATATGCTCATTTGTCTACTCATACTCACCCCGGTTATGTCGGTGTTGTACAAAGCTGTAGCCTCACAGAAGATGAAACGACTATTGGTCGCTATGTCGCAATTATGAATGCCTGTTTTGTGACCTCGTTTATGATCGAAGACCTGGCTAAACGGTTTACGCAGGGTACGGAATATATGAATGGCCTCAGTGAAAACGATAGGGCGGTTTACGAATCCATTCGGAATGGTGGAAGGAATAACAATAACTAAAAAAATAAAAGATGACTTACAACGAAGCTCATTTTAGTGTTGAATTGAATCAGCGGCTTAGTAAAAAACTAGATGTTTTGCTGACCTGGCAGCAGCATGTGGTAGATTATATGGTTAAATATTTGGTTTCCTGTAATGGGCAAACACAATTAGCTAGTTGCGGGAGTTTTATCCATTTATTTGCTAAGATCAGGTTTAATCTAGACGCTGCTAACCAATTATTACCATTGCTTTACCGTGATGCCCGGTTTAAAACCAGTGTAAATTTGCTTTACCGAACAATAGTAGATGATATCATCAATGCTTATTATTTGTTTTGTACGGTTGCGATGGCGGACCCTGATCAACAGGCCCTCACTAATGAACTGGCCATCTTTCATAAGGAATTTATCCTGAGTACAATTGTTGGTATTAACGCCGACCGGGAATTTGAAAAAATGATCGACGAGTTAAAAGAGGTAGAATCCACACCGGACATCGATGTAGAACAGGCATTTAAAACGGCCAACCCAGAGCTATTCAATCAGGATGGGACATGGAAGAAAAATACCGAGATCAGGGCCACTACCAGCCCTTATTTTATCAACCTTTTTAATCAAAGTAACGGAAGCGCAAAATCTTTTATTACGGAATCAAAAAAGATAGAGTTTATCAAAGCAAGGGGCATTACGACACATAACAACTTAGAAGCGATGTTTAAATACCTTTCTCAATTTCAGCACTACAGCCCTAAAGCTCATGACCTGTTAAACTCTACTATCGATTTTGATGTGGAAATCTATCAACGATGTCTCGGCGAAATAGTAATGCTGCTCGATCAATTGTTTCAGGTATTATCACTTCAAGATAAAGAAGGCCTAAAAGCTGAATGGGATGTTTTGGCACCTTTGGTCTTTAACAGTTTTTCAAGTTGATGCGATGGAAGACTTTATATCCATAGCACAAATAAAAAACAACCTCCTTGAATGGAATGAATCTTTGAGCAATATCAATGATATGCCGTTGGAGCAAGCTTATTTGTTGATGAAACGGTATTTACCTTATTTTCATCACATACAGTTTTCCGATACACTATATCCTATGACCATCTACAGAGCACGTATCATTGACAGGGATAGTACTGAAGATATCTCCAATCCACGCACTTTTTCCTTTCCGCCGAAAGAAAAGTGCAAGACCTATCAAAGAGCCAGTGTTCCCGGCTTTCCTGTCTTTTACGGCGCGATGGACGCTAAAACAGCCATTGAGGAACTCAGGACAAATTCAGTTCAACCGATCAAAAAAGGCGACCAATTTTACTTATCTGAATGGAAGATCAATAAAAACGTATTATGTACCTTCAACTGTTTGACCTTTTCGGATATAATCGGCGATCAGTATTTAATAAGCGGCATTACCGAACGAGTAAACCAGGCGCTTAATATCCTTTTGTCCAGTACGCCAGCAGCTTTTAAAGAGGCACAAATTTATTTGTATAATCAGATCAGCCAGTTATTTCTAATAGGTAAATATCTGCAAAGCGGCCCAATTGCTTATCAAATCTTATATGGAGAGGATAATTCAACTGATAAAAAATCAGATGGCATTTTGTACCCGAGTTGTTCTAATCAATTTAATTCCATTAACTGTGCGTTATTGCCGGATTTTGTCAGAAAGCATATGCACATGGAAGTCGTTCATAAAATGGCTTTCGAACATTTTGAAGATGATTCGGCGCACTCGCTTGGACATTATTTTGGTACAATAGTAGACGATAAGATTGAATGGAAAACATATCTCACTGAATTTTTCGGCGAATATACCATGTCACTTGACCTTACTATAAAATGGATGGACAAAACCATTGAGGACGCTGCGTTTTTTGTAAGGGGCCAGGGAATGAATTTAACCCGGTTCTGTGAATCCCTTATCGACGATATAAATTTTGAGGCGATCAGCATTTCCGGTGAGCACGAAGAACGCTACAAAAACAATGGACAACTAGCGCTTGATTTTACTTTTGATATGAGTAGAGAAAATTGTTACTTGAAACATAACGATGAGATTAATCCGGTCAAGCGTTTATTGTTAACCATCCCAGCAAATACTTCTGCTAAAAGTGTTGCCGCAGATTTAGTACGGGGAAAGTAGTTTAAATTAAGCCTATTTTATGACAGCGAATGACATTACTTTAAAGGCCACAGATTTTAAATATCCGACAAAGGAAGAATTACAAAAAGTTAAAGCTAGCCGTCCAAAATTGGCACGATTAAATTTCCCTATTGTGTCCGAACTCTCCGTTCTTACCGACCCTACTATTTCATTAGAAGACATCGCGAGAGGAAGCCAGCTCTATTGGTGGAACCATGCACTGGCTAACCGCTTAGGCAGTCTCGAACATGCTTACACCACCGCACTCGTAAATCACGATAGAGGTTTGCCCGATGATATCAGGCAGTATAAAGAAGAACATTACATTAACAGGGTACAGTTTGGCTTTTATAGTGAAACCTATTTTTACTTTTTTGGCAGCGTCCGCGATACTGTTGCTCAACTCGTCAATATCTATGCAAACACAAGGTTACAAGATCACCAGGTTTATTTTAGCGATAAGTTTTTCAAAAAAATAAAGGACCGGAATCTAAAAGACTTACTAATTGGCTTCGCAGATTTAACAGCACGCACCGCTGACATTAGAAATAGCCTAGCGCATCGTTATTTGCCTACACATGACGACAACAGACCCAGGATCACTTTTCAAAATGGGACCCCGACTTTGGAGGTAGTGCGTAGCGAGCGTATAAAGTCCAGTGAATTGTTGGAGGAGATAAAAAAATCATTTCGGCAATTGGGCGATTTCCTCGATGCACTTAAAACAGAACTATCCGTGTAGCAAGAAATTTGAAAGCAAGCTCATGTAAGGCAATATTTTATGTAATTTCATCTTCAATTAATCTTTTACATGGATGCTTACCAAAAACTTCAGACTTTAGATAGCTCACGCAAAATTGGTGAGGATCTATTTAATGAATTGAAGGCGGCTTTTGCAGAAAGCTATTTATTGGACAAGAACTATGCAGAAAGGCTTGAATTACATCGCAATCCCCATGAAGTTAAGAATGAATTGTTGACTGACTTGAATACTTACCTACAAAAACTGCAGCAAAGGGAGGAAATGCGAGACATTGACTTGGAAAAAAACTCTTCAGGTTACGTGCCTACCAAAGTTGCCGAAATATGGCGCGCTGATAAAAGGTTAGATTCCGATTATGAAGCTATCGAAAGGTACTGCAAATTAAGGTCAAGAGACTTCAATACGACTGCTGTTCACATGGCAGAATACAAAGCATTATCTGGCCTGTTTACTAAAGTCCAGGACTCGATGTATATAAATCAACCCAGTGCACCGATTATTCCACAAGTATCGGTGGGAAAAACAGTCCATCCGCTGAATTTTGTACACTTGGGTTGGGATCAGTTTGAGTGGCTGGTATACGCCTATGTCTTTCAGTTGAGATCGTGGGAAAGAATAGAATGGCTCGGGCAGTCCGGCGGGGATGGCGGCAAGGACATTTGGGGAGAATATCAGGACAAAAGTTATTGCTACCAATGTGTTAACTACCGGGCACTGGAATTTAAAAAAGTAAAAGAAGACATCGATAAGCTGGTTAAGACAAAAACGATTCCCGATTTTTTTATCGTAGTATGTGGCGGTCGTGTCAGTGCCAACATGCGTATGATGATGAGCAGCTATGCCGCTCAATTTGGCATTGCGGAAACCGCGATCTGGAGCGCCCCTGAATTCGAGGAAAAACTGCGGTCAGATATGCCGGACCTGGTAAAACGTTTTTTTGAAGGCCAGGCATTCCCTGAAGTACCTAAAGACGATCAGGAAATGGTTAAATTGCTTGCGGAATGTTTTGACCGCCCCGCCTTTACGACGCCTTTTCACAGGGACGTCAATATCCTTCATTTTGAAAAGGCCATTACCGATACTATCGAAGTTTTAAATACAGGAGTGCACCGGCTGAGGGATGGGACAATTATCAGGAATGTCCCAACAAGACACCAAATTAAAGACGACATTCTGCGTTCAAAGATTGCTGGAATATATAAATCGGTGGTCGGACTTAGAGACGCTTTCATAGATTTAAAAAGCAAAAAAGAAATTGAGCCTTGTGGTTGCGGAGAGCGAGACTGCCCGGTGTATATCCTTTCAGACAATGCCTGTGAAAAAATGGATCGTATCAGAAGCGATATTTTCATACAATTCAAGTCTGCAAAGCCTGATTTTAATTTGCAATTAGACAATCAGTGAAAGCAACCGTTATACACCTCGAAAACATGTTTGCGAATCTTTGCAGGGAGGCATACCCGCACGAATGGGATGAGAATTTTATCTCATTCCGGCTCATGCAAGAGCTAAGAAATTTGTTTGGGAACCGGGTTATCCATTTTCAGGACTGGTCTAAAATTGTTGATTGGCAATCGTTCAAAAACAGGGGAAAACAGGAAACCAATTACGGGGACATCGCCTTGCTGGTCAATATCCAGTTCACTTCCAACGAAGTGTTAAAAGGTGTTGTTTGCCTGGAGGCTAAACGAAAATTCGTCTCTCACAGTTTTGAATCGCTGGACACCGCGCAGATAGATCGTATCCAGGGTAATCTGCCTTATGCCCATCTTTTGTTGTACAGTTATGATAACCACGATCTTCCATTGAAATTTCCGGATCATTCGGAGTGGAGAAGTCATTTTTGGGTCTCTCCCTTAAATACCGCCGGGCAACTTTTACATCAGGTTAGAAGGAGTGATAACCTAAAAATATTACGCACCTCGTTTCCTTTTTCTATGTTTCTCACTTCCCGTATATTTTGGGGACATGATTTAGATTTTCGGGGGAATATTTATAATGATATTGCAGCTGGCAACAGTCGGCTGATCGATCCTGATTATTTAGGAGTCATTAATATTTATTACGAAGATCAACGGCCGGTAACAGTTTCGCTGGCTGACATTTGGCAGGAGATATAAATTTGGCGCTATTCCAGTCCCTCACTAAAAAAATCTGCGACGGTTACATTTCACACTTTGATCACTTTAAGCAAACTGGTGTCCTAAATGTCAAAGGTTAATTAGACATTTTTCAATGGTGTAAGAATTTGACCAATCAATATCCAGGCAAAAATTTTTTCGATTGTTTAGGGTGTGATAAAGGTTATGAGACGAGTTAATTCTTTTTTTAACGAGCTTTCTGTCAACTTAACGAGCTGGCATACTTTCAATGATGATAAAATCACAATAGTCGATATCGGTTTTATCAAAATATTTAATTTGCCCATCTTTGATAATTTGACCGTTTTCCTGCCATCTGATGTCCCACTTACGCTTAGCGGGCGCTATAATGGGCTTTTCAAGTTCTTGCCCATTTGCGTTAAATTTAAGTTCCCATCTCCATTTCGGCATATGCCTGCTTGATAAATAAGATTCTACTGACCAAAGTTCTATTTGCTTTTCTGTCGGTGATTTCGATTGGTCAGCACACGGCACTAAAATTTTATAAAGATGCCTGCCTTCTTCTTTATTATTGTAATCGGCGAAATCAGGTACTTGTGGGTATCTCATAAATCCAATCTTTTTCCAGGCAGTTTCTGAAGTTGCGGGCTGGCAATGCAAATAGGCCACAACAAAACCTTGTCGAATTAAATGATCGAGAACAGTTTGAGTTAAGATTCTGCCATAACCTTTTTTCCGAAATCCTGGTTTGATTTCTGCGATTTGAATTTTAGTTACTTTGGTATAATTGAACCAGGTCAAAAAGCCAATTGCGCTTTTGCCTTGTAAAATAACCGACATTTCATTCCTGTCAAAAGAGTATTCAATACTATTCCAATTGCAATAAAAACCAGCAAAGCGTTTTTTTTGATCTTCAACTAAAAGCCATTGCTTTATCTCACTAAGATGTTCGTGTGTCGGCTGAAAAATTACCTCTATGCCTTCCATGAACATAAAGATAATATTACCCGTTCACAAATTTGAAAACTACCCAGCTCTACATATTCAATTAACACCCAGCCCTCGAAAGCGGGGTTTTTTGTAGCTTTAATCTTTATAAAGCCGATCAGCCATTATGTTTGACATTGATTACCTTAACCATCTAATTGCCAATGGCGTAGAAGAAAATTCGGAATTAGAATATAAAGCCGCAGCAGCATTGCAGCAGGAGGAAAAGAAAAAAATCGAAGCCTCCAAAGACGTTTCCGCATTTGCCAACTCTAATGGCGGCATACTAATCTATGGCATTAAGGAAAATCAAGCCAATAAACATTTGCCTGGTAACATTGACCCAATAGACCGAAAAGTCATAACGAAAGAAGGGTTGGAACAAATTCTTAATGCCAGGATAAGACCACGCATAAATGAACTGAAAATACATGTTGTAACAATTGAGGATGATCAGGTAGTTTATGTTTTAGAAATACCAAAAGGGGAAACAGCGCACCAGGCGGATGATCGCAAATATTATCGGCGACATAACTTTACCACAGAAGCAATGTATGACCATGAAATACGTGATGTCATGGCAAGGCAAAAAGCACCCCAAATCAAAATCCATTTTGACGTTGGACAAAAGTCTAACGTATTTATTGCGCCGAATGGTAGACCTATGCTCAGCCAGCAAAGCCCATATCTTTATTTTTTAAATGTTCATATTGAAAATGTTGGGAAAATGTACGCCACATATATCAACATTATAGTAAGCTTACCGGAGCGCATAATTGATTTTATGTGCGATGAAGGGGATAATAGAATTATTCAAATTCCGCTTGACAATAAAGTTAGGGATGAGATTGAAACGCCCGAAGATAACCGCTCATTTTTTGCGATTGGACATATGGACAGATCCAAACAATACGGGCCAGCAAGGAATGAGCCGCTATTACCCGGCATGCAGATGACCCTGAAATCTTTTCCAATCTACATCGAAAGTATTGAGGATGGTGATGTAATTAGCTGGACACTAAATGCCGATAACGCAGAACCCAAAACGGGTACATTAGAGTTCGGTCAGATAAAAGGTTATGAACTTAAATGACAATGAACTATCAAATCGACAACACCATAAAAGCCGGCATTTTTAAAACCGGGCGTCATTTACTTTTTAGGCGGCCCATATTCTACATTTATCGTCGAAATCAGCAGTAAATCACTCTCAAAGGTGTTGCCGTTACCTATACTCTGGTATCAAGAGTTTGAAGAATTGTAATTTGTTTGAAGATTTCCTTTTGGGACTGTAAAACAAGATGGACTACAAAATCAAGACTCCATATTCCTATTTTTGATTTCTTCTTCCTATTGCTACCTTCGAAAATATGTCATCTCCCAATCAATTCTTCCGTTTTAGAGGCCGTTTTGACTTTTCACCGAACCGGTTTGAAATCGGCAATCCCATTATCCAGAATAAAATTCAGGCTGATAATTTCTTTTTAAAGAAGCTACATAGCTTGTCAGAAAATGAGTTTGAAGCTTACTATAACTTTCATCGCTCTTATTTTTTGGAAAGCCATCCAAACAAGGAGGACGGATTTTTTAAATATGTCTTAGGCATCGTCAATAACCGTATCAACTATTTAAATAGCGTCAACCCCTTTACGGGCACAGCTAAGCGAAACGTTGGACCCAAAAAGCAACTCGAAGCATTTTTGGAATTCTTGAAATCAATTGATCGCTGGCATAAGACCGAACCTCTCGAATCAGTTATCGGCGATAAGGATATTCAGATTGATAAACTGAAGGAGCGCATCGCCGAGTTGGAGGCCCAACTAAAAGAAGCCACCAAATATGACGCCCCTGAAAAGGTGGTAATCGATAAGGGCGGGATACCTGTTTTTATGGACTTGTTTCGTCAGATGCAGGATTTAATCCTGCCTAACAACAACAAGCTTACCCGTTCGCAAACGCAAAGCCCTTGGTATAAAATGATCGCCAAATATTTTATGCAGGGCGACAAAGAAATCTCTATCGATACTGCCCGTAACTATTTCCCTGCTAAAAAAGACGATAAGCCTACAAAGTTTATCGAGATCGCCGAAAAGGACAAGCTTTTCAAAATCGTTCGCAAGGAAAACAAGTAGTATTTGCTTTCCAATCGTGACCAAACGCCTCCATTGGTCATATAAACCTGTCATTCGGTCTTGACATTTGTCCTCATACCGTTCAGGCGATTTCAGTTGAAACCGCTATTGAACAGGTCTATAATTAATCAAACAGGAGGGACAGATGAATCTGGAAATTATCACCAAAGAAGACCTTAAACAATTTAAAAGTGAGTTACTGACGGAGATCAGGCAATTGATGCAGCCCGGACAGGGTCAATCCAAGAAATGGCTCAAAAGTGTAGAAGTCCGAAAGCTGCTTAATATCTCACCGGGCACCTTGCAAAACTTGCGGATCAATGGCACGCTGAATTATAGCCGCATCGGCAGCATTATCTATTACAAGCAGGAGGACATTAACAAGCTATTGGAAGGAGGCTTGAAATGAACGCCAAGGCACCCGTAAAAGAATTGGCTGATTATGGCAAGTTGCTTAAACGCATGAGCGGCGACGACCGCTTAATGGCTACGCATGTCAGCCTTTTTACCGCACTGTTTATTCAGTGGCAGCGCAACAGCTTTGTCAGTCCTTTTCCTATCACCCGGAGGGAACTAATGACCCATAGCAAGATCGCATCGGTAGCCACATACCACAAATGCATCCGGCAGTTGGATGACTATGGCTATATCCGTTACCAGCCAAATTACCATCCTCGAAAAGGCAGTTTAGTTTACTGGCCGGAGATTCTGATTTAGTACCTGGATACAAATGAACGCGAGAGAAAGTAACGGGATATTTCTATCCCAAAGTAAGGAGCAAGTTTGTGTTTTTGTTGCCACAAAAACTCCCGGATGCCTGCAGCACCGGGCAAACTTGCCTTTTGCGCCCGTTGGTTGCAAAAGGGAAAAAGGGAAGACGTTATTAACAACTTTTAGATGGTAGCGAACACAGCGAAGAAAGATAATCAAGCGACAGTTAAGCCCAGGAACAGAGGTGGTGCACCTAAGAAAAGAGTCCGACGAGAATTGATTGTTCGCATAAGAATGACAGCTACTGAACGGTTTCAGATCGACACAAAAGCCAAAGCAGCGGGGATGCGATCAAGCAGTTGGATAAGAGCCTCTGCCAAAAGCGCCAAAATCGTTCCCCGTCTAACTGCCGACGAACGGCGGATACTTTGGATGCTCGCTGAGCTGGCCAATAATTTGAATCAATTAACCAAGTTGGCAAATCAACTAGGGCTGTTGACATTGGTACGGGATTGTAGTAAAATCTTGAACGAGATCGACACACTCTTAAAACATTTGAATAATAATGATAGGGAAAGTGATAACAGGTAAAAGCTTTAGTGGCTGTATCCGGTATGTGGTTCAAAAGCAGGATGCGACAATTCTAGATGCTGCCGGCGTCAGGATTCAAGAATCGAATCAAATGATCAATGACTTCAACTTGCAACGGAAGTACAACCCCAACTTAGGAAAAGCGGTAGGTCATATCGTTTTAAGCTGGAGTGCAAATGATACAGCCAAGCTCGATGACCAAGTAATGGTGGATTTAGCAAAGGAATATCTACAGAGAATGAAGATCAAGGATACCCAATACCTGGTCGTGAAGCATAATGACAGGGAGCACCCTCATCTTCATATTGTTTACAACCGGGTAGACAATAACGGTAAAACAATATCGGATAATTTTCAGAAACAGCGTAATGTACAGGTTGCGAAAGAACTGACGCTGAAACATGGGTTTTACCTATCATCGGGGAAAGAACAGGTTAAACGCCAACAGCTAAGAGGAGCGGATAAGGTAAAGTATGAACTATTTGATGCCATCCGGTCTGCCAGCAAAAAAGCAAAAAGTATCGATGAACTAAAACTGGTTTTGGTTAAGAACGGTATCGTTACGCATCTGAAATATAAAGGTAATACCAAAGAAGTGCAGGGTATCAGTTTCAGCAAAGGCGAATACAAATTCAAAGGCTCTGAAATTGACCGCAGTCTAAGTTATGCCAAACTAATTCAGACAATCAGCCAACAGCAACTAAAACCAGAAAAGAGTTTAGCTGATCAATTAAGGGAAGCGATGAAGAATAATAAACACCAAAAAGAGCCTGAAACGCATTACTTGAAACAAATGCTTGCCGCCGGCGCTGAACTATTCGGCGGGCTGATGGCGAATATGCCGGAAGAGGATGATTCGCCGGAAATCAAACGAAGAAAAAGAAACCAACAGGAACAAAGCAGGGGGATATCAAGATGAAGGATATAAATGAACTAAATGAGCGGATGGATCAGGCTGACGAAATTATAGAGAACCTGATCAAAAAGACAACTGAACTCGAAAAGCAAGTGACCAGCATACCCGAAGTCAACATACCGGATTATTCCGCGTCATTAGATACTATCATACAGGCCGTGGATGAAATTAAAGTATCAGGTAGCAAGAGACTTGAACTGGATTTACTTAATGTCATCAATAAAAAATTGGATAATCAACCGAAGCCAGCCCGGCAAATTCGATTTTTATTGTTCCCGGAAACTAACCAGGCGCAGTATTACAAGATTGTTTTCGGTCGGCTGATTCCCTGGGGACTTGCCTTCATGGTAGCGACCTATATCTTTATAACTGGGTATAAAGCTATAGAGGTATACAGATATAATGGAGATGTCAGTCAACCAATTCATTATGAACGTGCCTGGCTTTATTTGCAGCAACATTCGAAGAAAAAAGTGCTAAATGCGATGGATGAGGCATACACTAAAACAGCGGATAAATAGTTTGGGCATTCCCCGATGACTATCGGGGTCCGGCTTTTCGCTATATCTTCTGCGAAGGATTCCGCTTCAATCCGTAATGCAGCAATAAAAGTTTAAAAAAATCGTATGTTTAAGAATTGATCGGCCCCAAAGCCGATTTTGTGATAAGGTTTAGGTAAAAACCTCCAAGCGGCAAGCGCAAGGAGGTTTTATTTGTGCGCCCGGCATGGGGGCAAACTATAGGGTGGAAGTCCCGAACGCGCCTTGATAGTGGGAAGCGTTAACCAAAGGCAAGGGTGTCGCGGGCGACTGCGAATCTGAAGGAAGCCG
>Ga0157374_10000787_pt1 | contig 27777 bp, 22 predicted proteins | sample M25metaG_FD_115308 | JGI IMG/M metagenome (GOLD analysis project Ga0157374, IMG submission 115308) | Miscanthus rhizosphere microbial communities from Kellogg Biological Station, Michigan, USA - M2-5 metaG | ecosystem: Host-associated > Plants > Roots > Rhizosphere > Soil | place: USA: Michigan... | reverse complement strand
GGTTGTCATCCACGCCATCGATATTGAAGCTGTTAAGGCGAGGACGGGCGCCGCCGATCGAGCCTCCTTCCCCTTGGACTCCCGCACCCTGCGTTGTTGTGTTAGGCGCCAGCAACGCCAGATTCAACGGCCCGCCGCCTAGACCGGGACTGGGTAGATCGGACACTGCGCGGGCACCAAAATCATTGCTGAGCTGAGCCGTCGTAGTTTGTATAACGTCGGCTCCGGTGGTAACTTCCACTACGGTCGATGGCGTCCCGATTGTGAGGCCAGCGTCAGCGATGATTACTTGATTCGGCAGGACCTCCACCTCTTTGCGGACGTATTTCGCAAAGCCTGGTGCCACTACTTCGACCGTGTACATGCCAACCAGTAAGTTGGGGAAAACATATTCTCCTGTCGACGTCGCTTTTGTGCTTTCCTTGACGCCGGTAACTTGATTAGTAACAGTAACGTCGGCTCCCGATACGACCGCACGCGCCGGATCCATTACCGTACCGCGCAAGGTCCCATCTAGGCGTTGTGCCGAAGCAGTCGCCAAAGCTACCAGAAAGAATAAGCACGAGATAATGACTCTCGATTTCACTTCGAACCTCCTGAAGGAATACAGGGGCGCACCCCTAGCTATGAGCTTCGTGCCACCATCAACCTTTTCTTGAGTCGGCACGCTGCCGGAATCAAACTTTCTAAGTGGGCAGTGCGCTCGAGGGGGGTCTAACAAAGACGCGCGCAGGTAAGATCAATGATCGAGAAAACCTCTTTGAAGTAGCTTTGAACGGCCGACTTAATGTGAGAGGAATACCGGCGTGGCTGGTGCGTGATGGATTGAGCTATTCGAATAGGCCGGAAGGACCCGGTCTCTCGCTCAAACACAATGGCGAGATCTGTGCCGATCGTGCAATCGCAAGCGGGATCGCAGGGTGCAAAAAGCATCGCCGCCATCCCAAGCACGACTACGATTTTGAGGCAATCCGCCACGGCTGTGAACCTAAGCAAGCCGCTGGCCAAAGTGCTGCAGTTGCAACCGCAAGACTTAAGGTCTAGCAAAAACTCAGTATACTACTTTGTAAATAGTAATGGAAAAGGTACTCTGCATTTCCATATCCTGGCACCTTTGCGTCGTGGACATTACCGGTCATCGGCCTACTTTATTGAGCTTAGGTACTCCCTGAGGAACTCAGAAAGTAGGGGTTTGCGCCAAGTCCGATAGACCGTTGCGCTTTGACCAGCAAGCGATTCATTGATTCTTTGGAACTTAACCGATCCGACGGGCGATCGAATGCAAAACTTGATGAGTTCTCTCGAACTGAACATCTATGTACCCGCCTTGACGAGCCATGAACAGTGGATGTCACCGCACTGTAATAAAACTGTAGTTCCATGCTCAAAGCGGGAGATCTTGGGCACAAGAGGATTCCAACGCTGGGTTGGTAAGCGGTTGAAAGGTACCCAGCCTACGTGAATCATTGCGACTTGCAGACTCGTTTGTTCCATCGGATCCTCGCAGCGAGATCACCTGCGTCGCTTTGTGTGCCGCATGAATGTCGCTCGATTATCAAATCAGGAACGCCCGGGGTGGTTTGCTCTACGAGCACTTGGCACGAGCTAATTTCTCGCAATATCTTTCCCACTCGCTGAGCGGTTCAGTCGAAACTTTGAACTGCAGGGCATTTTCGCGCGAAAACTGGTCGCCGATTTTCCCATCCTTCAGGAGCACATACCAAGGTGTTTCCATGCGATAAGATCAATGCATGAAATCTTCGAGCGCCGAAACTGAAGGAGCCATGGGCACCGCCCAAGAGCCTCGTCCGTCGAACTTCCTGCGTGACATCATCGCAGAAGACATCAGGACCAAGAAGTACGGGGGCGCTGTCATCCAGACGCGTTTTCCTCCGGAGCCCAACGGATATCTTCACATCGGCCACGCGAAGGCCATCTGCATCGATTTCGCTTTGGCCGACGAAGTCCATGGCAAGACCAACCTGCGCTTCGATGATACGAATCCCGAGAAGGAGGAAACTGAGTATGTCGGGTCGATCCAGGAAGACGTCCGCTGGCTGGGCTTTGACTGGGAGCGACTTTGCTACGCCTCGGACTATTTCGATCAGCTTTATGAATGGGCGCTCAAGCTGATTCGCGACGGTAAAGCGTACGTGTGCGATCTTTCCGCAGAGCAGGTACGCGAATATCGCGGCACACTCACTCAGCCCGGGAAAGATAGCCCTTATCGCAACCGTTCCGTCGAGGAAAATCTTGACCTTTTTCAGCGCATGAAGGATGGCGAGTTCCCCGACGGTGCGCGCACTCTGCGGGCGAAGATCGACATGACCTCCCCCAACCTGAACATGCGGGATCCGGTAATGTACCGTATTCTGCGCGCGGAGCATCACCGTACGGGCACTCGGTGGTGCATCTACCCAACTTATGACTGGGCACACGGACAGTCCGACTCAATTGAGAAGGTCACCCACTCGATGTGCTCGCTAGAGTTTGCAGATCATCAGCCTCTCTACAACTGGTTCATTGAAAACCTGGCAATCTTTCCCTCAAGGCAGATTGAATTCGACCGCTTGGCTATCACATACACTCTGCTCAGCAAGCGCAAGCTGCTGCAACTGGTAAACGACGGCCGTGTGTCTGGTTGGAATGATCCGCGCATGCCGACTTTGTCAGGGATGCGGCGGCGCGGATACACCCCTGAGGCAATTCGCAATTTCGTAGCTGCCGTCGGAGTATCGCGCACTAATGGCGTCGTAGAGCTGGCGATGCTCGAACATTTTCTGCGGGAAGACCTCAACAAGCGTGTACCAAGAGTTATGGCGGTGTTGCGCCCGATAAAAGTAGTGATCGATAACTATCCCGTCGATCAGGTCGAAGAAATGGACGCGGTCAACAATCCGGAGGATTCAATGGCGGGTACGCGCAAGGTCCCCTTCTCACGCGAAATCTACATCGAGCACGACGACTTCCGCGAAATTCCTCCGAAGGGTTACTTTCGGCTCTCGCCCGGACGAGAAGTACGCCTGCGCTACGCCTATTTCATCACCGCCAACAGCGTGGTAAAAAATGACAAGGGCGAAGTCATAGAGGTGCATTGCACCTATGATCCGGCAACGCGTGGCGGAAATGCGCCCGACGGTCGCAAGGTGAAATCTACGATTCACTGGGTATCAGCCCTGCACAGCATCGATGCGGAGGTGCGCCTTTATGAAACGCTATTTAACAAGGAAGATCCCAACGAGTTGAAAGAAGGGCAGGACTTCGCAGCCAATCTAAGTCCCAGCTCGTTGGAGGTCGTGCCACAGGCGAAACTCGAGCCATCAATCGCTAATGCTGTCGCAGGCAATCGCTATCAGTTCGAGCGGTTGGGATACTTCTGCGTCGATCCAGACTCAATGCCAGACAAGCCGGTGTTTAACCGCACTGTGGCGTTGAAGGATAGTTGGGCAAAGGTGGAGAAGAAGCAGGGTGGGAAGGGGTAAAGCCTACGGTTAATCGGAATCTCAAATTTATTCATCCCACTCTAATTTCACAGGAAAAGCCCGGAAACATCGACAGAACCTGAATTTGTGGGATTCGCAGGCAACACCCCGTTCCCGCGACTTTCGTCAATTGGTGATCAACGCAACGACGTTCGCAGACCCTTGGAATTCCTGAATGGCTCTAGAGTCGCGGGGCAACCCTCTCTAACGCCTCCGCCGAGCTGATGACGGGATGTATCTCAAACTCCACTAGGTCGCTCCAGGACTCCATCCACTCATCCAGAAGGGTGCGATCTTCTGTCTCCATCAGCTGGAAGCAACGAGAGAGGTTGTCGTTCACCCAGCTCGACACGTATGAAAGCCCCTCTGGTGCCAACCGCCCGCGGTCTCGGAACCGCCGATAAACTGACACAGCATCTCCGTTCCGGAAATGTTCGATAACCATATACAAACTCATTCGAGATTCCCCTAGCGCCAAAATTCATCGAAACCACAACAGCCATACTAAATGGCGGAGGTGTTTTCAAACTTGGGCGACATGAACGGTCCGTACGCTCGACTTGCTTGCCATGGGGAAGATTCGGCAGCATTTCCGCCACGGAACGGCTGGAAAAGGTTGATGAACACTGGTATTTCAGCGAATACGATTTCACGGTCTTCCCCTGGCTGATCATTTTCGTCGCGTTCTCGGTTTGCATTCTCGCATCCGTAGTTCTCTATTTTTATTTGCGACGCCAGAAGCGGGAACAACGCGTCCCAACAACTAGTTAGGCCGGGGGAGGACGGTGCCCCAAGTTACCCAGGATTGCAGTTGTGACTCATGGATTGACAACGTAGATCACTGACTTTACCCATGCAGCCTTCGTATTGTCATATGCCTGGACGCCAACACGATGTACTCCTGGTCCGGGCAGAGTGATCACCGTTCCGCTCGGCAACGAGCTCACGCTTGGATAATCCGCATACTTCAATCCGTCCACATACACCTGCATGTGAGCCGCGGCGTCGGGGCCGTATGCCGCAGCCGAGATTCCAAATGTCAGTGGAACGTGATTTCCGTCGAGGGGTGCTGTGATGTGGACGATCTCTGTGTCCGGTCCGCCAAATGTATTCGGAAAATTTAGTGTGAATTGATTGTATTTATCAGCCTTGTAAGGCGGAATGCCCACGGGGAAGTTTCTAGGACTGCTGGCGATCGAAGGAGAATAGGTGAACACGGACACCGTCTTCTTCGCTGGGCTCACGGTGAGAATTCGAAGATAACCGTACCCAAAATAACCACCGTTTCCCTGTCCCTGAAAATCTGAGAGCACTTGGATCGGGCGGTAGGGATTCGAGCAGAGAGTGCTCCACGACTGCACCGTGCAGTCCACGTGCCCAGTTCCGTTGTAGGCAGGCACATTAGGGTAATCCCCAGGGCTGGGATTACGAATGTGTCCACTCAGGGCCATGAACAGATTTGGGTGAGCGCCGATCAGTTTGTACCAGAGCGCGATGCCGTCCGCCCCGCCGCCAACTGGCTGGTAAGATGCCCAAGAATCGGTTAAGCAACTGTAAATGCTGCCGGGGAAGCCGGAGCACAGGGGATAGGCGGAGCCAACCGGATGAGTGGAAGAAAACGTTGGTCCGGAACCGTCATTGGCAAGGTAGGCATGAGTGACGACGATGACTGGGCCAGCGAAATTCGAGACAAGCTGGTTGGCAGTCGCCAAGATAGAGCTGCGCGGAAATAGTTCTAGAGACAAGATCATGTAGTTCGTAGAACCAATTTTCATGATCTTGTAGAAATTTGGCGTGCGATTTCCCGCGGAGTCGAGCAGGTAAGCCGTCGGATTGACAACTGGCGGAGATAGATAGTGGAAGTAATTGCTCGTTCCGCGCGGTTGCGGCCGATCGCCTTCGCAATCGTAGTCGTGATTGCCAATGGTTAGCTGAAAATAGATTCCGTGATTGGTAAGAATGCTGATCGCCGTACGAGCGTGTTGCCACTGGGCTTGCCAATTGGAGGGCGGCGCGTTTGCGCAAGATCCAATCACGTTTCCGTAGCTGTCGACTGGATAGCCTCCACCGTCGACGATGTCACCGAGGCCTATGACCATCTTGATGTTCAAAGATGACTGGTTGGCCACGACCCAATTTGCCTGATCGGAGAAGACGTAACTGTTTTGCCCGTTGTAGTACTGGGTGTCAGGGAAAAGCACGATCGAAAAATCTGAGTCGGTTGAGGGAAGCGAAATCGATTGCGCTGCATTGAGGGTAACTGGCTTAACAATGATACTGCTGACCAACAGTAGCATGGCGCAGAAATATTTCACGGTCCTCTCCTTCGGTGCGCGGAAAAACAGAACCGCGCACAGGCGTTCACTTGAATTTCAGGAATGAGAGGAGCTCCGCCAACAAAATACAAAGCCGCTAATCACGGCGCAATGGGAAGGAACAAGGGAGGGCAAGGATTTGGCTAGATTTATCCAAGATTTATTGGGATCCTAGCCGCGCTCTTATTAGTGATTAATATTCCAGAAACAATCGCGGAATCATCCATAAAAAGGCGCGTAGTCTTCGTAGCGCCTGTTACTCATATAAGTTAGATAACTACCTGGTTCACGAAGAGTATCATCTGCACTGCGCGTCAGATGAGCTGGGATCGCAGCGGCCTCCAGCCAAAGATATTCGTCATCGCTGTGCAAAGCTGCTGATTTTGCGCGGCTACGTTTAGGCTATCCCCGAGAGTATCTCGCAGCCAAGGTATGTTTAGGGCCTGCGACTCGAAGTTGGGCGACGAAAAACCGCCGCGGGGTTCGCGCCTGAGCCCATCGTATCGTGGCCAAGTGGAGGCATCGGCTTTGGTTCAGACGGCGCAACTCCTCCGCGACAGGTGTCATGCAGTCAATGTTGCTATCATCTGCTGCTCTAGTACAGCAGATTTCGTTACACAGTCAGGAATGTTGTGGTCTTCTCGAGGCAGTCTTCTAGGCTCGATCAAAGTGCGTCATCCGCGGAAGCTGGAAAGTCTTGCCTCGGCGACGTTTCGCCCAGCCATCGCCGTGTTGCGGCACAGCAACCTCACGAATTGCTTGGAGCAACTTTAGTCGCCGAAGCTCGTGCACCACGAAGCTTCGCAGCCATCTCGACCAGGCCAGCGAGCGACTCTGCTTTCATCTTGTGCATCACCTGGCCTCGATGTGCTTTGACGGTGATCTCGCTGATGCCTAGCTCTCCGCCAACCTGTTTGTTCAATAAGCCGCTGACCACAAGCACCATGACCTGCCGTTCGCGAAGCGTGAGCGATTCGTAGCGCTTGCGGAGGTCCTGTATCTCCGATTCGCGGCTAAGAATCATACGGCTGTGTTCATGAGCTTGCCTAATAGCATTGAGTAGTACTTCATCGCTGAAAGGTTTCGTTAGAAATTCAACTGCACCGGCTTTCATGGCACGCACCGTGGTTGGAATGTCGCCATAACCTGTGATGAAGATGATCGGCATATCAGCCCGATCGGAGGCAACTCGCTCTTGCAGCTCGAGACCATTGAGACCTGGAAGAGAGACGTCGAGGACGAGACAGGAAGGAACATAAGATCGTGGCCGATCCAGGAATTTCTGCGCGGACGCGAAAGTTTCGACCTGCCAGCCTTCATTGCGGGTCAGCAATTCCAGCGACTCGCGTACGGAGACGTCGTCGTCAACGATGAAAACAATGGGAGCAGGCGACGACATTTGTGACGTCTCCACTGCATAACAAACTGCGCTGGCGACACTCATTGTATTCCCCCTAAAGCCTCAATAGCAGGAGTCCTAGTCTGGGCGGAGTGCCTGCTCAACCGCCGCAAGTAGATCCGTGTCGCTGAATGGTTTGAGGAGAAATCCCGCCGCACCTTGCGCGAACATCCGCGCACGAACTGCCTCATCTTTTTGTGCGGTGATGAATACGACCGGGATGTTCTGTCCGCGGCGCATCAACTCGTGGTGAAGCTCCAGACCGCCCATTCTTGGCATCACAACGTCGAGGATCAGACACCTGGTCTCATCGATACAATCTGATGAAAGAAATTCTTCAGCTGATGAAAAGGCTCGGGTCGCAAAGCCGAATTCCCTAAGCAAGTCGGGTAGTGACTCCCGAACCGACTCATCGTCGTCGACTACCGATAGCAGGAGGCGTTCCGTGGCGCTGCTTCCCGGGTGGGACTGCATTCCAAAACAATGCGCCACTCTACGATGGGCGTCCATTGTACTTTGGTATTAGCCTGGCACCCCTAACCAACAAACTTGGATTGAACCACGCTTTCCGGAGGTCTGCTCAAGGACACAACAATCATGTGCCAAGGCCCCCGGTTGACGCTTCGACATCATTGCTGGAGCTGTGATCAATGGCCCTGCAACCAAGGTGCTAAATGTGTGTGAGGTGCGTTCGAATCCGAGCGTGATCCTCGTTGGGGTGAAATCGTAACTCACAACTAACCAACCAAATTCCCAAGTCGACCTGATCTGAAATGCCCGTCGTCGTCACACTACGTCGTTGGGTAGTCCCAAACATCGGGCGGCAGCTTGTCCTTGAGCGCTGCATACATGGCGTCGCGGAATAGCTTCAGGGCGGGAAACGGCCGGAGGGCAATAGTGCGTTCCACGATCAGCCCGTGCTCGTTGTCCACGATTACCTCCAAGCTCTCGAACTTGTGGCCATCCATGGTCCCCACCCAGCGCAAGAAGGTGGTGCGCTCGTCGAGCTTAAACTCCGTGGTATAGGTACCGGAACCGCGCGTAGAGCTCGACTGAGCGAAAATCGCCGCGATGACTTCACGTCCCTCGATCGGCCGTACCAGGATAGGGCTGTTGAATACTATGTTTTCTGCAAGTAGCTCGCTCACCTGGGCGGCGGTAGGCTTACCGGATTCCCGCAGTTTGCGTAAAGGGTGCATTGTGATTCCTCCCATGCCGTGTTATCTGCTGATGCAGTCAGTTCCAAATTGGCATGTCTCTGCTGACCTGGTTCCGAAGCGGTCGGATGGCATCATCAGAACAGAATCGGATTGGAACAATTGGACGATAGTATTGCTCATACTTCGATATGATTTGGCATCAGTGAACGCCACGATTGGCCAAAGTTGGCTGCTTTTGCCCGAGCTCAGGCGCGACACGGAACTTTCATTGCGCGGATCGTCGCCCGACCTGAACCTACACAAGGACAAGCGAGCCAATCGCCGATACTTGCGTCATGTATTCGCCAGATTTCGCCCGATGGAACTTTATTCCCGGGCAGAATGTTCACAGCTCCAGGTGGATAGGCGTCGAGTTTGTATTCGTCGAATTCGTCTCGCGGATTCATGGGCTGAGGAGGTCGAAGCCTTCCTTCCGTCGTTGGCCTGCTGACTATTTCCCTTCGTACCCGAAGACCTCTTCTCGGAGCTGAAGATATTCGGACAAGGCTGCGCAATGAACACCTTAGGGCATTGTTGATACGTCTTTTCTTCCCAGGTTTGAGAGCTTGAAGCGAGATCACGCCGCGGTAGATGCCTTCGGATAGGTGCGTGACGCGAACCACGAAATCAAAAGATTTTGCAGCACCTCGGGCTGGTGCGATGAAATCTGCTTGAGTAGTGTCGTGACATCGAAATAGATACTGGCGGCCGTGATTTGTCGACTAACCGGGTCGAATTCGTAGACCCCGCAACCCGGTAACTTCACCGCCGTACCGGTTGCAGCGGCGCCAGCGAAAGCCCCTTTGTGGGCGGCTTCGAAGCTCCATTCGACAACCACGACGTTCTTCCCAAAGATCATGTTCTTCACAACGTGACGATTTCCCGGAAAACCAGCGACAAAGGGGCGAACAAATTGATCTCGGAGCGCGGCCTTTCCACGAATGAGTGTGCCCGGAATCTCCAGGGACGCCGTCTCGGCATAATAGGAGAGAATCCGATTTTCGTCGGTGCCTTCCCAAGCTTTGAAATACTCATCAATGAATGCCCGGACGTCCGCTTCGCAGGCAATTACTGTAGCAGCAGCCATGGCTCCACCCAGGCCAGACATGTTAACTCAAGCTGCTGGCGCATGGGCACCTTGAAGTACCCGTCGCCACTTCCTCACGCTGAGGCTGTGCCCAAGTGGCTCTCTAGGCCGCAAGGGACAGAAAAGGAGAAAGTTACACCAGGGCCGTTATTTGGCTCAGCCCAGAGGCGGCCATGATGCCTCTCGATGATCGAGCGACAGACAGACAACCCGATACCCATCCCCCCGATTTTTGTGGTGTAGAAGGCCTCGAACAGCCTGCCCACATCCTGAGGATTCACGCCGATGCCAGCATCTTCCACGTCCAGACGCACACGATTGGTTGCTTCTAGCTGGGTTCGGATAAGGAGCTGCCGGGGGCGGTCCTCTACGTTAGCCATTGCCTCGGAAGCGTTGCGGAACAGATTCAGGGTGACTTGCTGCAGCTGAATACGGTCTCCGATGATTGTAGGGAGATCCTCGGCCAGTTCTGAACGCAGAACCACCCGGTTCCTCTGGAGAGCGCTCAATGACAAAGCGATCACCTCTCGAATCGCTTCGTTTAGATCCAGCGGCTCTAGCGTGAATTCTTTCTTACTAAACAGGGTGCGCAACCGGGTGATCACATCCGAGGCGCGGTTGCCGTCACGAAGCGTGCGCCGAACCGTTTCGCGTGCGCCGTCGATGTTCGGCGGATCGCCATTCAGCATCCTGAGACATGTGCTGGCGTTGGTAATGATACCGGACAGTGGCTGGTTGATCTCGTGGGCGACCGAAGCGGTTAACGCATTCAGCGTCGAGATGCGTGCCACGTGCGCCAGCTCAGAGCGGGCACGATCCAGCGCCGCCTCAGCGGCTTTGCTCTCCGTCACATCCTGAAGAGCGCCGATAAACAAGGGATGACTGCCGATTTGCATCATCACACGGGCCATGCCGCGGATGTGCTTCACAACACCTCCAGGACGAACAATCCGAAACACAAAATCAACATCCGTACCTGTCATTCCACGCGCGATCACAGCATCGAACGTCGGCAGGTCCTCTGGGTGGACGATATCCCGAATCATCTGAACCGTGACTTTGGTGGAGGGATCGAACTCAAAGATGCGGAACGCTTCCTCAGACCAGTCGTGCTCATCGGCCAGCAAATCCGTGATGAAGCTGCCCGTCTTGCTCAGCCGCTGGGCTTCGGCCAGACGAAGGTAAGCTTGCTCAACCCGGGCCTCGGCCCGTTTTCTATCGTCGATGTCTGTGTTTGTCCCGTACCACTTCACGATAGAACCTAATTCGTCGCGCACAGCGTTAGCTCGAATCAGAAACCACCGGTACTGGCCGTCAAACCGTCGAATACGTACTTCAATCTCTCCCGGTTCTCCGCTGACCACGATCGATCGCCAGTAGTCCGTGAGATGGCTCAAGTCGTCCGGGTGAATTACTGAGAGCCATTTCCAATCCAACGCCTGCGCCGCGGAGAGGCCTGCATAATCGAGCCAGCGATCATTGAGGAAGTCGGCAGAGCCGTCGGGACGTGCAGACCATGCAAACGTGGGCATCGTATTAATAATTGAGCTCAAATTGCGCTGGCTCGACTGTAGAGCCTGCTCGGCCTGCTTGCGATCTTCGATATCGGTACTTGTGCCATACCACCGATCGATTTTTCCGGTGTCATCACGGAACGGCTCGACCCGGATGAGAAACCATCGATAAATTCCGTCGTTTCGGCGAAGACGCGCCTCGATCTCGCCTGGTTCACCTGAGACCAACAACTCCTGCCATTTCTTTGTGAGTGCGGGCAAGTCTTCTGGATGGAACGCAACTTGCCAGCCCCAACCGTGCGACTCTTCTGGGGAGAGACCGGTGTACTCGTGCCAACGCTTGCTAAGAAATTCGTTTGGGCCGTCCGCCAAGTTGCACCATGCGAGGGTGGGAATCGTATCGATTACCCTTCTCAGTTTCGCTTCCGATTTCTTGATTTCATCAAAGGCGTTCTGCAAAGCCGCTTCGCTCCGAAGGAGCCGCTCTTCGACCTTTTTGCGCGCAACTATTTCGTTTTTCAGCTCTTCGTTAGTTTGTGCAAGGCCGGTAGATCTCTCCACGACGCGTTGCTCGAGTTCACTAGCGATCCGTTTCTGTTCGCCGAAGAGCCTTGCCTGTCCGAGCCCGATGGATACGTGATTCGCGGCTATGCCCAGAAGAAGGCTTTCAGTCTGCCCCGGAAAATCTGCTCGGTCGGACGCGACCGTCATTATGCCGAACTCACCCTGGAGCCCTAAAGGTATAGGAAAGAGTGAAATGTCTTGATTTCCGACCCGAGTCCGAAGCACCGACGTCGAGTTTTGGGAGTCACCTGCAATCCATGCTGTGACCGTTTTACGGATTTGTTCCGATGGTACTTTTAGTTTGTATGAGTCAGCGGCCCGTAGGAGATCCGTAGAGAATTGAGTGACTGGGTCGTTCAGGCTCACGTAGATAAAGTCCAGGCTGAGCATTTCTAGGAGTGCGTCCAGCAGGATCTGAACAATCTGTGATGGCTCACGGCCGCTCCAGACGGCGGGTAGCGCCAGCAAGCTGACCAGGTCGTTAACACAACGCTGAAGGCGCTTGATCTCGTATGCCGGATCTTTGACTTGCAAATCCATGTCAAGCCGCCGCTGTTCTGTTTTTGGCACGTTCGCGGCGTTTTGAAAGCTCCGTGAGTGCCATGCAGACGTTACAAACGTGAGCTCGCCCGTTAGTGTGATCCGCGCAAACCGCATGGGTTCGTCCACCCTGCGCAGGGTGAAATCGTTCCCCACAAGGATATTGGCCGCGCCCCGTTTGGCAGTAAGGATGCACCAGTCCCGGCGCATTGTCCAACCGATACTTTGGTATTGGGCGATACGTTCGTCTAATGGACTCGCCTCTGCTCATCTGGCTTAATCGCAATGAGTCTGCACAAGTCGTGGGAATTGGGGACGAGCCTGCCGGCGTTGGGATGGTTGAGCGAGCTACGATGACCCCTATCGATCACGAATCGCTGTTGTCCACTTTGTGAAGGAGCACCCATGTCCACAATTCATCTTCACCAGACAACCACCTTATCGCCCGAGCAGTACATCGCTGGGCTCACCGACTTCGGGCCCGGCCGCTCGAAGCTCTTTGGCAACAGTGCCGATGAGTACCTCAAGGTGCATGACCGCGGACCCTCCCAGGCTGATGTCACAGAAGGCTCTGGCGGGATCTGGGAACGACTGCATTACGACTGGTCCGATCCGAACCATGTCGTGCTCAGGACGACAGACTCCAACACCTGGGGAGGTGCCTCCGGGCATACCTACACCTTCAAGCGCCGTCCCGACGGTCTGACCGACATTGACGTAGTCGTCGTACGCGAGGGCAAGAACCTGAAGGGTAGGTTGCTTGGCTTGGTGGTTGGCACCATAGGCAAGGGAGTTTTGGACAAGGCTTTCAAGAACTCCGTAAGGGCTATCGAAGCCCGGAACGGGGTGGCGAGAGAGAGGGGCGCAGCGTAACGCTATGGCAGATCCCTTCTGTGCCGGCAGTTCAATGCTCCCTAGCACGGGTTGTTCAAAGATTTCAGTTATCGATTCAAGAGAACAGACAGGAGCGAAATATGGCTACTGTGAGTGCAATCAATAACGAGCCGGCCGTAGCCCCGAGCGCACAGCGAGTGGATATGAAGTTCGAGGCGGTCGTCATTCCGGTCACCGATGTTGACCGCTCGAAGGCCTTCTACACCAAACTTGGATGGCGGCTCGACGCCGACTTTCCATTCGACAATGGTTTCCGAATAGTCCAGTTCACACCCCCAGGGTCGGGGTGCTCCGTCCAGTTCGGCACGAGGATGACGACGGCGGCTCCAGGCTCTGCCCAGGGCCTTTACCTAATCGTTTCCGATGTTGAAGCTGCGCGAAAGGAACTTATCACTCGCGGCATCGAGGTCGGTGAAGTTTTTCACACTTCAAGACCCGGAGCCCAGTTCCGGCCTGACGGCAACGGTCGCGTCGGCGGGCTGGCACCCGATCATCGCAGCTATTTTTCCTTTGCCACATTCAATGACCCAGATGGCAACACCTGGTTGTTTCAGGAGATCACCACTCGGTTGCCTGGACGAGGGTTGAGTAATCCGGACGTCGCGACTATGGCAGAGCTCTTGCGCGAGACAGAGCAGCATCATGGCGAGTACGAACCGACGGCTCCGAAGCATCACTGGTCGGGCTGGTACGCCGCCTACATCGTGGCGCGCCAGGACGGGAAGACGCCGGAGGAAGCAGCCAAAGGAGCCAAGATCCACATCGAAGGCGCCCGCTGATTGGATTAAGCGGTTTGACGCAATCATTATCGCAACGCGACCTGCAGGCCTGGCCCTGGCGGCGTGGTTCTCTGCACCGGGCAAGAGGGTATCCCATCCTCGACCGTCCCAAGTTTGCCGGCACCTGTGTACTGCCCAACCAAGCACGACGGAAGTCTTCTACACGCTTTTTACGGCAAAGCTCAAACCGAAACATTGATCTTTACTTGCCCAAAACCTTAAGGAGTAATTATGGCAACACTGAGAGTCACGCCAAAACCAGAAGTAGCACCCATGAAGGCTGCACAGGTTCCCAAGCCTGGCGCGGAGTTCGAAATCGTCGATCGCCAAATTCCTGAACCCGATACTGGACAGGTGCGCATTAAAGTCAAGGCCTGCGGCATCTGCCACAGCGATGTGCTCGTGAAAGAAGGATTATTGCCCGGAATTCAGTATCCACGCGTTCCGGGACACGAAGTCGCGGGTGTGGTTGATGAAGTTGGCGGGGGCGTGACTACGTGGAAGAAAGGTCAGCGTGTGGGCGTCGGCTGGCATGGTGGCCACGACAATACGTGTCGAGAATGCCGCCGCGGCGATTTTCGTAATTGTCGCAACGTTCAGGTCAGCGGCGTCAGCTACGACGGCGGATATCAACAATACATGGTGGCTCCCGTGGAAGCACTGGTGCCGATTCCGGATGGCCTTACTGACGTTGACGCCGCGCCCCTGCTCGACGCCGGAATTACCACCTACAACGCTCTTCGCAACAGCGGTGCGATGCCCGGCGACCTTGTTGCCGTGCAGGGCATCGGCGGCCTGGGTCACCTGGGCGTCCAGTTCGCCAACAAATTTGGTTATAACGTGGCGGCCATCGGGCGAGGTTCGGAAAACGCAGTGCTCGCCAAAAAACTGGGAGCACACGCCTACATTGACAGCCAGGCGACGAACGCCGCAGAGGAGTTACAAAAAATGGGCGGAGCTCGGGTCATCATCGCTACTGCTCCGAACTCGAAGGCGATGTCCGCCCTGATTGACGGTCTCGGTCCGAATGGCAAACTGGTTGTGGTTGGTGCGGCGCCCGATCCCATTGAGGTCACGCCGGCCCAGCTAATTTTCGGCAGCAAAACGATCCAAGGATGGGCGGCAGGGACGCCTGCTGCTTCAGAAGACACTCTGAATTTCTGCTTACTGACTGGCGTTCGTCCCATGATTGAAACCTATCCGCTTGAAAGGGCGGCAGAAGCCTACGCACGGATGCTGAGCGGTAAAGCAGAGTTCCGCGTGGTCCTAACAATGTGACAAACGACCAGAGCACGGCGAGTACTTGGGCTCAGCCAGCTTGTATGGACAGAGAGAGACTAGAACCATTTCCAGCTCAGTGGGCTGGCCCCAAGACTTGCAGTCCTTCTGCGCAACGTGGCGGGCGGGTGGATCGATACCTTCGTCTAATAGATTCCCGCCAATTCTTCTGGCCTAATCAGGTTCTCAAAGCCGGGTTTCTTCCGACGACAAGGAGGTGTGGGTGGTTCCTACAGGAGCCTCACTGCGTGCGTTATGCACAAAAGCCTTGATATGTGCGGCCGTGACGTGTCATGCGCAAACGTACTCGACTTCCGTTTCAAATGCTTCAGGGCAGAGCGTCCCGGCGACCGCCACAGCGAACCCTTTTGACGGCAGCGTGCCGACAAAACTCATTCCGGGGCGGATGCCGTTGTCCTTGCAAGACGCCATTAATCTGGGCCTGAAGCACAATCTCGGACTGCTATTTTCGCGCGCCGATGCGCGTGCTGCTCGCGGCCAGCGCTGGCAGGAACTGAGCGCCTTGCTGCCGCACGTCAGCGCCGCTCCCTATATTGCGGACTCGAAGATCAATCTCGCCCAGGTAGGCCTCGGCAACGCGGCTGCGAATGTTTTCCATATTCCTCCCGCGGTCGGACCATTCTCCTACTTTGACGCTCGGGTCGCAGTGAGCCAAACATTATTCGATTGGAAGTCCATCAGTTCTGCCCGCGCGGCCGCTGCGAGCGTGAAGTCAGCTGACTACACCTTGCGGGATGCGAATGACCTCGTTGTCCTCACGGTTGGGTACGTTTACTTTCAGGCTGTTGCCGACGAAGCTCGGATTGCGACCGATGAAGCTCAGGTCCAGACGGCCGAGGCGCTTTTTGACCAGGCAACAGATCAGGTTAAAGCGGGCACGGCCGCCGACATCGACGCCCTGCGCAGCAAAGTTGAGTTGCAAAATCGGCAGCAACAGCTGATCCAGGCGAGGAACGATTTCGCCATTCAAAAGATCACCGTGGCACGCGTCATCGGTTTGTCCCCCGGCCAGGACTTCGAACTGACCGACACATCGCCCTACCAACCACTTGAGAACATAACCGTCGACGAGGCCCTGAGCCGTGCCTACGCATCGCGCTCCGATTACCGTGCGGCAACGAGCGATGTGCTGGCCGCGGAGTTATCGCGCAAAGCGGCAGTGGCGGGATATTTGCCGTCGCTTTCGTTCAGCGCAGATTACGGAGCGGGAGGCGCTCATCCGTCGGATGCAACACGCGTGTACGATGTGCGCGGCACGCTTTCGATTCCAATCTTCGCCGGCAATAGGGTTCACGGTGAGATTCAGCAAGCCGATGCGCGGCTCGAACAAGCCCGCGAACGCCGCGAAAACTTGCGAGCACAAATCGAGGCCGACGTGCGCACCGCGGTGCTTAACCTGCAATCTTCCGAAGAGCAGGTGAAGGTTGCGCGCAGCAACATCGATTTGGCTGATCAAACCTTGGTTCAAGCGCGGGACCGCTTCGACGCGGGGGTTACTGACACAGTCGAGGTCGTGCAGTCGCAACAGGCGGTCGCCAGCGCGCACGAACAATACATTTCCAGTTTGTACAAGTACAATTTCGCGAAAATTTCCCTTATTCGTGCCTTGGGTGCTGGCGAACAGGGCGTTAAGCAATACTTTCCAGGAAAATAAACATGGCGGACGAAAACACATCTCCTTCGCATCCTAACACTGGGGCCTCGGTGTACTCGGAGCCTCCGCCGGAGAAAAAGTATTCACCTGCGGAACGCCGCAAGCGTCGCAGAAATCTCATCATCCTGATTGCCGCGGTGGTGGTTGTCGTTGCCGGGCTGGTTTTGTGGCGTTATTTGAGCAGTTATGAATCGACTGACGATGCCCAAGCAGATGTGCATCTCTATCCGGTGAGCGCACGTATTTCGGGTTACGTGATTCGTGTCAATGTCAATGACAATCAATGGGTCAACAAAGGCGACGTCCTAGTCGAGATTGATCCGACCGATTACCAGGTTGCGTTGGCGCAAGCCCAGGCAAGTCTGACCAACGCGGAGGCGACCGCGCGATCCCTCAACATCACTGTGCCCATCACTTCCGTAAATACGGTGAGCCAGTTGCAATTTACTGCTTCGGGGATAGAGGACGCGCGGGCAGCAGTCAGTGCAGCTGAGAAGCAACTTGCCGCAGCACATCAGCAGCTGGAAGCCGCCCGAGCCAACAATGTTAAGGCCCAAGACGATCTGGGTCGATACAAATTACTCGTGGATAAACGGGAAGTGGCGCCCCAGATTTACGATCAGGCTCTTGCAGCGGCCAAAGCCAGCACCGCAAACGTCGCAGCCGCTGAAGCTAATGAATCCGCCGCAGAGCAAGCAGTCCAACAGGCACAGAGTCGACTTGCCCAAGCCACCGCTAATCACGAGTACGCACGAACCGGTCCGCAACAAGTATCGTCCACAAAGGCGCGCGTACAGGCCGCAATTGCTGATGTTCAGCAAAAGCGGGCTCTGGTGCAGCAGGCGGAACTGAACCTGCAATACACAAAGGTCCTTGCTCCGGTCAATGGCCAAGTAAACAAAACCGTCGTGGTTGGGTTGAACGTGGAACCGGGGCAGCAGCTACTCACGGTTGTGCCTCTCGACGAAGTCTGGGTAACCGCCAACTTCAAGGAAACGCAACTCAAGCATATGCAGGTCGGACAAAAAGCCGACATTCATGTGGATTCCTATGGCACAACTTTGCACGGCCATGTTGACAGTATCGCTGGCGCAACCGGGCCGCTGTTCAGCTTGCTCCCGCCCGAAAATGCCACCGGCAACTACGTGAAAATCGTGCAGCGAGTGCCAGTAAAAATCGTGCTCGAGGATGGCGAAAATCGCGACCGAAGGCTCCGCCCGGGAATGAATGTTGTTCCAGACGTCTACCTCAAATGACCACGGCTGCACCCACAATCGACCAGGAAATCTGGCGGCCGCGGCATAACCCGTGGCTGATTGCAGTTGTCGTAGCGTTGGCTGCCTTCATGGAAGTTCTTGATACCAGCATTGCCAACGTCGCTCTTCCATATATGGCCGGAAATTTGGGCGCTAGCAATGACCAGAGCACTTGGGTGTTGACGTCTTACCTGGTCTCTAACGCCATTATTCTTCCGATGACGGGTTGGCTTGCCAGTACTGTCGGACGCAAGCGATTTTTCATGAGCTGTCTCGGCATTTTTACGGTCAGTTCGCTCCTCTGCGGGTTGGCGCCAAGTCTCGGTGTTCTGCTTCTTTTCCGAGTTATGCAAGGCGCGGGTGGCGGCGGGTTGCAACCCATGGCTCAAGCCATTCTCGCAGATACGTTTCCACCCGAAAAACGCGGGCTTGCATTCGCAGCATACGGAATAACCGCGATTATGGCGCCCACGATTGGTCCGACTCTGGGCGGGTGGATCACCTTTAACTACGCCTGGCGCTGGATTTTTTTTATCAATATTCCTGTAGGTGCCATCGCCTGGTTACTGGTACGCCGCTTCGTCGAGGACCCTCCTTATCTGCAGCGCCTCAAAGGCGCTGGGGTCAAGCTGGACTACGTCGGCATTGCCCTACTGACAGTCGGTGTCGGTGCTTTGCAGATTCTGCTCGACAAAGGCCAGGAAGACGATTGGTTCGGATCGCGTTTCATCACCACCCTTGTCATCATTTCGGCGATATGCTTGATTTCTCTTGTCGTCTGGGAATGGTTTGAGAAGGCGCCGATCATCGATGTACGGATGTTCAAGAACTTCAATTTTGCGAGCGCCAGCCTGATGCTGTTCATGCTCGGCATTCTGCTCTTCAGCAGCCTGGTTCTGATGCCGCAGTTCCTACAGACTCTTTTGGGGTACACGTCAGAACTCGCCGGTTTCGCTCTATCTGCCGGAGGCCTTGTCTTGCTGATACAAACGCCGATCACCGGTCAACTCACAACCAAAGTTCAAGCCCGACGATTGATCGCCTTTGGCTGGCTGGTTCTGTCCTTGGCAATGTTCTACTCCACCAAGAGAATCGACCTGCAGATGAGTTTCAGCGCCGCCACATGGCTGCGCATTGCGCAAGTCATTGGCCTGGGTTTCTTGTTTGTGCCGATTACACTGGTGGCATATATCGGGGTTCCAGCGGAGAAGAATAACTCTGTGGCCGGTATCGCGAACTTCATGCGCAACATGGGAAGCAGCGTGGGAACGTCACTCGTTACAGCCCTGATCGCACGCCGTTCGCAATTTCATCACCTACGACTTATAGAGAAAGCGAGAGTCGACAATCCAAACTTTGCGAATGCGGCACATGGGCTAAGCCAGCACTTCGGCAGTGTCGGACTCGGGAGGCACGAGGCGCTCGCGACCGCCTACGCACGGATTTATCAATCTATCCAGGCTCAAGCAGGAACGCTCGCCTACATTGATACCTTCATGATCCTTTCCGTAGCTGCAGGAATCATGTTCTTTTTGAGTTTCATGTTGAAGAAAAATGACCCCGGTGGTGGTGTGCACGTCGCCGAATAACTATTATGCAATCTGGGGTCAAGGAAAGCTGGATTTCATGGTCAACATCATCACCATTGAACGCGAGTACGGATGCGGGGGCGGCGATATCGCTAAACTTGTAGCGAACCGGCTCAGCTGGAAACTATGGGACCAGCAGCTGACCGAGGAGATCGCGCGCCTCGCAAACTGTCCCAAGGCGGTAGTCCAAGAGCGGGAGGAAAAGAACGACCCTCTTTACTATCGCCTGTTTAAATCTTTCTTGCGCGGAAGCTATGAAGGCAGCATTAACGCGCCCAAACTCAACCTCGTCGATAGCGAAACCATTCTCAAGACCACAAAACGTGTGGTCGAGCACGTCGCGGAGAGGGGAAATTCTGTCATCGTGGGCAGAGGGTCCCAGCAGTTTCTAAAGAATCGGAAGGACACGTTGCGAGTGTTTCTCTATGCCCCAAGAGAAGATAAAGTCCGGCGGCTCTTATCCCGAGGCAAGAGTGAAAAGGACTCCGAAGAACTGGTCGATACCGTGGATCGGGAACGTGCTGACTTTATTCAAAAATACTTTAGTGTCGACTGGCCGGACCGTTCCATTTATCACGTGATGCTGAACACGGCGATTGGCGACGAGTGCACGGCGGATATGATTCTGAGTCTTGCGCAAACCTTTCAGACAAAGTGCACTGCATGACAACCCTTCTGGAGTATCGTTGTGAAATTTGCGGCAGGATCACCAATAATCCAAATCACTGGTTCGCGATCCAGTGCAGTGACGCCGAACTCACCGTGCACAAGTGGAACGCCAATGCCGCGAGCGCAGCTGGAGCGCGTCATTTCTGTGGAGAAGCGCATGCTGAGGTGTACATTAGCCGGTGGTTTGACTCGATTTGCTCGCCGCCGAAGCCGGACTTCACGAGATCGGGATCCACTCAATCATGAGCGATCCAGGAACTCGAGCTGCACTAGCAGGCTTCACTCGACACACCTAGCTCGTGCCATCAGCAAAAATCAGCCGGCCCCGAGATATCCTCGCTCCGCTAAAAGGAAGGGTTGGAATGAAAGGGTGTTGGACGACCCCCCCTCGGAGAAAGAACCGCAGATGCTGGAAGCTGCTCCCTGTTCAGGCGTCTTCATGTTGTTTCTCCGCCTAAGTTGGGTGTGATCTGGTATGTTTTGGGGGTCCCCCCACCGGTACCCGCGTACGGTACTGGTTGGATCATTTTCAGAAATTAGGCTGGTCAGCGGAAAGACACGCCGCGAGGTTCACTATGGCAGCGAATGCATCCTCACCGCAAAGCAGGTCCGCAGACGCCTATCAGGCGAGATCCGCAAACGGATTGGCGCTGATCCGGGTTACGATTGGGGCAATGTTCGTGTGGGTATTTTTTGAGAATCTTGGGAAGGGTCTGTACACACCGGCAGGGTACGCGGGCCTGATCAGCTTCTACCTAAAGAACAGTCACGCGCCAGCTATTTGGAAGGCAGTCATGAGTTTAGCGGCGAGCCACGCCGCGATGGCAGCGCCGATGCAGGGCTTGACGGAGATCTCACTTGGTATCCTGCTTCTGTGCGGATTGCTGACACGACCGGCGGCATTGGTTGCTTTTCTATTTCTCGGAAGTCTCTGGATTTCCGAATGGGGCACTTCCTGGATATGGGAACTGCTGGTTCCGGTCCTTGCATCGCTCGGGCTTGCCATCGGAAGTGCTGGCAGGAAATGGGGTGTTGACGCGTGGTTGGTGCAGCGGTGGCCTTCGGCTCCGTGGTGGTTGATCTGACACAATACCTTTGTGCGCGTGTCCGTCATAATTCCCACGCATAATGAAGCGCAGGCGATCGAGCGCGTATTAGCCGAACTTCCGCGAGATTTGGCAACTGAGGTAATTGTTGTTGACAGCCAGTCAAGTGATGGGACGCCCGAGATTGCTGGTAAAATGGGTGTCCGCGTTGTTCAGGAACCCCGACGCGGCTATGGAAGAGCGTGCCTAACGGGCCTGGCAACGGCAAGCTCTCCTGAGGTGGTTGTCTTCCTGGATGGTGACTACAGCGACCGCCCCTCCGAACTTCCTATTCTCTTAGCACCAATTATTCAGGGGCGTGCGGACATCACGCTCGGTTGTCGGCTCCACGAGCGACGTTCGGTCACGGGGTTGCCTTGGCATCAGGCGTTTGGGAATCGCCTTGCCGCCGGTTTGATTAGGTTCCTCTACGGCGTGGAGATTTGCGATCTAGGCCCCTTTCGCGCGGCCCGCGCCGATGTTTTGCGAGTACTCGGACTCGAAGAAACTACCTATGGCTGGGCGGTTGAGATGATCCTCAAGGGGACGATCGCGGGATTTCGCATAGCTGAAGTCCCGGTCAGCTATTATCCGCGAATCGGCAAGTCGAAGATCAGTGGTACGCTGAAGGGCACAATCGGCGCCGGATGGTTCATTCTTAGCTTAATAGTGCGCTACTATTTCCGGCACCGAAGGGCTAGGCCAACGCGAGGAGCGTAGCTCGGCATTCATAATTGCAGGTCCTAGGCGAGGAGATCTTGCTTTCAGCGAGGAGCGACCGTGCGTTAGTGGTCATGGCGAAAGCACCAAAGCCGGGCGTGGTCAAAACCCGCTTGTTTACGAGCCTTTCTCCTGAGACTGTGACCGATTTGTATAGCTGCCTGCTCGACGACACGCTCGCTCTCGCGCGGTCATTGAGCGATGTGGACGTTTCCATCATGTGCCCCGCTGCGGACCTACCTAGCCTCAAGCGGGTGGCAGGTGAGCAGATCAGTGTTGTTGCGCAGGAAGGTGAGGGTCTTGCAGCCGGGCTTACTTCGGTTTTTACCCATTTCCCGCAGGATCATCGACGCACAATTGCCTTCAACAGTGACAGCCCGCACCTGCCGCGTTCTGTTCTCGAAGAGGCATTCGAATTGCTTGCCTTACATGATCTGGTCATCGGCCCCACGCACGACGGTGGGTACTATCTAGTTGGCGCAAAAGCTTCTCACACCACGCTTTTCGCAAACGACGGAATGGGAACGAGCAGCGCGCTTGAAAGACTTCTATCGCGGGCGCAAACTCTCAAGCTATCCGTTGGTTTCGCTGCGCCTTTTTACGATATCGATGTAGAGGACGACCTGATTCGCTTAGCGGCTGAGTTGCTGGGGACTCCAGAAAAAGCGCCACGCACGGCGGGGTGGCTGAAGGAACGGAAGTTTGCGGCAAGACGAACCCCGGGAGAACCGTGAAGGTTACTTGCGAGCCAAGAGTCTACACAATGGGCGCAATCCTATGTCTAGCGCTCGTTATCTGCTCGCGCAACTTCGGCGATCGCGGGGGGGCGCATTTCATGGCGTCCTTGACGCTCGCGGGGGCCGCTTACCTCTTCGCGATCCGTGAATTCTTTACCACGCCAATCCTTCCCAAGCGCGTTGTCGTCTTCGGACTGGTCGTGGCGGCATTTTGGCACATTGAGTTTCTCCGACTGCCGGCGGGAGTCGATGACGACATTCATCGCTACGTTTGGGACGGGCGCCTGCAAAGGCTCGGTCATAACCCCTATCTTGTGATTCCCAGAGACCCTGCCGCCCAGGGACTACACACATTCGAAACCCGCAACTTGAACAACTCAGATCTGCCAAGCCCATATCCGCCGGGGGCGCAGCTGTTCTTCCGCGCCGTCACCGCGATTCACGAATCTACACAGGCGCTGAAGGTGGCATTTGCTGTTTGCAACCTCACGATTGTTCTCTTGTTGCTCGATCTCTTTCGCAGGCTCAGACAACCGGCTCACCTGGTTCTGGTGTTCGCCTGGAACCCATTGTTGGCGATTGAGGCGTCGGGAAGCGGGCATATTGACATTCTTGGCGCTCTGTTACTGGTGATATCCGCCGCCGCACTCGCGCGCCGATGGCGGACGACTGCTGCCGTCTCATTGGCTCTGGCGATCGCAGTGAAGTTCCTGCCAATCGTGCTCATACCCGTTTACTGGAAGAGAGTTCGCATTCGCGACGTGGCGCTTGCCGCACTGGTTGTCGCGCTTCTGTACGTGCCATTTCTCAATAACGGCCGCATTCCGCTCGGCTCGCTCGGTTCTTACGTGCGCGGGTTTCGCTTTAATGGACCGATTTTCGCCGTTCTAGAAGGAGTAGCGCCTGCATGGGCGTTAGCTGGTTTCGCGGTGCTGGCCGGATTGACGACGGCGACCTGGTTGCGAAGAAAGTCGTCGGACTGGTCTCCGCAGGCATTTGCTTGGCCGATGGCGGTATCGCTTGTTTGTGCCCCCGTCGTATTTCCTTGGTATCTACTTTGGTTTCTGCCATTTCTGACTTCGCCATCGCTACTGCTGATCCTGATCTGGACCGTGAGCATTATTCCCACCTACATTATGTGGCACATGCGCGCGGTCAGCGGAGTGTGGGGTGCCCTCCCGTCCTGGTCGATGATGCTGGAATATGGAATCGTGGCAGCGGCTGCCGGATGGATCGCCTTGGGTCGATTTATCCAAGCACGACAACGCACAAGTTCTGTATCCGGAACTCCTAACTTGTCATCCAAGAGCGCATCCGTACAATTCACCGAGGAGGAACGTTCATGACAAGTGCGAGCCGACTCCATGGGATCCGCCTTATAGCATTTAGCCTGATTTTGATTCTCTCTTCCCTTGCTGCGGCGCAGCAGCGGGATCCGATTATCGAAAAGATCACCAAAGCCTACGGCCTCGATTCGTATGACAAGATCGAAGCGATCCGTTACACCTGGGGTATAGACATTCCCGGATTGTTCAAAGCCACGCACAAATGGGAGTGGGAGCCAAAGACCGGCAAAATTTCCTTTGAAACTACCGATAAGGAAGGCAAACCGGTCAAAGTCAGCTACGACAGCTCTCAGCTCAACAGCCAGTCCGACCAGGTGAAGAATGAGGTTGAGCCGGCCTTCGTTAACGACAATTATTGGCTTCTATTTCCGCTCCATGCTTACTGGGACAAGAGCGCGACGATCACCAATCAAGGCATGCAGAAGCTGCCCATTGGCCCTGGTTCAGCCACTCTAGTCTCGGTGAAGTATCCCGCAGACGCCGGCGGTTATACGCCCGGAGACACCTGGGATTTGTACGTTGGTAAAGACTATCGCGTCGTGCAATTCGTCTATCATCGGGGCGGGCCAAAGAAGCCGAGTCTGGTCACCGCAACTTGGGCGGGCTACAAAAAGGCCGGCCCACTACTTATCTCAACTGAGCACCGTGGCAAAGCAGACGACAAGCCCCTACACCTTTGGATTTCGAACGTGGCGGTCAAACTAGCGGGATCGAACAAATGGATTCCTGCGCAGTAAGAACGAGAAGGTATGTTCGGAAGATTCTTTGTCGATGAAGGCAAACATCGAGCTGGATATTGGGCGCAAGCCTTTAGCATCTGGCCTACTGCCTGAGCTGAGATATGTGCTGCGCCGCAGACGGCCCGGCGATCTGGTCGCGTTGATCGGCGAGGACGAGAGTATTGGGCCTGAGCTCGAAACCTGGTGCCGATTCACCGGGAGTCCACTGCTGGCGACTACGGTCGAAAAAGGGCGTCCGCGGTGGGTTTTCCGGTGCGGCCCGGGTACATTGCCCGCCGAAGACAGGCGACCAGTTGGCTCCCGGCTTTGGCTTTACACGAATTTCCACTGCAACCTAGCTTGCGACTACTGTTGTGTGCGTTCATCGCCCAATGTACCCCGACGAGAACTGGGACTTGCGCGCGTGCAGCGAATCGCTCGTGAAGCGAAAAAACTCGGGGTAAAAGAGATCTTCGTAACCGGAGGAGAGCCGTTTCTGTTGGAAGACATCGATAAGATTCTGCTGGCTTGCTCTTCAGCCGCTCCAACTACGGTGCTCACCAATGGAATGCTATTTGTCGGGCGGCGAGCGGAAAGCCTGCGAGCGCTGCCCCGCGATGGGGTTGTGCTGCAAATCAGCTTGGATAGCCCGACGCCCGAGCGGCACGACCAACATCGCGGTGCCGGATCATGGGCACGGGCCAGAGACGGCATTCGACATGCGCGCAGAGACGGCTTTCGAGTTCGCCTGGCAGCAACCGTTTCGAGCGACGCCGAGGCCGAGGAGTTTCGAACTTTCCTCGATCAGGAGAAGATCGCGCCAGAAGATCGAGTCATTCGCCGGATCGTCTTACGTGGAGCTGCCAGCGAGGGGGTCGCCCTCAGTCGAGCCGATCTGGTCCCGGAAGTCACGATTACAGCTGAAGGCGTATTCTGGCATCCTGTTGGAGCGGAAGATGCCGATCTGCTTGTGACGCGCGACATTTTCCCTCTCGCCGAGTCTTTTGCTGCCGTACGCCGCGCCTTCGACCGCGAAGGCGAACACTCGAACAAGCTGGCAAGAATCTTTAACTGCGCGTGACCATTGCTCAGGCTCCTGGATCAAAGAGCAGATCATTGTCTGAGTAGTGCGCAGCTTTCAACGTTTCCAGCAGTTTTGCGTGGATTGGGACGACCTCCGTGTTGATCCCATGAGGAACTCCTGATTATCCAGACCGCTTAGGCTGACTTGGCCAGGATCGGCTCGAAAAATCCCTGTTCTGCGGCGGCTTGCCGCAATTCACCGTAACCATCGAGGTGAGGTGCAAGCCAACGCTTCAGTCCTTCGGCCTCGAGGACCGAACGATGGACGGGGTTGTCGTAACTCATAGCTAAGAGCGCTTGGACAAACCGGCGTTCCTGTTCGCGGTCAAGGTCAGGCCTCGCCGTGAACATGCAGTGGTTGTAAGCCGGTGACGACCATATCTCACGAAGGCCGCCTTCGGGCACCAGGTGCTCGCCACGCACAGTATTCCAAAAAGGGCTGCCGATAGCGCCTGCGTCGGCTCGCCCATCTAGCACCGCGCGCACGACCTCGACTTCACTAGTGCCGGTATCGCCATGTTTGCCCACGTCGCTGTCAAAACGCAGTGCCCTGTAATCCCGCCCCTCTCGCATTCCTTCTTGCTCCAGATAGTAAACCGGAAGAATCGCGGCGTGTCCACTGTCGCGGCTGCCGAGTGCAAGCGTGCGGTTCTTCAAATCGGCGAGAGAGTTAATGGGGCCGCCGGTGGGCGCGACGATTTTGGTCATCCACCCGAGATCGGTGTCACGCATGGCAATTGCCCGGCAGGCGTGGCCGCTCCACTCATCGGATTGCAAGTAGGCGAGGTTCGTGTTCCAGGCGATGTCGATGCGGGGTACGTTCTCGCCCGGGTTCGCGAGAAGCGCAAGCACCTGCGCCTCGTAGCTTTGAAATAGCACGACCTCAACGGGAAGATGTGCTTCCTCGTGGAGATACGTCCGCATCCCTTCCCAAATCGTTACCACTTTCGGATTGTAGGCAACCGCGCCGAGCCAGAGTGTTTTGGTCATAGGTCCCTATGGGTCATCCAGTTGTTTTCAGACGAACGACAATTCCACACACATCGCAAGAGGCGGCTGGGTGCCCGCTTCAAAAGAGTGGCATTCCCAGTAACGACTTGCCGATGAACTCGCGTAGGACATCGCCTGTCGGCGCCATTACAGCACCCGCGTGGGCGTCGCGGAACAATCGTTCGATGTTCAAATGCTTTGAGAACGCTGCGCCCCCGCAAGTCCGCATCGCCGTTGAGGTCACCATGATCGCCACATCGCCTGCAGCAGCTTTCGTCTCGAGCACGCGCAGCGTGCTTGTTTCGCGTGGCTCTTCAAGATGATCGATCAAATCATCGATGCGCGAAGCGAGGCCGTCGGTCTCGATCTGCATGGCGGCTAGCTGAGCACGTAGAGTGGGTAAGCTCTCGCCAAGGCTCAAGCCGAGATGCTCGAACTTCGCGTTCTTAAGGTGCGATGTAGTACCCGCGACTGCCGCCCGACACAAGCCGAGAGCCACCGCTGCTGTTCCTAGGCTGAACATCGGCAGCACTACGTTTAGCATGGCAGGGAAGCCTGCGCCATCATCCGTGAGCTGAAACGAAACCGGCACTTCGCAGTCATCGAGGGCAACCGGCGCTGACGCGTTAGCCCGCAAGCCAAGGCCGTCCCAGGGGCCTGCAACCGTCAGGCCGTGTGTCTCCGCAGCAAGCAGATACAGGGTCGAATCGGTTGGACCCTTAGCCTCAGGCGAAAGTGTGGAGACCACATAGCTTTGCGCGTGGCCAGCGCTAGTGACCCACGACTTCCTCGCGGTAATGTGGACGCTTCCGCCATTCCGCTGTGCACGGGAGATCGGCGTCCAGAAATGACTGCGC